>ERZ772860.567-NODE-567-length-32134-cov-15.187818_pt1 | contig 32134 bp, 26 predicted proteins | sample MGYA00511342_ERZ772860 | MGnify/ENA primary metagenome ERZ772860 (study PRJEB29015, sample SAMEA2737665) | human gut metagenome | biome: human gut; feature: human-associated habitat; material: faeces | place: China | collected 2012 ... | reverse complement strand
GCTTTTCCGTTTGATGCTCCTTCCGGCGTGTCGCATTTGATTTTACAATTCACATCACCTCTTTTTATTGAGGGGAATTCTTGACGCTTGATGGTTTATTTGGTAAGGTTCTGTTGATTGTTGCCCCTGAACAGGGTGAAGGGTGCTGCGCAGAGGGCGATGTAGGATGTTTTTTAAGTGAAAGGTTTGTATGAAGATGTCAGGTGTGTCTGAGGATGTTAATCGTACGAAGGCTCATTATGAGGTTTTGGACGGTTTGCGCGGTGTGGCGGCTTTGTTGGTGGTGGTTTTTCATGTGTTTGAGGGGTTCGCGATTTCTTCCGGTTCGTCGGTTATTGGCGGCTTGAATCATGGTTATCTGGCTGTTGATTTTTTCTTTCTGTTGTCAGGGTATGTGCTGGCTTATGCTTATGATGACCGCTGGAGCCGCGGTTTGACGTTGCGTAGGTTTTTCTTGCGCCGTTTGATTCGTTTGCAGCCGATGATGGTGATGGGGGCTTTTGTCGGTTTGCTGGTGATTTTTTGTCAGGGCTGCGAGATGAGGTCGGGTGAGGCGATGGAGTTGCCGATGGTGGCTTTGGCTTTTGTTTGTGCGTTGCTGATGGTGCCGGCTTGGCCGCGTGCCGGGTTTGAGTTGCGTGGGGCCGGGGAGATGTATCCTTTGAATGGGCCGGCGTGGACTTTGTTGTTTGAGTATGCGGGTAATGTTCTTTATGCGTTGGTGCTCCGGCGTCTTTGTTCATGGGTGTTGGGTTTGTTGACGTTGCTGTTGGGTGCGGGTTTGGCTTGGTTTGCCGTTGCTGATGTTTCGGGGTATGGGTTTATTAGTGTGGGTTGGAGGGCGGATGCTCCGAATTTGCTGGGTGGTTCGTTGCGTTTGCTTTTCCCTTTCTGTTTGGGTATGTGGGTGTGTCGTTGTGTTGCTCCGGGGCGTGTGCGTGGGGCGTTTTGGATTTGCTCGGCTGTTTTGCTGGTTTTGTTTGCTGTTCCGTTTTTGCCGAGTTGGAGGGGGATTCATGTGAATGGTGTGTATGAGTGGGTGTGTATTGCTGTGGTGTTTCCTGTGTTGGTGTGGTTGGGGGCTTCAGCTTGCGGGTTGGGGAGGGGGTCGATGGGTGTTTGCCGTTGGCTGGGGAGATTGTCGTATCCTTTGTATGCGGTGCATTATCCGTTGATGTATGTGTTTTTCCAGTGGTTGGTGGATGAGCGGGTGACGGGTCTGAGTGAGGGGTGGCCTGTTGCTTTGCTGGTGGTGTTGTGCAGTGTTCTGTTGGCTTGGTTGTGCTTGAGGTTTTATGATGAGCCGTTGCGCCGCTGGTTGGGTTGTCGTTTGTTGAGGCGTTCTTGAGGTTTCTGCCGACGGGCGCCGGGGGTATGCGAGAAGCCCCGGCAGGGTGGCTGCCGGGGCTTGAGGGGGTATGGGTGTTGGGGGGGCTTTGCGTTTTATTGCTCGCTTGCTGTGTCGCAGTGTTGCCGGATGATGTTGAGGGTGGTGTAGCCGCCGCTGAGGTTGCGGGCTTGGTAGCCGGCGTTGAGGAGGTGCCGGGTGGCGGTGTAGCCGCGGACGCCGACTTGGCACATGACGAGGACGGGTTTGGCGGGGTCGAGTTCGTTCATGCGGCGCAGGAGTTGCGAGAGGGGGATGTTGCGGGCGCCGGGGTAGGGGGCGCGGGCGACTTCGCTTTCTTCGCGCACGTCGATGAGCTGGGCTTCGGGGTGGGCGGCGATGTCTTCGTAGTGGGCGACGGGGTGCAGGCCGAGGATGTTGTTGGTGGCGGCCATGCCGGCCATGTTGACGGGGTCTTTGGCGGCGCCTTCCTGCGGGGAGTAGCAGAGTTCGGCGGCGGCAAGGTCTTGGACGGTGCCTCCCATGCTCATGGCCATGGCGATGGTGTCGATGCGCCGCGCGACGTCTTGCTGCCCGATGGCGGTGGCGCCGAGGATGCGTCCGCTGCCTTTTTCGTAGACGAGGCGGATGTGGATGGGGCTGGCGCCGGGGTAGTAGGTGACGTGGTTGGCGGGGTGTAGGTCGATGTATTCGTAGCTGCCTTGGAGGCCGGCGCGGTTGAGGTTGTCGCGGTTCATGCCGGTGAGGGCGACGGTGGTGCCGAAGAGGCGCAGGACGCTGGTGCCCCAGACGTGTTTGAAGGTTTCTTTCGGGGTGCCGGCGATGTCGGCGGCGGCGACGCGGGCTTGTTTCTGCGCGACGCCGGCGAGGGCGAGGAGCATGGGTTTGCCGGTGACGCCGGATGTGACTTGGACGGCGTCGCCGACGGCCCAGATGCCGGGTTCTGAGGTGCGCATGGTTTCGTCGACGATGATGGAGCCGTTGATGCCGAGTTGCAGGCCGGCTTCGCGGGCGAGGGTGCTTTCGGGGCGGACGCCGATGGAGAGGATGATGAGGTCGGTTTCGTCGCTTTGCCAGTTGTCGTTATAGGCTTGCAGGCGCCCGCTTTCGGTTCGCCGGATGCCGCTGGTGAGGGTGCGGGTGTGGACGCTGATGCCGTTTTTTTCGAGGAGTTGGCTGACGTAGGGGGCCATTTGGCTGTCGAGGGGGGGCAGGATGTGGTCTGCGCCTTCGATGATGCTGACGTTGAGGCCGAGGTGGCGGAGGTTTTCGGCGACTTCGAGGCCGATGAAGCCGGCGCCGATGATGAGGGCGCTTTGGGCGTTGGTTTCGCGGATGCGGGCTTTGATGCGCTCGGCGTCGGGGATGTTGCGCAGGGTGAGGACGCCGGGCAGGTCGATGCCGGGCATGTTGGGGCGGAAGGGGGCGGCGCCGGGGGAGAGGACGAGTTCGTCGTAGCTGAGGGTTTCGCTGCTGTCGGTGTCGAGGTTGCGGACGGTGACGGTTTTGTTGGTTTTGTCGATGGCGGTGGCTTCGTGTCTGAGGCGGACGTCGACGCCGAAGCGGTTGCGGAACATGTCGGGGCTGGCGAGCAGGAGGTTGCTTTGCTCTTCGATGATGTTGCCGATGTAGTAGGGGAGGCCGCAGTTGGCGAAGGAGACGTGGGCGCCGCGCTCGATGAGGATGATGCGGCGCTGGTTGGTGAGGCGGCTGAGGCGGGCGGCGACGGTGGCGCCGCCGGCGACGCCGCCGATGATGATGGTGGTTTTGGTGTTCATGGTGGGGGTGGGGTGTTTGGGGTTAGCTGTGGGTGCTGTTTGTTGGTGTGTTGGCTGTCGGGCCGAGGGGCCGGTCAGGTTGAGGTGGCTGTTTTGTTGATTTGGTTGTTGTGTGGTGAGCTGCTTGGGCGCCGGGGTCTCAGGGGCGGTTCCAGGGCATGCGGGCGAGGAGGAGGGCGAGGCCGCAGATGCCGCTGAGGCCGGCGAAGAGGAGGCCGCAGCTGGTGAAGGCGGGGACGATGAGCCAGAGGGGGTTGACGAAGTAGCCGAGGGCGAGGGTGATGAGGTTGACGAGGCCGATGATGATTTGGACTTGTCGGATGAGGGGCAGGGGGGCGCCTTTCTCGCGGATGCAGGGCAGGCCGGCGTCTTGCCAGGCGTTCATGCCGTGCTCGAGGACGCAGGCGCTGATGCCGCACTTGCTTTCGAGGTGCTGGCGGGCGCGCTCGGCGCGCTTGCCGCTCTGGCAGATGAGGCAGAGGGTGCGTCCTTCGGCGGGGGGCTGGATGTCGGTCATGGTTTCGAGGGTGTCGACGGGGATGTGCCGGGCGCCGCTGATGTGGCCGCTGCGGTATTCCATGTCGGTGCGCACGTCGAGGAGGTCGACTTTGCCGTCGCGGATGAGTTGGTCGAGTGTCTGAGGTGATATGTTCTGCATATGCGGATATTAAGATATGCACATCTTATACTTGACTCGGGCTTTCGTCAATGATAAAGTTTGCGGCATGGAGAAAAAGTTTGATTTGGAGCTTTGCCCGGAGATGCTGCCGGAGTTGGCGGATTTTTTCAAGTTGCTGGGCGAGCCGGTGCGTTTGCGCTTGCTGGCGTCGATTTGCCACGAGGGTGCCGCCGGGGTGAATGAGCTGACGGAGCGCTTGGGGCTGAGTCAGAGTGTGGTGTCGCGCCACATGAGTATGCTGCACGAGGGGGGGCTGGTGGAGAAGGAGCAGGTGGGGAGTCGCTGTTTGTATTCGATGCCCGATGATGCTCTTTGCCGCCTGTGTTTGATTGCGGCGGAGAAGGTGCGTGCGCGGGCGAGTCGCTTCAGCAAGTTGGTGTGAGGGGCCTGCTCGCGTTTGGCGGGCTTGGGCTCCGGGGCGTCTGCGCGGCGGTTGCGCGGGGTGCTCCGGGGGTGCTTGTGTGCCGAGGGCGGGAGCCGTCGGTTCGGGGGCGTTGGCTGTGCTCGCTGTGGCGGCGGGGTGTTGGGGGGGAGATGGCAGGCTACCGCGGGGTGGCTGTGGGGTGGCTGTGGGGTGGTCGCGGGAGGAGCCGGCTGCGGAAGGGGGGGGCAAGGCCCGCGGGTGTGTGCCGCGGGGCTGATGAGGCGGGTCTGCGGGCGGGAGCTCGCGATCCGGGTTTCGTGGGAGGGGCCGGGGGCCGCTGTTACCAGCGGCCTTTATTGAAGCGGCTGACTTCGCGCTGGACTTCGCGCATTTCGGCGCGTTCTTTGAGGTCGTAGCGCTGGTCGCGGTGGGTTTTGCCGCGGCCGACGCCTATTTCGGCTTTGACTTTGCCGTTTTTCCAGTAGAGGCGCAGCAGGGGGAGGGCGTAGCCTTTCTGGGCCATCTGGATTTCGAGTTTGAGGATTTCGCGCTTGTGCATGAGCAGGCGGCGGGGGCGCTTGGCTTCGTGCTGAAACCATTTGCCGGCGGTTTCCCAGGGCTGGACGTCGCAGCCGTAGAGGAAGAGTTGGCCTTTTTCGACGCGGGCGAAGGCGTCGGAGATGTTGACGCGCCCCTCGCGGATGGATTTGACTTCGGTGCCGCGCAGTTCGATGCCGCATTCCTGCCGGCTGAGGATTTCATAGTCTCGGCCTGCTTTTTTGTTGCTGGCGATCAGGGAGCTGTTGTTGCTCTTTTTTTTCGTGGCCATGGTTTGTGGGCGTGGGGTGTTGCCGGGGGCGTTGGTTATGGGTGTTGGATGAGGTGCGCTCGGGCGCTTGCTCTGCGGCGCGCTGCCTGCTCAAAAAGCGCGCTCGGTTCCGGAGCTTCCGGAAGCCGAGCGTGCGTTTTGCCGTTGAAGGGGGCAGGCGTCAGAAGTTCGGGGTGACGCTGATGGTCTCGGGCTCGTCGGAGCTCTTTTTCTCGTCGTTCTGCTGGGAGAAGGAGTCGTCTTCGACTTCGCGGTTCATGGCAGCGAGCTCGTCGTCGCTGGCCTGGTGCCAGATGATCTTGCCCTCGATGATTTCGGTCAGGGCGATGTCGCCGCAGCCCATCTCGGGCGTGGTGGGCACGTAGGGGTCAGCGCCGTGGTTGAGCTGCTGCACGCGCTTGGAAACGATGTTGACCAGAAGCTGGTTGTCACCAACAATCTCCGCCGCCTTCTCGATGAGTTCAACTTTCATGATGCGATTAAGATGCCAGGCTCCGCCTGTGCGGGCAACCATTATACATGGCTACACGATGGCTGGCAAGCCTATATTTGTGTATGTCCGGGGAATTTTGCGGGGGCGGGCAGTTTGTGCTGACGGTCACAGAATAAGCTTGCAAGGGTACGGGTCCTCGCGTATGATGGCGATGACATATAAGGGGCTGCGGCTGTGCCGGTGCCTACACGATTCTAATTTATTTCTGAGACGATTATGGCCAATTTGAACAAGGTGATGATTATTGGGAATCTGACGGTGGATCCGGAGGTGCGCACGACGCCCCGCGGTACGTCGCTCACGGAGCTGCGCCTGGCTGTGAACCGCGTGACGTCCGGTCAGGGCGAGGGCGAGCGCCGCGAGGAGGTGACCTACCTCGATGTGACGTGCTGGGGCCGCACGGGTGAGATTGCGGCTCAGTATCTGGCCAAGGGCCGCCCGGTGTTCATCGAGGGCCGCCTGCAGCAGGATACGTGGGAGGACAAGCAGACGGGGCAGCGCCGCAGCCGCATTCGCATTGTGGCGGAGAATCTTCAGCTGCTGGGCAGCCGCGATGGCGGCGGTCAGGGCGGTTATCAGCGCGGCTCGCAGCAGGGCGGCTACAATCAGGGCGGCGGCTACGGCGGTTCGCAGCAGGGTGGCTACAACCAGGGCGGCGGCTATGGCGGTTCGCAGCAGGGCGGCTACAATCAGGGCGGTGGCTACGGCGGTTCGCAGCAGGGCGGCTACAATCAGGGCGGTGGCTACGGCGGTTCGCAGCAGACGCAGCGCCCGCAGTATCAGCAGCAGTCGGCGCCGGCGCCGATGCCGGCTGAGGAGGATGATGATATCCCGTTCTGATGGGGTGCTTTGCTCCTGAGTTGTGACTCTTTTCTCTCCCTCGGTGTGCCGCCGGCATGCCGAGGGTTTTGCGTTGCCTGCTGCGTCATGGCGGCGTTCTTTGACGGATTTGCCGCTTGCACTGTTTTGGGCGGCGTTGTACAATGGGGCTCGGGTCGGTTGGGCCCTTGCGTAGAGTTATGAGCAGAGAGTCAAGTGGTGAGAAGGGTGCCCGCGGGCGAGCGTCCGGGGCTTCGAGTCGGGCGCGGGGCGCGAAGACGGCGCGCGCGAGCCGGAAGTCGCCGGCGCGGAGGTCGTCGTCGGTGAAGTCGTCGGCGCCGGAGCCGTCGCTTCAGGCGGTGATTTTCATCGGGGCGAGTTCGATTTCGATGATGGTGGCGGAGGCTCGGGAGGAGGGTCTGCGCGTGCTGGATGTGCTGTCTCGCCCGATTGAGCTGGTGTATGATTTGTTTTTGACGGGCGGCATTTCGCGCGATACGGCGGATCGCTGTGTGCAGATTACGCGGGGCTTTACGGAGCTTTTGGATGAGTATCGCCGGGTGGGTGAGGTGAAGGTACGCTTGCTGGCGACGAATGTGCTGCTGGATGTCAATGGGCTTGATTTGTTCGTGAATCGCCTGCAGGTGTCCTGCGGTCTGCATCTGGAGGTGATGGATGACGGTGAGATGACGCGCCTGATTTATCTGCATATGAAGAGTATGCTCGAGAAATATGCGGAGCTGTCTCATCGCCGCCTGCTGGTGCTGCACGTGGGGCCGGGCAATACGCGCTTGCTTCTGTTTGATCGGGGCCGCATCACGTATTACGCGAATTATCGCCTCGGGGCGCATCGCACGAGTGCGGCGGTGGGGGCGGCGGATCCCGGCAGCCCGGAGAATGAGTACCGCTTGGTGAAGGAGCAGATTCGCAGTATTGTGGAGCGGATGCGCCACGATGCGGAGGAGTCGATGGCGGGGTCGCCGGATGCGCTGGTGATTTACGGGCCTGATTTCCACCGCCTTCATTCGCCGCTCATCAGTGGGGAGCCGGTGTCTCTGGAGACGCTGGCGAAGCTGACGGAGGAGGTGGCGCACACGCCGTTTTCGCAGCGCATGGAGCGCTACGATGAGGATTACGCGACGGTGCGCGCTCTGCTGCCGACGCTGGCGACGTATCTGGCGGTGGCGCGGGAGTTTGCGCCGCGCTCGATTCTGCTGCCGGCGGATGATTTCTCTCATGCGTTTTTGCGCAGCTTGATGCCGTCTGAGCGCGATACGCAGGTGCTGGAGGAGGAGGTGATTCACTTCGCGGTGCTGCTGGCGAATCGCTATCGGGTGGATCGCGGGCACAGCCAGCAGGTGCGCCGCCTGAGCTGTTCGCTCTTTGATCAGCTTCAGGATCTCCACGGGCTCAATCGCCACGATCGCCTGCTGCTCAAGGTGGCGGCGATTCTGCATGAGGTGGGAACGTACGTGAGCTCGAAGCGCCACCACAAGCACAGCCAGTATTTGATTCTCAATTCGGAGATTTTCGGTCTGTCGCGCCGCGATGTGGAGATTGTGGGTCTGCTGGCTCGCTATCACCGCCGCGGCGAGCCGAATGATGAGGAGCGCTCGTACGCGGAGTTGGATTTGGACAACCGCCTGCGCGTGCAGAAGCTGGCGGCGATTCTGCGGGTGGCGGATGCGCTGGATCGCGCGCACTGCCACCGCATTCCGGGCTTCACGGTGCGCTATGCGAACCGTCGGCTGGAGCTTCTGGTGCCGGGGGTGCACGATCTCGCGCTGGAGAATCTGGCGCTGCGCAGCAAGGGGCAGCTCTTCACGGCGGTGTTCGGCTACGATGTGCTGCTGCTGACGGAGACGCCGGTCTGATGGGCGGGCGGCGGGCCTGCCGCGATGTTGGGCGCGTTGTTTCAGCCCGGCGTTGCGCCCCCGAGCGACTGTCGGCTCCTTCCTGGCGGTTGAGTGCCTTTGAACGAAAGCCCCCCGCAGCGTGTGCTGCGGGGGGCTGCTGTTTGGGGTGAGATGGCTCAGCAGGCCGTCCGGGCTCAGTTGCGCTGCTTGGGCAGCAGGAAGAAGAGCAGGCCGCAGAAGACCATCATGACGCCGGCGATGGTCAGCGGGACGCTCAGGGCGATGTTGCTGTCCATGAGCTGGCCGCCCAGCCAGGAGACGAGGGCGCCGGCGCCGACGGAGGTGAGGTTGAGCATGCCGTAGCCGGTGGCGGAGAAGCGCTCGTCGATGTGAGAGCGCAGGACGGGCATGAGGGTGGCGTCCAGCGCGCCCTGAGCGATGCCTTGGGTGGAGACGAGGGCGACGGTGACGGCGAGGCCGATCGGCAGGGCGATGCCGAGGCTCGGGGCCATGGCGAGGATGACGCAGGGGCCGGCGATGCAGAAGCAGATGCCGGGCACGTAGGCGCGGGCGTTGCGGTTGCGCAGGTACCAGCGGTCGGCGATGACGGCGGCGCCGAGCACGGCGGCGAACTTGGCGATGTTGATCCAGAAGGTGGCCGTGGGGGCGGCCTGGGCTTCGGAGAGGCCGAACATGTCCTGCAGCAGGCGCGGATACCAGTTCATCAGGAACCAGTTGGCGAAGCCGGCGAAGGCGTACATGATGAGCAGCATGGCCATGGCGCGCCCGGTGAAGAGGCTGCGTAGCACGCTCAGCATGGAGAAGTCGCTCGCCTTGCTCTCGGCGGCGTTGTCGGCTGAGGGGGTGGCTTCGTCGGGGGTCGGTGCGGCGGGGCCGTCGGTGGAGGCGGATTCGGCGGGTGCGGCGACGGCGTCGGGGTCATGCAGGAAGATGATGACGATGAGGGCGTAGGCGACGCCGATGAAGCCGAAGGCTTCGAAGGTGAGGCGCCAGCCGAGCATGCAGGGCTCGCCGGCCATCAGGGCGCCGTAGCCTGCGAGCATTTGCCCGGCGTATATGCCGCTCATGTGCAGGCCGGTGGCCATGGAGCGCGTGCCGCCGCGATGGTAGTCGGAGATGAGGGAGAGGGCGGCGGGAATGTAGAAGGCTTCGCTGATGCCCATGGCGGCGCGGGCGATGAGGAGTTCCTCATAGGTTTCGGCCTTGCCGGTCAGCCAGGTGACGACGGACCAGATGACCAGCGAGCACATGATGATGAACTTGCGGCTGAAGCGGTCGGAGAGGTAGCCGCCGATGGGGCTGAGGGCGGCGTAGACGATGAGGAAGGCCGAGGTGACGGTGCCGAACTGAGCCTGCGTCATGGCGATGCCGTTTTCTCCTCGCGTGATGGAGGTGTTGAAGACGGCAATGAGCTGGCGGTCAAAGTAGTTGAGCATGACGACGACCCAGAGGACGGCGACGGCGATCCACGCCCATTTTCCGGGGCTCTGCGTCGGCACGAAGGGGGGCATGGGCTTGGAGCGCAGCCCTTTGCGCAGGGCGAGCAGCAGGGCGACGATGCCGAGGCCGATGGCGAGCCAGGGGGTGAGGGCGATGGCGGATTCAAGGTGCTCGATGTCGTCGCGGTGCACTTGCAGGCGGCTGATGCGCGAGGTGCGCACGCCGGGCGCGGTTTCGCCCGAGATGACGAGCAGGTCGACGGGCGCGCCCTCACCGAGGGTGACGCTGGGGGCCGTGGCGATGCCCTGCACCAGTTCTCCGCAGAGCGTCCAAGTGCCCTCTGCGGGGCGGTAGGCGTAGATGCGACGGCTTTGCCCGGGGTGCTGCGCGGGGGCTTGGCCGGCGAGGGAGACGCGGTAATAGTCCCCGGGGTCTCCGCCGATGAGGTAGAGCTCACCGAAGCCGGAGGGCATGGGGCAGGCGGCTCCGGCGAGGCTGGCCGGGGCGTCCGCAACGCGGCTCCATGCTTCCTCTGCGGGGTCGAAGCAGAGGGTTTCACTGAGGTAGCGGCGCTCGGCCGTGCCGTTGCTGCCGGCCTTCAGGGCGCAGCCGCCGGTCACGTAGATCTTGCCGCCGCTGCATCCGGCCGTGGCGAGGATGCGACCGTCGCCCGGGAGGGGCGGCAGCTCCTTCCATCCCTCTTTGGGTAGGGCGGTGTTGAGGACGAAGCAGCGATTGCTGGCCGTGGTGGCGTCCGGGCTCTCCTGCCCGCCGAAGATGTAGAGTTTGCCGCCCTGCTCGACGAAGGCGGCGTAGGCCAGCGGCAGGGGCAGCTCGGGCAGGTCGCTGACCTCCCAAGTCCGCTGCCCGTTCTCTTCGCCGCATTCAACGCGGATGACGCGGCTGAGGTGCTGCTTGTCGTTGCATCCGCCGGCGATGATCATGCCCATGCTGATGCGGGCGGTGGCTGCGTAGGCGACGGGGTAGGGGAGTTGTCCGGTGCTGAGGGTGCTCACGGCTCCCGTCTCGGCATCGGGCCGCGAGAGCAGGGTGATGTCGCTGTAGAAGCGCTTGGCGCCCCGCTGCTCGGGGGTGGTGGCGCCGGGCTCGGCATCGGGGAAGTTGGCGCCGCCGGCGATCATGATACCGAGGTTGGTGCCCTCAGCGGCCATGCCGGCGCGCCCCAAGCTGTCCGGGATGCTCGGGCAGGCGGAGGCGGGGGAGACGGTCATCCTCGGCAGGCCGTCGCGCGCGCCGGATGCCTCAGGAGCAGCCGCATGGGGTGCTGCCGCCGCAGGGGTAGCCTCGGCGGGGACAGCCTCTGCCGGGGAATCGGCGGGTGCGGCAGAGGGAGCTTGGGCGGAGGGCGTGGCCGCCGCTTTGGCGGGTTCAGGTGCTGCGGCGGGCGTGGTCTCGGCAGGGAAATTTGAAGCAGTTGCGGGCTCTGTTTGCGCAACCGCAGCGGCAGCGCAGGTGAGCAGACCCAGAGAGCACAGGAGGGTGGAGAGACGGCGCAGGATCATGGTGTGTCAGGCGGAAAACTGGGCGAGTTGAGCAGGGGGGGTGGGACGAATGGGGGGGGTTGTTTCGGTAGCGGGGGATCTTGAGGGGCGGCGCGGGCGAGAGGAGCCGAGTGCTCGGCCTCTGCCCGCGCCGTCATGAGAGGGGGTCAGAGTCGAGCACCCCAGACCTGAGGGGAGCGCTTGCCGGGGCGCTGCTCGCCGTTGACGATGACGGCCATCCCCTCCCAAATAGTGCAGGGAAGGACGGCTCGGGCCGCGGCGATGCTGCCGGCGTCGGCCCACTCGTTGGTGGCGGGGTTGTAGCAGAGGCTCTGGTTGTGGAAGCCCGGGTGATTGGCGGGGGTGAAGCCCGTGACGCTGGCGTCATCGCCGCCGAGCAGGTAGATGCGCCCGTCGATGACGGGTGCGGGGGTCGGGGCGGCGGCGCAGAAATGCGGCAGGTAGGCCAGACGGCGCCAGCCGGTCGCCTCACCGTAGCTCCAAGCTTCCGTGAGCATGTCGCGCACCATGCGGCCCTCATCGCCCTCTTTCAGACCGATGCCGCCGAGCACATAGATGGTGGAGCCGACGGTGGCCATTTGGTGCAGGAAGCGCCCGCGCCCGGGCAGGGCCGGGCCCTCGCTCCAGGCGTCCGCCGCGGGGTCGTAGATCCAGAGGCGGTTTTCGGCATCCTGCTCACCGGGGCACAGACTGCCGCCGGTCACGTAGACCTTGCCGCCCATTACGGCGGCGGCGTGTCCCGTCAGGGTGACGGGCAAGGGGGCGAGGGGGCGGTAGGTGACATCCTCGTCGGCATAGCTCAGGAGATAACAATCGGCGAAGCTGCCGCACATGTTGCAGCCTCCGATGATCATGAAACCCTCCGGCAGATTGACGCCGGCTCCGTAGCCCATGGGCTTGGGCAAGGGTGTGGCATCGCGCCAGCCGGAGCTCTTCGGCAGCATGTAAAAAAGGCGATCCGTCCAGCGCTTCACGCCGCCCTCCCAGAGCGGGCGCTCAGGGAAGTTGGCGCCGCCCCCGACGATGAGTGCTCCGTTGCTCACGCCGGCATAGGAGCCGGCGAAACCTTCGGCGTCGGGCAGATCGGCCAGGCGCTTCCATTCCAGACTGCTGATGGGTGCATGCATGCTGTTCAAAACTACCACAGGGGCGCTCCCGCGTCAAACATAAAGTGCACTCAAGCCCGGACGGGGCGCGTCATCAGAGGTCGGGGAGAACTGCTGCTCGCGGGCGCTGTCTCGCGCTCCGAACTCTCGGGAAGATCGCGCCTTCGAGCCTCGGCGCGCCGTGCGTTCAGCGGGAGCATGGGGCTGAGTCACGGAGCTCTCTCGTATGGGTTTGCTCGTCATCAGCGCAACAAAAAGCCCTGCCCGAGGTCGGGCAGGGCTGTTGTCGGGGGGGGGGATGGGGGTGAGATCAGCCGCGGCTGATGATGCGGCCATCGGCGTTGATGATCACCTTGCCGCCGCCCTCGGGAAGCTCGACCGGCTGCCCGTTGATTTTGATGACGGGGCCGGCGGCCGGCTTCTGCTCAGGAGCGGGCTTCGGGGTGGCGATGGGCGCATCGGCACCCCCGATGATGGGTTTGGCGATGGTGCCGCCGTTCGCCGGAGCGGGAGGCAGAGGGCAGCCCTCGGGCTTGGGAGCGGGCTTAGGAGCCGCACAGCCGGGCTTGGGAGCGGGAGGCAGCGGGCAGCCCTCGGGCTTGGGAGCAGACTTGGGTGCTGCGCAGCCGGGCTTAGGGGCAGGCAGGACGGTGACGCCGCCGTCGGTGTTGATGATCACCTTGCCGCCCTCAGCGGGCAGCGGCATCTCCTGACCGTTGATCTTGATGGTCGGACGCGGGGCGGGGGCCTTGTCGCAGCCGGGCTTGGGGGCGGGAGGCAGCGGGCAGGCCTCCGGCTTGGGGCCGGGTTTCGGAGCCCTGCACCCGGGTTTGGGGGCCGGCGGGGTCGGCAGATTGAGGGTGCGCGGGTCAACTTCGCGGATCTTGAGATCGCCGCGTGTGATGACTGAGCCGGAGATCATGTCGGGATCCACCTCCTGACCGTTGATGTAAAGCTTCATGCCCGCCTCTTTTGGCTGAGCTTTCGGAGCGGGTGCCGGCTTGATGCGCGTGGCGGGGATGGCCTTCGGCCCGCGCTTGGGCTTCTGGGCATGGCGGTGGGTCGGTGCATTGACGACCTTCGGTGTGATGACCTTCATCAGACCGAGAATCTCATGGGGCGGCAAGCCCGCGGCCTCGAGCTCGCGGACGATGTTGTTGAGGATGGCGGCGCGATCCACCTGACGATCGGGGCAGGGGATGGGCTTAGGTGCAGGCGTTTGTGCCGTGGCAAGCGGAGCCGCGGCGGCTGCAAGCGTTGCGAGGGTGAGGATGTTGGTGATATTCATGGTTGTGAAGGGGGTATCGGTGAAGCCCGCCGAGGGCTATCATCAGATTATCACAACGCTGTGTTCTTGCAACCTTTTTTTGCGGCATCTCTCCGGCTCATCGTCGAAGAGGATGCTGCGGAGGCGGTGAACGGCAGGGGCAGCACCCGCATACGGTCGAAGGCCGGGAAGCGAGATGAGGTGGTCTCCAGTGGGGGGGGACAGGGCGGAGGTTGAGGGGAGACGTGAGCGAGGCATTCTCCCTTGCTCAGAGTCTTTTCGAAGGGCCGCGGGGTGGGGGCTCCGTCGGGCGGAGCCGACCGGAGTGGTGCTCAGTGGACGGAGGGCGGGTGGACCGGGTGAGGACCGGGTGCTGCGTCCGGTTTGAGCTTGACAGAGAGCGCTGCATACGTTATCTTGCAAAGCGTGCCTCGGAGCCGTTTCGGGCCTTCGGGGCTCGCCGCCTTCATGGCTCCCCCTCCTCTCACACCTCACCTTTTTCCGGATATGAAGCTCACGCGATCTTGGCGTCGCATGGCGGCTCTGGCTGCTTTGGCGACGGCTCTGGTAACCGGGCAGGCGCAGGCCGCGCCTGGGGATGATTTTCACGGATACCCCGATGAAACGACGCTCATCGTGCACAAGCCCGCGGCCCATCGCTACGAGCTTCTCACGCCCATCGCCTGCTATGAGCACCCCGAGACCGGGCGGCAGGTGGACCTCATCGGGATGATTCACCTCGCTCAACCCGACTATTTTCGCCGCATCAACCGCCTGCTCGGGCAGTATGACAAGATTCTCTTTGAGATGGTGGGCGGTGAGGATGTCCCCGAGCTCGTGCGCCTGCTCCGGGAGCCGGTCACCACGGAGGAGAATTTGGAACGCATTCAAGAGATCTCGGAGAAGGTGATGAAGAGTCAGCATCTCATCAGCCGCATCAACGGGTGGTTCCAGATGCGCGTGGCGCAACGTGCCGGGCTCTCTGATCAGTCCTCCCTCATTGATTACGGGCGCGCCAATATGGTCTTCGCCGACATGACGGCAGAACAGTACGACGCGGCCATGAATCGCGATCCGAACGCTGTTCTCAAGTCCTTCAAGGAGCTTTTCTTTATGGAGGGTATGCCGCTGGGAGACCAGATTATCAGCACGTATCAGATGTTGTTCGGCGCTGAGCCCGCGGCTCAGTACAGCATGCTGGCGTTCTGCTCGTATCCCGGCCCTGAGGGTGAGGACGAGAACAGCGTCATTATCGCTCAACGCAATGCGGTATGCGTCTCGGTGCTCGATCGCGAGACCGTCGATCCTCAGGTCAAGCGCGTGGCGGTGCTCTACGGAGCCCTGCACCTGCCGGGAATCGATCGCATGCTGCGCGAGCGAGGCTACCGACTTCGGGCCGTGCGCTGGATGAGAGCTCTCGAAGTTCCCGAGCTCCGGACGCCCTCGGCCCCCGCCTCATTGCCGGATGCCGCCGGCGCTCCCGCGTCTGCCGAGGCGAAGCCGGCAGAGCCCGCGGCGCCCGCCTCCTCTCCTGAGTCGTCGGCGCCCGAGTCTCCGGCGCCTGCCTCTCCGGCTCCCGAGCCGGCTGCTCCCGCCCCTGCGGCTGCGTCCTCTCCTGAACCCCGCTGAGCTGCGCCATGACCTTCCGCCCTCTCTGCATCCCCTCCCTCCGTTTGTCCTTCCGGCGCGCCCGCCGAACCGGGCTCGCCGCTTCAGCTTCTGCGCTCGCGTCCGGCGCGCTGACCCGTGCGGCGCGCCTTTCGGCGCTGGCCTGCCTCCTCGGCTTGGCGGCGGCTCCGGCCTTGGCTGCCGGGAATCCCGCGGCACCGAAGCCCGTCGGGGATGCTGCGCCTGCGGCGGAGCCGACCGCGGCCGCCCCGGCCCCGCTGTCCGACGAGGTCGCCATGCCCGAGCTGCCCATCCGCATTGTGCAGGACGGCGACCGCTCCTATCTGGAGTCCCTCTGCGTGCAGATGCGCGATGCCTCGGGCGCGGAGGTGATGCTCATCGGCACTATCCACCTCGGCGATGAGAGTTATTATCACGAGTGCCAGAAGCTGGTCGATGCCTGCGACCGCGTCTTTTACGAAGATCTCGCGGGCGGCACGATGGCGCTGGCCTGGCAGCTGCGGCACAAGGCAAAGGAAGGGCGCCTCACCGATCGGGAGCGCGATCTGCTGGAGCAGATCAACCGCATCGACTACAACCCCGACTCGGAGGACAACCGCTGGGCGGCGGCGCACGGCCTGAGGCGCCAGACGCAGGTCATCGACTACGGCGGCCCGCAGTTCGTCTGGGCAGACGTCCGGCAGCAGGATATGCCGGCGCTGTTGCAGAAATACGGCCCGCAGCAGCCCTTCGCGATCCCGCGCCTCAAGGACCCGGAGCTCAGCGGCGAGGTGACGCCCGAGCGACGTATGCGCAGCCGCCTGGCCGTGCGGCTCAGCGAGCCCCGCGGCGCCCGATACGTCATGAAGACGCCCTTTATGACGGAGCGCGACTTCCGCTGCATGGAGATCTTCGACGCCAAGCGCGGATCCGCTCGGCACATGGGCATTCTCTACGGCACGATGCACCTGCCACACCTCGTGGATCTGCTGCGCGAGCGCGGGTTCCGCGTGCAAAGCCTGCGGTGGTACCGAGCCTTCGGCTACTGATCGCCGCTCGAGCGCTGCGCGCTGCAACCCTGCGCTGCAAACGCGGGCCGAGGTCTTGCCCCTGCGTGCGCAAGGTGGCCGACCTTTCGGCAGGGGGTGCTCCTGTGCCGGTAGGATGCGACGGCATAACGCGACGCCGTGGGCGTTGCGCCCGCGCCTGAGTCAGGGCTGCGTTCGGCGGTGAAGTCCCCCGCGCACCCTGTAGATTTGATCAAGCTCTCAACGTTCCGATACATGACAGCATGGACAGACTCCTCTCCCTCGCGTGGCTGCGCCGCTTGGTGGCGGCTGTGGTCTTTCTGGCCTTCGTCGCCTGCTTCGTCGGCGCGGCGCCGGTCGGCTCGTGGCTGGAGTGGCCCCTGCACCTGCAATTCGTCCCCGCCCTCGGCGCCGTGATCAGCGGGCGCGACTGGGCGTGGCTGGCGCTGGGCTTCCTGCTGCTGCTCACCCTGCTCTTCGGCCGCGTCTACTGCTCCTGGCTCTGCCCGCTGGGCATGATGCAGGATGCCGTCAACCGGCTGGCGCGTCCCCGCTACGCCAAGGGATCCGCCGCCCGCTACACGAGCAACCACCGCCTCATCCGCCTGCTGGCGGGGTTGGTCGGCTTCGGCTCGATCCTCTTCTGCGGCACCCTGTTGCTGACCTGGCTGGATCCGTACTCCATCGCCGCTCGCTTCATGGCGGCCGTCGTGCAGCCGGCAGCGGAGGGACTCGGCCAGGCCTTCGGCTGGAGCACGGTCGCCCCCGACTGGCTGCGCTATGCCCCGTGGCTGCTGGCGGTGGTCATCGTCAGCGTGCTGATCCCGCTCGGCTTCGCCCTGCTGCGGGGGCGCCTCTACTGCAACAGCATCTGCCCCGTCGGCGCCCTGCTCGGCCTCATCGCCCGCTGCGCCCCCCTCATGCCACGCATCGATGAGACGCGCTGCCGCCTCTGCGCCCGCTGCCAGCGCTCCTGCAAGGCGCACGCCATTGATCTGCGCACCCTGCGCATTGACGCAACGCGCTGCGTCGCTTGCTACGACTGCGTCGAGGCCTGCGAGAACGAGGCTCTCAAACTGCGCGCTCACAACCCCTTCGACGCCGCCGCCCGCAGGCCCACCGCGCTCTCCCGACGCGCCGCGGGGGGCCCCGCCTCCTGCACCGCCACCTCGGCCTCGGCTGCTACTACTTCGACCTCCCCCGCTTCTGACGCTTCGGCCGCGGCTGCTCCCGCCGCTTCGGGGTTGGCGAGCCCCTTGGCTACCGAGTCCGCCGAAAAGCTCGCTGACGGAGGCGAGCCTCGCCCGGCTCCGCACGGTTCCGCCGCGCATGCGGAGAGCGCTGCTCCCAGCGCGTCGCGTGCCTCCGGCGGGCCGGACATGAGCCGCCGCGCCTTTCTGGGCTTCGGCCTGGCGAGCCTCGCTACGGCGGTCATCCCCTCGGCCGGAAGCGCCGCCGCCTCCGGCGGCACGGCTGAGGCCGGCAGCAACATCGGCCCGGGCACCCTGCCGCCCGGGGCCGGAGATCTCGACCGCTTCCTCGATGTCTGCACCGGCTGCGGGCTCTGCATCGCCTCCTGCCCGAGCCGCGTGCTGCGCCCCTCCTACACGACCCTCGGGTGGAGGGGGCTCATGAAGCCCTACCTCGACTACAGCGCCGGCTTCTGCGCGCCGGACTGCAACCGCTGCTCGCAGGTCTGCCCCACCGGCGCCCTCATGCCGCTGAGCCTCGCCGACAAACAAAAGACCCAGATCGGGCTCGTCGATTTCCGCCAGCAGCACTGCATCGTCTGGCAGCAGAACCGCTCCTGCGCCCTCTGCGCCGACCGCTGCCCCACGGGCGCCATCGAAGCCGTCGAGGTGCGCCGCCCCAGCGTCAACCCCGACACCTGCGTCGGCTGCGGCGGCAAGCGCTGCCAGCGCTCCTGCCCCACCGACTCCATCACCTTCATCATCCGCGAAGACAACGGCCGCCGCCTCCCCGTCATCAACTACGCCACCTGCATCGGGTGCAGCTACTGCGCCGAGGCCTGCCGGCGGCACCACGGCATCGACGTCACCGTGCAGCGCGTCCCCCGCCTTCACCCCGAGCTCTGCACCGGCTGCGGCGCCTGCACCAACGTCTGCCCCGCCTCCCCCACCAAGGCCATGCGCGTGCTGCCGCGCCTCCGCCAGCTGAGTCTGCCGTCCTGAACCCTTGTCCTGAGCCCCTCGTCCTGAGCCCCCCGTCCTGAGCCTTCCCCCTCCTGAGAGATGCCGGAGCCTCGGCGCTCCCTCGGCCTGCCGGCCCGGGCGCTGCGGAATTTCATCAACCTGCCGAAACAACACGCTAAAGACTTGACACGGTCCCTGTAATGTTCTAATCTACCAAGGTGGTATCCGAACACGAGCTGCCGCCTCGGGGATTTATCCCGATGCTCACCTCGCTCTTCGGGCGTCGCGCGCGAAAGCTCCTGCGATCCCTGAACAACAAAGCTTCCCCATAACGAACATCAACATCATGAAAACACGCATCCTACTCGCCCTTGCGGCTGCCGGCCTCATGGCCTCCTGCGGCAGTCCCTATCCCTCCATCGAGGATCAAGCTCCCTTCGTCATCGGCAGCGGGGCTGAACAGCATCCCGATGCCGTCGTCATCTCCACCGTCCAGATCAAGGACGAAGACGGCAACACCGGCAAAATCGTCGGCGGCGTCACCGGCGCAGCCATCGGCGCCGGCACCGGCCAACTCCTCGGCGGCGGACGCGCCCAAGCCGTCTCGGCAACGGGCTTTGGCGCTCTGGGCACCCTCCTCGGCGTCTGGCTTGGCTCGCAGGTCGACGAAGGCGGCGTCACCTCCGAGCGCATCACCGTTCGCTACGGCCGCAACAAGCAGGTGACCTTCACGCAGTCCATCTTCAAGGAGTACGGACCCCTTCAGGCCGGGACAACCGGCACGCTCTACATCAACGGCGACCGCTACACCTTCCTGCCCTACTGACGGGGCGCCGCGGCACCGGGAACTCCGGGTGGCTCTGCTGCCCGGCCTCCTGCGGCCCGGTGCGCGACGGAGTTTTTCACGTCAACAGGCGAGGACGCCCTCAGGGCGCCCTCGCCTTCGTTTATCCCGGGTTGAAAAAGCTGCCGAGGGGGAAGGGGGCGCGCATTCCGCTTTCGTCGCGCTCCGGCCTGCCGCCGCTCCGTCCGAACAGGCTCGTGGGGCAGGGGGCGGGAGTCGAGCAGATGCGCTCACTTCGAGCTCCCTTGCTGCGGAGAGTCGTCAGACTTCGGCTCCTTGCTCGCCGCAGTCGCGTCGGCTTTCGGGGCCGTCTCCGAGGTCGGGGCAGAGGGGCGCGCGTCGCCGTTCGCCGACGGCGCCGACGTTCCCCGCGGCTTGGCGGTGTTCTGATCGCGCAGCTGCTGCCCCATGCGCTCAAGGCGCCGCTTGAGTCTCGTGCGGCGGATCCGCGCCACGAGCATCATCAGCAGCACCAGCACCACCAGCGGTGTGCCGTACACCACGGCCACGCGCAGCGCCGGGCTCAGCGAAGCAAGGCGCAGCGGCTCATAGAGCGGCGTGGCCCACTCATCCATGCGGGCGAGCCAGTCGCCGCCCCCCGCTGCCGCATCGCCGTCGGCTTCCTCGACATCCTCATCGGCAAGCCATCCCTCCTCCTCGGTGCTCGCCAGGTCCACCTCCTCGGCACCCGCCGGGCTGGCGGCAGCAGCGTCGCCGCTGCCCGGGCTGGGAGTCGGCTCGCGGCGCACCGCCAGCCGCGGATCCGCCGGGCGGGCGCGACGCGCCTCCTCATCGGACACCAGAAAACTCAGATCCGCCGAGCCCCCGGCCGTGCCCAGCGCCGTGCGGCGCAGCCCCGTGAACTCCTCCAGCTCGAAGCGGTCGCGATTCGGGCGCGCCGTGTAAATCACCAGCCTGCGGCAGCGCCCCCCCGAAGCTCCCTCGCGGAACACGTAACTGCCGTTGCGCAGCTTGCAGGCGCGCACATTTTTCAGACCGAACTGCTTCGCCTTGCGCGACGAGAGCTTTTGCCACTTCTTGATGGTCGCCCCCGTCAGCTCCATCGCATCGCGCGCCGCAGCCGAGCTCTTCACGGGCTTGTCGTAGTCGACAACGATGCAGATCAGGCGGTTGCTCCCCGCGTCGAAATCCATGCTCAGGCGACTGTCGTTGAGCTTCCAGCTGCGGCGCACGGAGCCGTCGCGCATCACCTTGAAGTCATAGGACTTGCTCAGCGTGTGATCGGCCTGATCGCGCGTGCGCACGAGGCCGAAGACCTCCAGATCAGAGGCGAGAGACAAGGTGCCGAGCGCCAGAGCCGGCAGCAACAGAGCCTTCAGAAGGGCGTGATTCATGCCGCTCACTCTACCACGCCGAAGCCCCCTCTGCAAGCAAACTCCGCCGATGCCCTTCGTGAGGGGCCAAAAACGGCAGAGAGCCGGCGGGAAGGCGCCTCCGCTTTCGACCGAACGGCCCGGGTCCTTTGCCGCGGCACGGCCTCGGTTTTGGCGTTGACTTCAGCAGCCCCTGTGGTTATGATGAGCGCATGGAAACTCGCGTGATAGAGGTCGATGTGCTGGATGATTGCCGCGCCGTGTACAAGGAGGCGGCAGCCGTGCTGGCGGAGGGCGGTTTGGTGGCGCTGCCGACGGAGACGGTCTACGGGCTGGGGGCGGATGCCTTCTGCACCGAGGCCGTGGCCAACGTGTTCGCCGTCAAGGAGCGCCCCAGCTTTGACCCGCTGATCTGCCACCTCCCGAACGCCCGCGCGCTCCGCGACATCGCCGACGTGCCGGCCGAGTTGCAGCCCCTGGTCGATACGCTTGCCCGCGAATTCTGGCCGGGCCCGATGACGCTCGTGCTGCCGCGCAAGGCCTGCGTGCCGGACATCGTCACCAGCGGCCTGCCGACTGTGGCCTGCCGCGTGCCCTCCCATGAAGTGATGCGCGGCGTCGCCCGCGCCCTGGGCCACCCCATCGCCGCGCCGAGCGCCAACCGCTTCGGCCACATCTCGCCGACCTCCGCCGGCGCCGTGCTCAAGGAGCTCGGCGGCCGCATTCCCCTCGTCCTCGATGCCGGGGCCTGCTCCGAGGGGCTGGAGAGCACCATCCTGCTGCCCTGCCTCGATGAAAAGGGCAAACCCGCCGTGCGCATCCTGCGCGAGGGCCCGCTGACCCGCGAGAAGCTGCGCGGCATCTGCCGCGTGCTGCGCAACAAGCCCGCCAAGGCTCCCGCCGAGGGCGGGAATGCGGACGGGGACGAGGCCGCCGCTCGCCCGCAGGCCCCGGGTCAACTCAAGAGCCACTACGCCCCCAGCAAACCCCTCCTCCTCCGCAACCCCCGCGAGCCCTTCGAGCCCGAGCCCGGCCTGCGCTACGGCCTCATCACCTATCAGGGCGATTCGTCCCTCGCGGCGCAGGACTGCTGGACGGAAGTCATGCCGCTCTCCCCCGGCAGCGGTCGCCTGTCCGAGGCCGCCGTGCGCCTCTTTGCCGTGATGCGCGCCATGGACGAGTGCCCGGACGTCGACGTGATCGTCGCCGAAGAGCTGCCCTTGCAGGGCCTCGGTGCCGCGATGATGGACCGCCTGACCCGCGCGTCGGCCAAGCGCGGGGAGGTGCTCTCATGAAGCGCCGCGCACAGGCCTGCGTCGTCGCACTCGTGCTGCGCGTACTGCACGCCGCTCTCGTGGTGCTGAAGCGCCGCGACACCCGCGCCGCACGCGAGTTCTCGCGCCTGCCCGAAGGCGCCGCCTACTCCGTCGTGGCCGCAGCCGACGGCCCTCAACTGCACGTGCAGTGGTGCGGCGGACGCCTGATCAGGCTCCGCGAGCCCGCCGCCGGCGCCTGCGAGCTGCGCATCAAGTCCATGCGCGATGCCTTCCTCATGTTCACCGGGCAGATGGGGCTGGCCCAGGCCTACGCCCGCCACGCCTTCACCCTGCGGGGCGACATCGCCGACGTCATGCGGCTGGCCCGCCTCGTCAACCTCGTCGAATCCTACCTCTTCCCCCGCCTGATGATGCGGCGCATCATGACGGACGTGCCGCCGCGCGAATGCTCGCCGCTGCGGGTGTATGCGGCGCTAGCTGTCGGCGGCCTGCTCAGGCGCTTCTGACGCCGCCTCTCCGCCTTCTCAGACTCACAGTTTCTCCGCCTCGACGCTTCGTTGCAGCCGCCTCGCCTCCTCGCCGTCGCGGAACCCGGACTTCAGACGGAGCACCCCCCCACCACCCATCGCCCCCACCAGCAGCCCGATTCCCCTTCCGAACATGGCCAAGCTTCCCCCCTACTTTGAGTTTCACCAAGCCGTCAAGCTGCTCTGCGGCGACGGAGCGCTCGAGCGCATGGCCGACGAACTGCGCCACCTCGGCGCCCGCCACCCCCTGCTGCTGACGGATGCCGTGCTCGCCCGCATCGGCACGGCAGCCTTGGCCGAGAAGGCCCTTGCCGACGAAGGCTGCCCCGTCGCCGGCACCTTCTCCGACATCCCCGTCGACTCATCCCTCGCCCTCGTCAACCGCCTCGCCGCCCTCTACCGCGACATGCGGGCCGATGCCCTCGTCGCCGTCGGCGGCGGCTCCGTCATCGACACCGCCAAGGGCCTGCGCCTCGTCCTCTCGCAGGACGCGACGGACCTGCTCGCCCTCGCGGGCGTCGAGAACCTCTGCCGCGGGCGACACGTCCCCTTCATCGCCGTCCCCACCACGGCCGGAACGGGCTCCGAGTGCACCGGCGTCGCCGTCATCCGCAACGACGAGACCCAAGTCAAGATGGAGTTCGTCTCCCCCTTCGTCGCCCCCGACGCCGCCGTGATCGACCCCCGCATGACCCTCGGCCTGCCCCCGGCCGCTACGGCCAGCACGGGCTTTGACGCCCTCTGCCACGCTGTCGAATCCGCCACCTGCCTGCAGGCCAACCCCCTCTCCGCCGCCTGCGCCCACAGCGCCATGAGCCTCATCATGCAGCACCTCGAGCGCGCCGTGAGCTCGGGAGGAGACCGCGAGGCCCGCTACGCCATGGCCCTGGCCTCGACCATGGCCGGCATCGCCTTCTCCAACGCCATGGTCGGGCTCGTGCACGCCATCGGCCATGCGCTGGGCGGCGTCTGCCGCGTGCCGCACGCCGTCGCCATGATGATCCTGCTGCCGCACGTGATGCGCTACAACCTCCCGAACGCCGCCGCCGACTACGCTGCCCTGCTGCCGCACCTCGTCGGCATGGAGGCGGCCATGAAGGTGCCCGCCGCGCAGCGAGCCGAAGCCTCCATCGCCGCCATCGAAGCCCTGGCCGGCCGGCTGATCAAGCGCACCGGACTGCCCGGCAGCCTGTCCGCCGCCGGCGTCCGCCCCGAAGACCTCCCCCGCGTCGCCCTCGTGGCCATCAACGACGGCTCCATCATCGTCAACCCCCGAACCGCCGACGAACAGCAGGTTGAAGCCATCCTGCGCGCCGCCCTCTGATTCCCCCATCCCGCTTCCCCCAGCCCTCTCCCCACCCATCCCTCAATAACCCGACCGCAGCATGAACCCGGACTTCAAAAGCCTGATCGAGGCCCAGCGCACCTATTACCGCAGCGGCGTGACTCGCGACTACGCCTACCGCAAGCGCGCCCTCCAAAGCCTGCGCGAAGCCCTCATCGCACGCACCCCCAAGCTCGTGCAGGCCCTGCACGCCGACCTGGGCAAAGGCGCCGACGAGGCCTACATGACCGAAATCGGCATGCTGCGCAGCAGCATCAGCGACACCCTGCGGCACCTGCGCCGCTGGATGCGCCCGCGGCGCGTGCCCTCCACCCTCGCCCAGTTCCCCTCCTCCTGCCGGGTGCTCGCCGAGCCCTACGGCGTCGCCCTCGTCATCAGCCCCTGGAACTACCCCCTGCTGCTGAGCCTCGACCCGCTCGTCGCCGCCCTCGCCGCCGGCAACTGCTGCGTCATCAAGTGCTCCGAATACGCCTCGGAAACCGCGCGCGCCATCTCCGAACTCATCAGCGAACTCTACCCGCGCGAATACGTCACCGTCGTCGAAGGCGACGCCGACGTCAGCCGCGCCCTGCTCGCCGAGCCCTTTGATCACATTTTCTTCACCGGCGGCAGCCGCGTCGGGCAGAGCGTCATGGAAGCCGCCGCCCGGCACCTCACCCCCGTCACCCTCGAACTCGGCGGCAAGAGCCCCTGCATCATCGACCGCAGCGCGGACCTCGAACTCGCCGCCCGCCGCATCGCCTTCGGCAAAATCCTCAACGCCGGGCAGACCTGCGTCGCGCCGGACTACGTCCTGCTGCCCCGCGACAGTGAAGCCGCCTTCACCGACGCCTTCAACCGGGCCGTGCGGAACATGCTCGGCGAAGAGCCCTGCGAGAACGAGCGGTACGTGCGCATCGTCAACGAGCGCCACTTCGTGCGCCTCTGCGGCCTCATGCAGGACGCCCGCGTGCTCGCCGGCGGCAGGGTCAACGCCGAGACCCTGCGCATCGAGCCGACTCTTCTCGGCGGCATCACTCCCGACTCCCGCTGCATGCAGGAGGAAATCTTCGGCCCCCTGTTGCCCATCATCCCCTGCGACGGCATCGCCGAAGCCGAGAACTTCGTGCTCGCGCGCCCGAACCCCCTGGCCTGCTACCTCTTCACCGAATCGCGCAGCGTCGAGGAGCGCCTGCTCGAGCGCCTCTCCTTCGGCGGCGGCTGCGTCAACGACACCATCGTGCACCTCGCCGTGCCCGGGCTGCCCTTCGGCGGCGTGGGAGCCAGCGGCATGGGCTCCTACCACGGCAAGGCCGGGTTTGACACCTTCACCCACTATAAATCCGTGCTGCGCAAAGGCTGCTGGCTCGATCTCCCCTTCCGCTACCACCCCATATCCGCCTTCGGGCGGCGCATGCTGCGCCTCTTCCTGCGCTGAGGACTCTTCGCAGCCCCGTCATTCTCCGGCACCGCCCCCGCTGCCCCTCATCCCCGATACGGTATCTCCGGTACGGCATCCTCCGGTGCCGGGTGCGCCTGCACTGCCTTCGGCCCGCAGACTCCCCGAGCGGACTCTCTCCGGCGGGAATCGCGGAGGGAGAAGCCGAGCGGGGCGTTGAGGAGAGTTGGGGGAAAGCTGAGGGGCGCGCGCGGAGTGCCGGGAGGGGCCGATCCGGGCCGAGGAGAGCGGGGAGTGCATCGGCTTCACCCCCGCGCGGGCGGAGGCGAATCCCGCCATGTGAAAACCGAGGCATTGCCGACACTCGGGCCGTTTCTTCTTGACTTGACGGCGCACATGGTGCAATCTGTCGACGTGATGAACACTGTACTCATTATCGGTGCCGGCGGTGTGGGCCACGTCGTGGCTCACAAGTGTGCTCAGATGAAAGACGTCTACAAAAAGATTCACTTGGCGTCGCGCACGAAAAGCAAGTGCGACGCCATCGCGGCAGACGTCCTCGCCCGCGAAGGCGTGACGATTGAGACGCACGCGCTGGATGCCGATAACGTGCAGGAGACCGTCGCCCTCATCAAAGCCGTGAAGGCCGACCTCGTCCTCAACGTCGCGCTCCCCTATCAGGATCTCCCCCTCATGGACGCCTGCCTGGAGGCCGGCTGCAACTACATGGACACGGCCAACTACGAGCCTCGCGACGTCGCCAAGTTCGAGTACAGCTGGCAGTGGGCCTATCAGGACCGCTTCAAGCAGGCCGGCCTCTACGCCCTGCTCGGCTCGGGCTTTGACCCCGGTGTGACGAACGTCTACACGGCCTGGGCCCTCAAGCACCACTTCGATGAGATTGAATACCTCGACATCATCGACGTCAACGGCGGCGACCACGGCCAGGCCTTCGCCACGAACTTCAACCCGGAAATCAACATCCGCGAAGTCTCGGCCCCCTGCCGCCACTGGGAGAACGGCGAGTTCTGCGAGACGCCGGCCATGAGCCTGCATCAGCCCTTCACCTGCCCGGACGGCGTCGGCACCTATGAGATCTACCGCATGTATCACGAGGAGATGGAATCGCTCGTGCGCCACATCCCGACGATTCGCCGCGCGCAGTTCTGGATGAGCTTCTCCCCCAACTACATCAACCACCTCACCGTCCTCAAGAACGTCGGCATGACGCGCATCGACCCCGTGATGTACAACGGCGTGGAGATCGTGCCCCTTCAGTTCCTCAAGGCCGTGCTGCCCAACCCGGGCGACCTCGGCAAGACCACCCACGGCCGCACCTGCATCGGCTGCGTGATTCAGGGCCGCCGAGACGGCAAATACAAGGCCCTCTACATCTACAACATCTGCGACCACGAGGCCTGCTTCCGCGAGGTCGGCTCTCAAGCCATCTCCTACACCACCGGCGTGCCGGCGGCCATCGGCGGTCGCCTGATCCTCTCCGGCGTCTGGGGCGGCAAGGGTGTCTTCAACATGGAGCAGAACGACCCCGATCCCTTCATGGAGGCGCTCAATCAGTATGGCCTGCCCTGGCACTGCATCGAGCTGACCGAAGAGCAGGCCAAGGCCCTGCGCGTCGAGTAATCCTCGGCGAAAGCTCCGAGGGCGGAGGCCCGGTCAATCCCGGCGCCCTTCACTCCTCGCTTCCCCATCATGCCTGCGGTTCCGGCCGCAGGCTTTTTTGATCCCTCGGGCGCCGCATCATTGGTCTCCCGGGGGCTGCGCCACATCCTTACGCGCCGTCCTCGGTCGGAGGTTTCTGCCCCGCCTCCGGCGCGCCCGGGGCCGTCCAGATTCGGTGTTCAGTCTCGATGCCGAGGTCTCTTCATGAGGAGGGGAGGGCCGCCCCTCTCGGGCGGAACTAGGGAACCGAGGCTCTTCTCCGGGCTTCTGAAAGCCTGCTGATGGAGCCTCCAATGGCGGGCCGACTGCGGTTCTCGGGGCGTTCAATCGGAGCCACCGCCGTCCTCGGGCCCTGTGTCTCCTCCACCCGTCGCCGCGCTCTTGCTGTTGCCGTGCGGGCGGGGCAGGGGACAGAGGGCGGCAAAGGCCAGCAGACTCTCGGAGGGGCGAAAGCTCAAGGCCCGGTAGGCCGCGCGCTCCGCCATGCCGCCGCGCGGAATGCTGTAGCCGCGCGTCGCTGCATGCTGTTTTTGTTCAAAAGTGCCGAAGTGCGTCAGGTGCAGCGGCGCCTCGGCCGCCAGCTCGGCCAGCGACGACAGCACCGCATCGGCGGCAGCCGTCGCCGCCCGACGCGTCGCACCCGGCCCCATGAGCTGCCGAATGCGGGAAATGAACTCAGCCCTGTTCATGGATCGCTGAGGGGTTGCATGATGCGGAGCGCTGCCGGGAGCCTGTCATCCTTGATGTCGTCCTTGAACCGCCGAAGGGAAGGCCAGAAGAGCAGGACAAGCTCCCCTCGCGGAAAGATACCCTGCGGAAAGTGGTCCGAACGGCCCGCTTCGGAAAGGCGGCGGACCGCTCTCCTCCGAAGCCCGCGCCCTCTGCGGAACGAGCGCCTCAGCAGCCCGCGGGGCTCACCTTCTTGAAAGCCTTGGTGCCCCACTCGCGGCAGGTCCAGTGCCGGCCGTCCTCCGACTCGAAAATGCAGACGCCGCCCGTCGGCACCTTGATATCATGCGTCGCGCAGAAGCTCTCGTAATCGTCCGTGATGCAGGGGGCGAAGCGAATCGTGCCGTTCGAGGAGACGCAGAGCAGCGTGCCGCCCTCGGGCACCTCGGCGGCCAGCTCGCGCCAGTTGCGGCGGATCGCGTCCACGTCCACCTTCCAGGAGTCCGGAACGATGGCCGAGCGATTCCAAGCCTCGATGGCCTCCGCTCCCTTCGCGGAGACCGCCTCCGGCGACAGAGACGACGGGTCAATCCCCTCCGCGCGGCAGGCCGCCTGACCGAGGCGCGCCATGACCTCCTCCTCCGTCTTGTTCTCGTCGGGGCCGTAATCCACCTCGATGAAGCGGGCGTCCGGCTCAACGGGGCAGGAGCTGCCGAGAGCCTCTGCCGCCAGGCGGGCCGTGCCCATGGTGCGCTTGAGCGGCGCGGCCAGAATCCGCGTGGGGCAGAGCCCGAGCTGCTTCAGGTAGAGACCGATGCCGCGGCCGCGCTCCTCCTCAACGAGGTCGAGATCCGTCCGCGCGCCGACGCGCGTCGGAGTTTCGCCCTTGCGGAAGGTGTTGCCGTGGCGTGCAATGATGAGTGTTCTCATAGCGGTGTGAACGTGGGGTGAGATGTTTTTTTGGGGGGAAATGATTGAGCGGGAAGGGGCCCGAGGGAAGGGAGAGGCGGAGAGAAGCGCGCGGAAACGGGCGGAGCCGAAGGCGCCGCGGGCGGGCCTCAGTGCACGAGATCCTCCTCCACGCGCAGATTGTCGATGATGTACTGCCGGCGCTCGTCCGTATTGTCGCCCATGTAGAAGCTGAGGATATCGCGCATGTTGTGGGCATTCTCCAGCGTCACCTCCTCCAGGCGGATGTCCTCGCCGATGAAGCCGCGGAACTCATCGGGTGAAATCTCGCCGAGCCCCTTGAATCGCGTGATTTCCGGGGACTTGCCCAGCTGGCGCACCGCGCGATCGCGCTCCGCCTCCGAGTAGCAGTAGAGCGTCTTCTGTTTGTTGCGGACGCGGAAGAGCGGCGTCTGCAGAATGAAGAGATGCCCCTCGCGGATGAGATCCGGGAAATACTGGATGAAAAAGGTCAGCAGCAGCAGGCGAATGTGCATACCGTCCACATCGGCATCCGTCGCGATGATCACCTTGTTGTAGCGCAGATCATCAATGCTGCGATCGATATTGAGCGCCAGATGCAGAAAGTCGAGCTCCTCATTGCGCTTCTCCTCGAAGAGCGCGGCGCGATTCATGCCGAAGCTGTTGGCCGGCTTGCCCCGCAGCGAGAACACCGCCTGCGTCTCGGCATCGCGAGCCGTCGTGATCGAGCCCGAGGCCGAGTCACCCTCCGTGATGAAGAGCATCGTCTCCGCCGCGCGCTTGTGCTTCGAGTCGTAGTGCACGCGGCAGTCGCGCAGCTTCTTCGTGTGCACCTTCGCCTTTTTGGCCCGCGTGCGCGACAGCTTGCCCGTGACACCCGAGACCTCCTTGCGCAGCTTCTCGGACTCCTTGATCTTCTCCTCAATGGCCGCCGCTGTCTCCGGCTGGCGATGCAGATAATTATCGAGCTCGCGCCCCAGAAAATTCAGCACGAAGGTGCGAATCGTCTCCTGCCCCGGGCCCATGACATTGCTGCCCAGCTTCGTCTTCGTCTGCGACTCAAAGACCGGCTCGATCACCTTGATGCTGATCGCCGCCTCGATGCCCGCGCGAATGTCCGACGGATCGTAGGCCTTCTTGAAGAAACTTTGCAGCGTCTTGACAATCGCCTCGCGGAAGGCGCTCTGGTGCGTGCCGCCCATCGTCGTGTGCTGCCCGTTGACGAAGGAGTAATACTGCTCGCCGTACTGATCGCCGTGCGTGATGGCCACCTCGATGTCGTCGCCGACGAGGTGGATGGGCGGGTAGAGCGGCTCCTGCTTCATCTCCTCGCAGAGCAGATCGAGCAACCCGTTGCGGGAGCTGACCGACTTGCCGTTGAAGCGAATCGTCAAGCCGGGATTCAGGTAGCAGTAATAGCGGCACATGCGCTGCACGAAATCCGGATTGAAGGCCGCATCCGCCGCAAAGATACTGCGATCCGGGCGAAAAGCCACCCGCGTGCCGTTGGGTTCATCCGTCGCCTCCGTCACATCGGAGCCCTCCACCGGCACACCCTCGCGGAAGAGCAGGCGGCGCGTCTGCCCGTCGCGGTAGGCCTGAATCTCAAAACGCGACGACAGGGCATTGACCGCCTTGATGCCGACGCCGTTGAGGCCCACCGACTTCTTGAAGGCCTCGCCGTCGTACTTGCCGCCCGTGTTGATGCGCGCGGCGCAGTCATAGAGCTTGCCCAGCGGAATGCCGCGGCCGAAGTCGCGCACCTCGCAGAGCCCGTCCTCGCTGATCTGCACGATGATCTTTTTGCCCACACCCATGACAAACTCGTCAATCGAGTTGTCGATGACCTCCTTGAGCAGAACGTAGAGGCCGTCGTCAGGCATCGAGCCGTCGCCGAGCTTGCCGATGTACATGCCGGGGCGCAGGCGAATGTGCTCCCTCCAGTCCAGCGTCTGAATGGCGTCCTCCGTGTACTCGGCTTCCATGGTTGCGTACCGATTGTATCTCATGAAGCGACGCTTGGCAAGCCGGAAAGCGCTGAGCCTTTGCCGGCTCAGATCGGAACGCGGGCGCGGGTCGGCCTCCCCCTCTCGCCCCGACCTTCCCCCGGCTCTCCTCGCCCCTCCCCGGCCTCTTTCGGGGCGCTTTGTCGGCTTCTTCGCGGCTTCCCCGCCGCGCCGCTGTCGACCTCTCTCCGGCCTCCCTGCCGTTCTGTTGTCAACCTTTTTTTGCTCGCCACGGCGGCGGGGCGGTGCTATAGTACGGCCATCAACAGATAACTCTTTCCCTGAGATGATGCAGCGAACGTTGATCAAACATGCCTTGGCGAGCGAGAGTGCCCGCGAGTCGATTCTGGTGGAGGGATGGGTGCGCACGCGCCGCGATTCCAAAAACTTCTCCTTCCTCGAGGTGAATGACGGCACCTGCCTGGCCTCTGTTCAGGTGGTGGCCGATGTCGGCATCCCCGGCTACGAGGACATCGGCCGGATGACGACCGGCGCCTCCGTCGCCGTCGAGGGCCGCCTCGTCGAGAGCCCCGGCAAGCAGCGCTGGGAGATTCAGGCGCGCAGCCTGCGCCTCATCGGCGCCTCCCCCGAGACCTACCCCCTGCAGAAAAAGGGGCACTCGCCGGAGTTCCTCCGCTCGATCGCACACCTGCGCCCGCGTACCAACCTCTTCGGCGCCGTCTTCCGCACGCGCTCGCGCATCGCGGCCGCCGTGCACCGCTTCTTCCTCGACCGCGATTTCGTGTGGGTGCACACGCCCATCATCACGGCCTCCGACTGCGAGGGCGCCGGCGAGATGTTCCGCGTCACCACGCTCGACCCTCTGGCGGAGAACAAAAGCTACGACAAGGACTTTTTCGGCAAGCCCGCGAGCCTGACGGTCTCCGGCCAGCTGGAGGGCGAGACCTTCGCCTGCGCGCTGAGCAACATCTACACCTTCGGCCCGACCTTCCGTGCCGAGAACAGCAACACCACGCGCCACGCCGCGGAGTTCTGGATGATTGAGCCTGAGATGGCCTTCTGCGACCTCACCGGTGATATGGAGATTGCGGAGGCCTTCATCAAGCACATTGCCGACACGATGCTCAAGGATGACAGCGGCGATTTCGATTTCTTCTGCAAGTTCGTGGACAAGGGGCTGCGCGAGCGCCTCACGGCGGTGAGCACGATGCCCTTCGTGCGCTGCTCGTACACGGAGGCCATCGAGATCATGCAGAAGAGCGGCCGGAAGTTCGAGTACCCGCCTCACTGGGGCATGGACATGCAGAGCGAGCACGAGCGCTTTTTGACGGAGCAGCACTTTAAGTGCCCCGTCATCGTGTACAATTACCCCCGCGAGATCAAGCCCTTCTACATGCGCCTCAACGATGACGGCAAGACGGTGACGGCGATGGACGTGCTCGTGCCGGGCATCGGTGAGATTATCGGCGGTAGCCAGCGCGAGGAGCGCCTCGACGTGCTGGAGAGCAATCTGACGCGCCTCGGGATGGATCTCGCTGCCTACGGCTGGTACAATGACCTGCGCCGCTACGGCACGGTGCCGCACGCCGGCTTCGGCGTGGGCTTTGAGCGCCTGATCATGTTCGTGACGGGCGTGCAGAACATCCGCGACGTCCTCCCCTACCCGCGCACGCCGCGCAACTGCGAGTTCTGAGTCGGCGCGGAGAGCCGCGCCTCTTCGAACCCGTTCGGAGCCCCCGCACGCGAATCGCCGCGTGCGGGGGCTCGTTCGTGTGCAGGGGCGGGGGCCGAGTCGATTCGGTCAGGCCGGAGACGCGAGGACGTGAGGACGTGAGGACGTGAGGACGTGAGGACGTGAGGACGTGAGGACG
>ERZ772860.566-NODE-566-length-32183-cov-15.875903_pt1 | contig 32183 bp, 20 predicted proteins | sample MGYA00511342_ERZ772860 | MGnify/ENA primary metagenome ERZ772860 (study PRJEB29015, sample SAMEA2737665) | human gut metagenome | biome: human gut; feature: human-associated habitat; material: faeces | place: China | collected 2012 ... | reverse complement strand
CTCTGGATCAGAATGTGCATGAAGAGCAAGGTGAGCCAGTTGAAACGCTTTGCGAGGGGCATCAGCGAAAAGTTCAATGGGATTATCAACGGGATACGATACAAGATCAATTCGGCTCGGATAGAATCAGCCAACGCTGCAATCAAACGTATCCAAGCCAAGGCCTGCGGGCTGTTTGATATGGAATACTTGTTCCTGAAAATGCGCCAAGTACACTTCATGCGCCTTCAAAGACTCCATAAGACCTCCCACGACTACTACCAGCAGATTTGAAACAGACCCAGTTTTTTGCGGGCCGCTCATTTTGTGCTGGAAAAACGGGCAGGGCGGAGCTATAATGCTGCCAGCAAGGCAGGCTCTGCCGCTTTGAAGCCCAGAGCCCTTTGTCATTCAAGCCAAATACACATCCTTATGCAGTACACGACAGAAGTTGAACATATGTGTTGCGTCAAGAAGGGCTGCAATCACGGCCCCGCACCCATCCCGCAGGAGGGGGCTTGGACGGCATCCACGAAGATTGAGGATATCTCCGGCCTGACCCACGGTGTGGGTTGGTGCGCTCCTCAGCAGGGTGCCTGCAAGCTGACGCTCAACGTGAAGCAGGGCGTCATTCAGGAAGCTCTGGTCGAAACCATCGGCTGCTCGGGCATGACCCACTCCGCTGCTATGGCTTCTGAGATTCTCCCCGGCAAGACGATTCTGGAGGCGCTCAATACGGACCTTGTTTGCGACGCCATCAACACCGCCATGCGCGAGCTCTTCCTGCAGATCGTTTACGGTCGCACGCAGAGCGCCTACTCCGAGGGCGGCCTGCCCATCGGCGCCGGCCTTGAGGACCTCGGCAAGGGGCTGCGTTCGCAGACGGGCACGCTCTACGGCACCCTCGCCAAGGGCTCTCGCTACCTCGAGCTCGCTGAGGGCTACATCACCAAGCTGGCTCTCGATGAGAACAACGAGATCATCGGCTACCAGTATGTGAAGATGGGCCCGATGATGGAGGACATCAAGAAGGGTGTTGACGCCAACGAGGCCGTCAAGAAGTACACGGGTACCTACGGCCGCTTCGACGGTGCCGCCAAGTACATCGACCCCCGTCACGAGTAAAGAACTCTTAAACCTACATCACGATTATGCCTCTTTTCGAATCCTACGATCGTCGAATCAACCAGATTCTCCCGGTTCTCAAGCAGTACGGCATCAACTCCTGCGAGGAGGCCGAGCAGGTCTGCCTTGAGAAGGGTATCGATGTGCGCGCCATTGTTCGCGGCATTCAGAACATCGCTTTCGAGAACGCCGGCTGGGCCTACACCGTGGGCGCCGCCATCGCCATCAAGAAGGGCTGCAAGAAGGCTGCCGACGCCGCCGAGGCTATCGGCGAGGGCCTGCAGAGCTTCTGCATTCCCGGCTCGGTCGCCGATGACCGCAAGGTCGGTCTCGGCCACGGCAACCTCGCCGCCATGTTGCTGCGCGAGGAGACGGAGTGCTTCTGCTTCCTGGCCGGTCACGAGTCCTTCGCCGCCGCTGAGGGTGCCATCGGTATCGCCCGCTCGGCCAACAAGGTCCGCCAGAAGCCGCTGCGCGTGATCCTCAACGGCCTGGGCAAGGACGCCGCCTACATCATCTCCCGCATCAACGGCTTCACCTACTGCCAGACGAAGTTCGACTACGCCACCGGCAAGGTCGAGGTTGTCAAGCGCACGTCCTTCTCGGACGGCGAGCGCAGCAAGGTGAACTGCTACGGCGCTGACGATGTGCGCGAGGGCGTGGCCATCATGTGGCTCGAGGGTGTGGACGTGTCCATCACCGGCAACTCCACGAACCCGACCCGCTTCCAGCACCCGGTGGCCGGCACCTACAAGAAGGAGTGCGTTGCCGCCGGCAAGAAGTACTTCTCCGTGGCTTCCGGCGGCGGCACGGGCCGCACGCTGCACCCGGACAACATGGCTGCCGGTCCTGCCTCCTACGGCTTCACCGACACGCTGGGCCGCATGCACAGCGATGCTCAGTTCGCCGGCTCCTCCTCCGTGCCCGCTCACGTGGAGATGATGGGCCTCATCGGCATGGGCAACAACCCCATGGTCGGTGCGACCGTCTCCGTGGCCGTGGCCGTTGAAGAAGCGATGAACAAGTAAGGGCCTCGCCTCTGGGCTTTTCTGCCGCACCTCTCCCATCGCGGGGAGGTGCGGCATTTTTTTGGTGTGCGGAAGCGCGCGGCGCGGCCTCGCAGCCTCAGGGTGACTCAGCGGAGTCTGGGGGCTGCATGGAGTAAAGGAAGTGTAGCAGGGGGAGCGTGGGGAAGTCGGAGGAGGGGGAGGCTCTGAGGATGCGCGGAGGCGCAAGGCTCGGTTGGGGCTGGGGGGCTTTAAGGGAATGTGATGTGAAGTCGTGGCTCGGCATCGCTGCAAAGGGGGGGCATGGGCGGGCGGCAATGGTGCGGCTCCGCTGATGCGATAAGCCTGCTGCCGCAGGGCGTGATTTTCGAGCCTGGTCAGGCTCGCGGCGGAGCTCTCGCGGTGGAGTCTTGTGGAGGAGTCTCGCGGTGGGACTCTCGGTGGGTGTGGCGTTTTGCAGCGGGCGCGGTGGACCGGCTGCCGGGGAAGCGGGGGGCTCCGGCGGTGGGGCCGTGAAAGCCGGTGCTGTGCGCGGATGGGCTTCGCGAGCGGAAGGCGGGGCATGCAGACAAAACCGCCGCACGGGGCGGCCGTGCGGCGGTTGCTTGGGCAGCGGGGCTGCTCGATGTTGAGCGACCTCAGCTTTACTTGATGGTGACGGTGAGCGTCTCGCCCTTCTTCATATCAAGCTCGGGGAAGAGGATGAAGTCGTTGGTGAAGAAGGCTCCGGGAGCGTCGCAGCCGCTGGCGCCGCGGCCGGTCTCCGCCGTCGGGAACCAGATGGCGCAGCGCCCCTTGCGGTCGTGATTCGCCGTGATGGTGAAGGTCTTGGCGTCCTTCCACTCCACGCTGTAGTTGGAGCTGTGGTGCCCTTCGTTGAGCGTGGCGCCCCAGGCGGGGTCTCCGTAGAAGGCGACGACGTCGCGATCATGGACGAGGCCCATGCAATCCTTCGCGTTCTCGTTGGTCAGCGGAATGCCGGCGCGCATGATGTCCTGTTGCAGGCGCCCGCCGATCTGCGCATCGTTGAAGCGCACGTCGAGAAGCTTCGGGTTGATGTCCTGCGCCTCTTTCAGGATGAACTGATTGTTGAGGAACCAGGCCTCGGCCAGCGTCGTGCCGGCGGTGTTGTCGAAGTACATCGAGAGCGTCCCCCAGCCGCCCTTGCCGTACCACGAGGGCACCGTGTAGCCGATGACTTGGTTGCAGGTATAGGCGGAGAGGGCGGTGACGGCCATGCTGTTGCGCGTGCCCATGGCGTCGCCGAAGAGGCAGTTGCCCGAGGCGAGCCAGACGCGCGTCTGACCGTCGGGTTTGATCTCGCGGCACTTGAGCTCGCGCGCGGCTTTCACCAGCCCGCCGACCTTGCCCTGAGAGATAGCCGGCGCGATGCCCTGCCGCACGACTTCCTGCATGACGGGCAGGGTGGCGCAGTAGTAGCGGTTTTTGGCCGGGAAGATGAGGCCCTTGCTGTAGGGCATCTCCAGATTGACTTGGGTGGCGTGGCTGGAGGAGACGACGAGCTGGGGCTTGCCGTTTTCGAGCTCATCGGCAAAGAGATTGACGAGGCCGTCGCGGGAGACCTCACGCCCCTTGGCCGTGCTGTTGTCGTAGACGGTTTCCGTCGGCTTGACGTTGCCGCTCTGCTCGAGCACGGGGCTGTTGGGGCCCCAGTCCGTCAGGCAGAAGCTGCGGTCAAAGCGCTCGTGGCTCACGTTTGTGCTGCCCAGAACGCGGTTGACGACCAGCGGCTTTTTGTCGCGGGCGATGCGCATGGCGTCCTTGGAGCTGTAGCCGGTGACAATGCCCCAGAGGCAGTCGCCGTAGGGGTCGTCATCCACGCGGCGCGCGGCGCGGTGCATGTTGCTGACGACGCCGCGGTTGATCTCCGTCGCGCGGGCAACGAGGGCGGCATAGCGCGCCTTGGTGTTGCGCAGGGCGGCGGCCAAGCTGTCCTCGTTGAGCTGGTCCACCACGATGACCTTGCCCTTCTGGCCGTATTTATTCGCCAGCGTGTCGGCGACGCTGCGCCAGGCGGGCTTGGCGGCCGTCTCCTTGGTGATGATGACGGTGTAGGGGGAGTATTTCTGCGCGTCGGCCACGCTCAGGGCCCGCACGTCCACCTTCATCGCGGCGGCGGCCGGAGTGGCCTCCTTCCCGGCGGCCTTGGCGCTCTGCTCGGTGGGGGCGGCGGGGGCCTCGGACTTTGCGCTCGCTTCGCCGGCGGCTTCGCTCTTCTCAGCCGTGCTCTTCACGGCGTTGCCCTGACCCTCGTCGGTCTTTTCGTCGTAGTCATCCGGCACGGTGAAGATGTGGGCGGAGCGCCCGGCGCCGAAGACCTCGCGGGCGAGCTGCTGCACCTCTTCGAGGCGGATGGAGCGAACGTCGTCGCGCAGGCCGCGCAGCAGCTCAAGCTGCTCGGGGTCGCTCTGCAGGCTGAGGAGGTTCGTCATCCAGAAGGAGGGCTGGGTGAAGGCCTTTTCCGTGCGGGCGAGGTAGGGCTTGATGGCGCGGTCGAAGTCCTCTTGGCTGATGTTGCCCTTGCCGAGGTCCTGCATGATGAGATCCATGGCGGTGTTGACTTTGACGCGGTTGCCCTTGACGCCTTCGCTGGTGACCATGACGAAGGCGGCGTTGCGGAAGTCGCTGCTGGTCTCGAGGCTCACGGAGGGGCTGTAGCTCTCGTTGAGCACGGCGCGGATGCCGTCAAAGACTTTTTCGCGCGCGATGGAGACGAGGATGGCGAGGCGGCGGTTGCGCTTGCGATCCATGCCGTCACCGGCGGGGTAGATCTGCGTGACGATGGTCTTGTCCATGTCCGTGTTGTAGCGGATGAACTCGCGCTGGCCCCAGGGGCGGAAGCTGGCGCTGCGCTGGGCATCCGTCAGTTGCGTGAATTCCTTGTTGCGCTCGGGCATGGCGCCGAAGGTGCGCTCGAGCACGGGCAGGATGTCCTCGGTCTTGAAGTCGCCGACGAGGGTGACTTCGATGGCGCCCTTCTGCAGGAAGGGGGTGATGACTTCGCGCACTTTGTCGGTGTTGACGCCTTCGAACTGCTCGCGGGTCGGGAAGTTGAAGCGCGGGTCATCGCCGAAGAGGATGCGCGTGATGCGGAAGAGGAAGGCGCCGTCTGCCGTGGTTTCCATCTTGTTGTAGATGGCGTCAAACTGGCGGCGCAGCAGCATCTCGCCCTCGGGGCGGAAACCCGGGTGCATGATGGCGGCGGCCAGCAACTTGCACTGAAGCTCAAGCTCTTCGAGGTTGCAGCTGCCGGAGAAGGTGAAGCGATCCTGGCTCATGCCGAAGGAGAGGCCGACGCGGTGGCCGGCGAGGATGCGCTGGAGTTCGTCAGCGGAGTGGGCTTCGAGGCCGCCGGCAGACATGACGGCGCTGAGCATCTGGCTGAGCCCGGGCACGGCCGGCAGGTTCATCTGCCCGCCGTCAACGGCGGCTGTCACTTGAATGGAGCCCTTGCGGGTGGCCAGCGGCTTGATGTTCACGCGCACGCCGTTGGAGAGCGTGAGGGTGGTGGTGCCGAGGTCGGCGAGCTGCTGCTGGGCGACGATCTTGCCGGGCTCGCCGATGTGGTCGTAGGCGAAGGGTTTGATGCTTTGCTGCTCGGGGGCGGAGACTTCGACGGCGCTGGCCTCGCTGTAGGCGCTGCGCAGGGCTTTTTCATCGACGCCGGGGGCGATGCTGCCCATGAGCGTCAGCTTCACGCGGTCCGTCTTGTAGGCGTCGGCGAGGGCGCGGCGGCAGATGTCCGGATCGGCCATGATGGCGGCGAGGCCGGCTTCGATGCTGCGGATGTCTTCATCGGGGGCGGTGAAGGCGCTCAGATCGGAGAGCGCGTCGATGATCTCTCCGGCGATGCTGTCGCAGGTGACGGTTTCCCAGCCGTCGCGCACGCTGCGCGCCGTGATGAGCAGGGCGGAGGAGATCATCTTGAGCTCTTGCTCGGAGAAGCCGTAGGTGCAGGCGCGGCGCAGCTCGGCCTCGGCCGCGCTGAGCGCCTGCTTCCACTTCTCGGGCTCGGCCTGGATGCTCAGGCCGAAGATGCGCGCGGAGCGGAAGAGCTCGTCTTCGCTCACGCCGGCGGCCTCAAAGGGGCTGTCGCTCTTCTTGGCCAGCTCGCTGAAGCGCAGGTTGAGCATGTTGCAGGCCAGCTGCAGGGGCAGGTCCTTGATGCGCTGTTCGATGGTGTCGGGGCGTGCCTCCCAAGGGTTGACGACCGTGAGCATGATGGAGCTCTTGGCGCTCTCGGGGTTCGGGATGATTTTCTCGCCGGGGCCGAGGTCGACGGGCGTGCCGATGGCGGGGCGGGGCGGGTTGGCCTTCTTCTCCATGCTGCTGAAGTACTTTTTCACCCAAGCCTCGGCGGCTGCGGGCTCGAAGTCACCGGTGACGACGACGGTCATGCGCTCGGGCACGTAGTTGTCGCGGTAGTACTGCCGGATGGTGTCGGCGGGGCAGTTGCGGATGACTTCCTCAAGGCCGATGGGCATGTAGTCGGGCACGCGCGTGCCGTTGCAGAGCTGGGCGATGAAGGATTTGCTGGCGCGGTAGGCTTCGGAGTCGCGGCTCTTGAGCTCGCTGATGACGATGCCGCGCTCGTGGTCGATGGCCTCCTGGCTCAGCTCGGCCCCGTCGGCAAAGTCGCGCAGGGCGGTGAAGGCGAAGTCGACGGTCTCGTCCTTGAGGTTCGGCAGGTCGAACATGAAGACGGTTTGCAGCAGGCCCGTGTAGGCGTTGGCGTCACCGCCGAAGCCGAGGCCGAGCTGCTGCATGGCGGGGATGAGCTCACCGCGCTTGAAGTGGCGGCTGCCGTTGAAGACCATGTGCTCGAGGAAGTGCGAGATGCCCTTGGTCTCAGGGCTCTCGTTGAGCGAACCGGTATCGACGTAGAGGCGCAGGCTGGCGCGGCCCTTCGGCTCGGTCGTGGGGCGAATGATGTAGCTGAGCCCGTTGTCAAGCTTGCCGAAGTGCATCAACGGGTCGTTTTGCAGGGGCTTTGTCTGGGCGTCGCCGGTGGCCGCTTGCGGGGCGGCAGCCTGTTGCTGCTCTGCCTTCTGCGGCTGGGGGGAGGGGGCTGGTGTTTCTGAAGCTTGGCTGTACGCAACGGGGGCGGAGAGAGCCAGAGCCAGCATGATCATGGTTGTGCGCGTATTCATGGATGAAGGTGCTGTCTTAATAGTACGCAGCAGTCTTGCACAATCTTTCAGAAAAAATGAAAAAAACGGAGAAAATCGCGAAAAATGCGCCGGAGTTCGCGGCGGCGGGGCTCTGCGGGGGAGCCCCGCGGTGATGAGGGGGGGTGAGGAAAGGGGTGAGGAGGATGGCGCAGAACTCGGAGTTCGGAGGGGTGGGTATGCTCGAAGGGTGGCCCGTGCTCCCTCCGATTGCGGAGGCTGCCGCGGGCGTGGCCGGGGGAGGGCAGCATCGGTGCGCCGCGACCCGCGCGGCGCTCGAGGCGTTGCGATCTCGAGCCGTTGCGTGGAGAGCCGTTCCGAGATGGGCTGTGGGCAGGCCCCCTGTTTTTCTCTGCCCGGTCGGGGGGGGTGCTCGCCGCGGAAATTCGAGGGCAGGCAGCCGATGTTGCATGTTTGACCAAGAAAGTGCTTGACAAAGCGCTTCGTTGCGTGCACAATACCGCTGCGTTGCTTCTGACGCAAAGGGAGAGATGGCTGAGTTGGTCTAAGGCACTCGACTCGAAATCGAGCGTGGTAGAGATATCACCGTGGGTTCGAATCCCACTCTCTCCGCTGGCAGCACCCGAGGTTTTTTGAAGCCTCGGGTGCCTTTTTTTGGGGGGGGGTGATTGGATGAGGCGGCCCGCGGCGGCACTTCGTGGCGGCGTCGGCGGGGGGCGGGCGAACCTGTGGTTCTTGGCGCGGTCTGTGGGCGATGTCGGCCCTTTCATCGGTGCGCCGAACGGGGCGCCGGCTGTTTGCTGCGTGGGGTAGCGGAGTCGAGGGAGGGATGACTGGGTGAACGGCAGGCTTGCCGGGCTTGTTCGGGTTCGTTCGGACGGTGCGGGCCTGCGGCGGTTCGAAGTCGCTGCTGCGTCCGCGTTTTGTCTTGCCAAAGGGGGGGGATGCTGATACCATAGCGGCCAGCGTTATGACTCCCAAACACATTGTTGCCGTTATTGACTACGGCTCGCAGTATACGCAGCTGATCGTGCGCCGCGTTCGCGAGCTGGGGTATCTCGCCAAGCTCTATGCTCTGGAGGATCTGCACGAGATTTCCGAGCCGGGTGCCATTATTCTCTCCGGCGGCCCGCGCAGTACTTCGGATCCCGATGCGCCCGATATCGATTTCGACTGGCTGCGCTCTTTCGGCGTGCCGGTGCTGGGTGTGTGCTACGGCATGCAGTTGCTCAATATCAAGAACGGCGGCACGGTGCGCAGCAGCAATAAGCGCGAATACGGTCCGGCGGCTCTCATCCCCGAGAAGCTGGAGGGACTCTATGCCGATATGTCACCGTCTTCTCAGGTGTGGATGAGTCACTCGGATACGGTGGATCATCTGGCGGACAATTGCCGCGTGCTGGCGCGCAACAGCGAGGGGGTGCCGGTGTCCCTTCAGTGGGGCGATTCGATGTTCGGCATTCAGTTCCACCCCGAGGTGACGCATTCTCATGAGGGTCGCACGATTCTGCGCAATTTCCTCTCCTTCGCTCGCGATCTGGCACCCTTCGATATCGGTGATTTCAAGCGCGAGCTCATTGAGGAGATTCGCGCGAAGGTGGGCGATCGCCAGGTGGTCTGCGGCGTTTCCGGCGGTGTGGACAGCACGGTGCTGGCCGTCCTGCTGCACGAGGCCGGTGTGAATGCCCGCTGCATTTTCGTTGACAACGGCTTGCTTCGCAAAAATGAGGCGCGCGAGGTGGAGGAGAACTTCCGCCGCATGGGGGTGGAGATTGAGACGGTGGATGCTTCGGAGCGCTTCCTGACGGCGCTGAAGGGTGAGACCTCGCCCGAGAAGAAGCGCAAGATCATCGGCTCGCTCTTCATTGATGTGTTCTGGGATGCCGTGGGCGATGCCGAGATGCTGGCCCAGGGTACGCTTTATCCGGATGTGATTGAGAGTGCGTCGAATGCGAAGAGCAAGGCTTCGGTGATCAAGACGCACCACAACCGCGTGCCGCGCGTGCTGGAGCTGCAGGAGCAGGGCAAGGTGATTGAGCCGCTGGCCTTCCTCTTCAAGGATGAGGTGCGTGAGCTGGGCGCGTCGATGGGCATTGCTCACGATATTCTCTGGCGCCATCCCTTCCCGGGCCCGGGTCTGGCGGTGCGCTGCCCCGGCGAGGTGACGAAGGAGCGTCTGGATATCATCCGCGAGTGCGACGCTATTTTCATCGGGACTCTGCGCAAGTGGCAGTGGTACGATAAGTGCTGGCAGGCCTACGCGGGGCTGATTCCCGTCAAGACGGTGGGCGTGAAGGGCGATGAGCGCTCGTATGAGTTTGCGACGAATCTGCGTGCGATTGTTTCTGAGGACGCAATGACGGCGGACTGGGTGCAGTTGCCCTATGATTTGCTGCGCGAGGCGTCCAACCGCATTCTCAATGAGGTGAAGGGTATCAATCGTGTGCTCTATGATGTGAGCACGAAGCCGCCGGCATCCATCGAGTGGGAGTAAGCCGGCAGGTCTGCCGGCGGGCGCATGGCCTGAGGCTTTGCAGGTTTTCGCCAAGATTTTGTCAAGCGCGGCGCCTCGATTGGGGCGCTGCGCTTTTTGTCCGCCTTTTATCCGCTTGCTTGGTGCTGTCGGAGTTGCCGGAGCTGTCATCCGTGTTGTTCCGGCTGTTCGCCGAGCATTCGGATGACTGTCTGCGCCGGGGGATGGGGGAGGCTCGCCCTTGTCCGTGGATTTGCCGGGATAAATGCGGGGAAGCGAGCTTTCGCGCGGGGAGGAAGGGGGGAGACTGGGAGGGTAGACGGATCGCGGACGTCTTGTTGTGGTTGGCGCTTTGCTGGCTATTGCCCCGTTTCTGGGGCTCAGCGAGCGGTGCTCAGCGCGCTGTTGCGTCGGCGGAGGGTGGTTTGCCCTTCGCTGCTGTCGGTGGAGACGGCGCAGAGGGCCGCGATGACTTCGGTGTCTTCGATGCTGTCGAAGGCTTCGGTCAGCAGCGAATCGCGGCCGTGGGCCATTGCGCTTTCATGGCTCTGAGACAGTGACGGGGCTACAGCGGCTTGGCGCAGGGCAGCGGTGTGCTCGGGTCTTCCGCACAGCAGGCAGGCGAGGGTCGTGGCGAGCAGAAGGCTGGCAGCACGGGCCCAGTTGAGCAGGTGATAGCGGCGTGCAGCGTCTTCGAGGCGCCTGGCGAGAGAGCGAGGCTTCGTTGCACCGCCGAGGTGCAGCTGCTCGATGACGCGTTGCGTGAGGTCGCCCGAGAGTACCGGCCGTGTCGCCTGCTGCAGAAGACGGTCGAGCGCTGCATCTTCCGCCCTCGCTTCATCGGCTTTTCTCAGCCGATGCAGGCGGTGCATGACGCGCTGCTCGAAGTCCTGAGGGGGCTGGGGCGATGAGGCGCTGTCGAGCAGGTGATCCAACCTGCCATCGGTGTATCCGGTACTCATGTTACCTCTGAAACCCTTCCTCTGTGTAATAGTTTCAGCAGAATTGCAAATAAAGCGGAAAAATTATAAAGCCGATTCAAGATGGCAACGTATATCGCTCTGGTACAGCTCGGGTTCGAGCAGGAAGGAGTCGTGCCCCTTCAGCGAGCGGATGCAGCGGTAGTCAGCGTTGACGCCGCAGCTGCGGAGTTTGCGGGCAAAGGCGGCGATATCCTTCGGGGTGAAGCAGCAGTCTGTGCTGATGGAGAAGATCATGAAGGGGATGCCGTGCGCGGCATAGTCGCGGAAGGCTTCGCTGAGGCTGCGCTTGCCGCTGAGCGTCGGCAGGTCGAAGGATGACCACATGTTGACGATGCGAATGTAGGCGTTCGCATCGAAGCGGCGGGCAAACTTGGTGCCCTGGTGGATCATGTAGCTTTCCGTGTTGCGCGTCGGGGTATACCAGCTGAGCATGCCCTGCGGGTCGCAGACGCCCTTGCGCGCGCGTTTCTCGAGCCCCTTCTGGTAGACGAAGAGCTTGTGGCAAATGATGCGCGCGAGAGCGAGACCGCGGCGAGGCGGGTCGCTGAGCGGGTAGCGACCCGCTCGGTATTTCTCGTCGAGCTCGATGGCGAGGATTTGCTCGAAGACGGAGAGTTTGTGCTCGATGGCGGGGCTGTTGGAGGCGCCGATGATGATGACGCTGCGGATGCGCTCAGGGCACATGCTGGTGGTGGCCAGCGAGAGCATGCCGCCGACGCTCGGGCCGACGATGGCGAAGCGGTCGATGCCCATGGCATCCAGCAGTTTCAGTTGAGCCCGGGCCTGATCGTTCGCGGTGACCATCGGGAAGCGGCTGCCCCAGGGTTCGCCGTCGGGAGCCAGACTGGCGGGACCGCTGCTGCCGTAGCAGCTGCCGAGAAAGTTGGCGCAGACGATGAAGTAGCGATCGGTGTCCAGAGGTTTGCCGGGGCCGATCATGAGGTCCCACCAGCCCTCATAGTTCTCCGGCCGCCAGAAGTCGCCGGCTTCGGGCAGATTGTCGTTCCAGCCATGGGCGTGGTGGCTGCCCGTCAGGGCGTGAAAGAGCAGGATGGCGTTGCTCTTGTCGGCATTGAGACGGCCGTAGGTTTCATAGGCCAGATGCATGCCGGGCAGCGTCTGCCCGTCGTCGAAGGTGAAGTCACCGAGGGGAAAGACTTGGCTGCTGACTCGTTGTCGGGTGTCCATGGTGGGTGTTGCTGTTTGTCGGTGGCTCCGGCGTCTTGCTGCGGCCCTGATCAGACAGGTGAGAAGAGCTGTGTTCCCTTGTGGTGGGAGTTTCTCTCCGAGAGCTGCTAGCTCGGACTCGGTTGCGCCGGATTCGGGAATAAAAAAAAGACCGGGTTTTTAACGCCGGTCTTTCATTGACAGAGCCCGGAGGCTTGTCTTACTTGACGCCCTTCTTGCTCAGGCGAGTGCCGGCGGTAGCGCCCTGGCGAGCCTTGAACTTGGGGTTGCTCTTGCAGATGACATAGAGCGTGCCCTTGCGCTTCACGATCTGGCAATCAGCATGGCGTCGCTTCATGGAGGCGAGTGAGGAAAGAACTTTCATGTCGATGAGTTATGAGTTAATGTTGTTGAGAGGCTGCGATTTCGGGCGCTCATTATACCTGCTTTGCGCCGTTTGTAAAGAGAAATTTGTGCATGAGCCCATTTTTTATGCGCAACAGCCTCGAGACGGCTCGGGTGCGGCTCGAAATGGCTCGGGGCGATGCGGTCTGCTGCATGAGGTTGAGGCCCGGCGGATGCGGGGTGACTGTCACCAAGGGCGCAGCTTGCCGTAGAAGCCGTTGTGCAGGGCGCGAAAGAGGGTGTAGATGCGGCGCAGGCTGACTTCGTCCGTGCGCAGCATGGCGTTGATCGTCAGCAGTGCGTAGAAGCCGCAGGCGATGAGGCGGTGCAGAGGGTTGCCGGGGTGCTTGAGTCGCTGCAACCATGCCCAGTTGCGGATCTTGTAATAGAGGCGGGAGTCGGCGAGACCGGGCTCATAGAAGTAGGATCGGCCGCCGATGTGAAAGTGCAGCAGCTCGAGCTTGGCGCTCGGGTGCTCGAGCTCGGAGTCGCGCACGGTGACAAAGCGGAAGCCGGCGGCGCGCACCTTCCAAGGGTATTCCTCATCTTCGCCGCGGATGAAGAGCTCGGGTGTGGGGGTGCCGACACGCTGCCAGACGCGGCGGGGGTAGAGGGCACCGAGCCAGCCGCCGCGAGATGCGATGATGTTGCCGGCCGGAAGTTCGGCGCGCCGGACGGCATTGACCCAGCGACGCTGGCTGCCCTCATGGGCAGGAATGGTCAGCGGCCAGCTGAGCTCGTCGCCGCGCTTGGGGTCAATGACGAGGCTCATGCGAACGGTGTCGTCGTCACAGGGTGCGGCCAAGAGGGCTTGCAGGGTGTGGGGTCGAGGCCAGGAGTCGTCGTCGAGGATCCAGACGGCATCGGCTTTCAGCTCGTGGAAGGCATAGTCGAGGCCGCTGGCGCAGCCGCCGGCGTTGCCGAGATTGCCGGGCATTTGCAGAATGTGCAGGCAGCCTTCGGGCAGGTGCTGCGAGGCGAGACTGCGTGCCTCTGCGAGGACGGGGTCGTCCGCGCGGCCGTTGTTGATGATGACGATGTGCTCGGGGCGCCGCGTCTGGGCCGCCAAGCGCCGCAGGCAGGTTAAGGTGTTGTTCGGGTTGGCGAAGTGAGTGAAGATGGAGCAGATGCCGGGCACGTCGGGATTATGGATGATTTCAGCGAAAATGGCAAGGAAAAGATGGGGGCCGGGGTAGTGTCAGGATGTTTCCCTTCCGTTCTCAGTTGCCTGCATGGCGCGGATGGCGCGTGCGGCCACGGTGTCCCAAGTCGGGTAGCTCGGGCAGATCCAAGTGTTCGGCGCCTGCCAGGCCCGGTTGAGGCAACGGATGAAGTCATCTTCATCATCGTTGCGGAAGAGGCTCGCTGCGGGCAGGTTTTCGCGGTGGGGCGGTAGGTCTGAGGCGACGCAGGCTACGCCGTTGCGCAGGCTTTCCACCGGGGGCATGCCGAAGCCTTCGTAGGCGGAGAAGTAGGCGGTGACTCGGCACTGGCTGTGTTGCAGTTCTCTGAGCTCGTCGAAGGGCAGCCGCGTGTGAGGAATCCAGCGTTCGTCGGGTAGGCTGATTTGTTGCGGAAGTTTGCCGATGACGTGGATGCGCACGCGATCGGCATCGGGGCGTTGGGCGAGCCAGGCGCTGAGGCGGCGTATGCCCAGGGCTGTGAGCTTGTGGGGGTAGGGTGAGGCAAAAAAGAGGATGCCCGTGCGTTCATGCTCGGCCGGGGGGCGGACGGGGTCGTCAAAGCCGATGCCGACGACGGCGGTGCGGGCGCCGGGTGCGTAGGCGGCGAAGCGCTCGCGGTTAAATTGTGTGGAGGTCAGCACGAGGTCTGAGAGCTTAAGGGCCCGCAGCCCCAGTGAGCGGAAGTAGAGCAGCTCGTGTGCGGGGAAGGGGGAATCGCTGCTGCGAAGGCTGCGATAGTATTCCCAGTTCACGTCGTGGACGTAGCAGGCGAGTTTGCTGCGGCCGAGTCTGGGAAAGAAGGGAGGGAAGCCCTTGGGCAGCACGGCCCAGTCCGGGTCGATGCTGCGGATGAGGTCTGAGACTTCGACTTGATCCCACCAGAGGCGAGCGAAGCGCCTCGGAACGGGGCGGTCCGCCAGATGCAGCCTCACCTTGTCGGGTAGGCCTGTGAGCCGGGCGGCGCACTCCTGATTGCCCAGAAGGTGCAGCTCGGTGACCTCGGAGCAGTTGATGAATCCGCGCACCAGCCCCATGGAGACGTTGAAGATGCCCACGGATTTGGTGGCGAGAAAACTCTGGTCGGTCAGAGAAAGGAGCAGCTTCATGCAGGTGCTCATTATACCGAAAGGAGATGCGGCGGTCAAGTTCATAGTGCCCGACTGAGAGCTTGCCGCTAGGGGTGTTTTCTGGTACGATGCGGTGTATGACGGATCAGCCGGTGAAGAATAGGTTTGCCGAGACGCGCCTCGGGTTTGTGCTGGGGTGGCTTCTCGCCCTCGGATGGATGGTGGTGATGGCCTGCACGGATATCAACGCTTATACGGCTTTGCCTCTTTGCGTTGTGGGTGGTGTTGCGGTTCTGCTGTTTGCCGTGGGGGTGCTTCGAGGTGATAAGATGGTTCGATTGACGCCGACGGCGTGGTTCGGGCTGGCGGTGGGGGTATATTTTCTCCTGCGCTGTTTTGCCGCGCCTTCGGTTGTGGAGTCATGGGGGCAATTGGCCTTGCTGTTGGGCTGTGCGGTTTATTATGTGGCGGGTATTCAGGCGGCGCAGGGGAGTGGCCGTGCCGTGGTGGGAACCTTGGTCGTGGCTGTTCTCGTCAACGCCGTTTATTTTGGCCTGATGCGCCTGCCGGAGGCGTCCGTGGCTTGGAGCGGCAGGCCCGAGCTGGGGTTGACCGGGCCGAATTCGCAGCCGACAGGCTTGTTTTTTTATGAGAATTTCGCCGGCTATTTCTTCATGGCCTGCGGCTTTGTGCTGCTGTATCTTTCACTGACCTCGCGGGCTTCCCGAGGGCGGCGCCTGATCCTGCTGATTCCTGCCCTCCTCTCGATGGGGCTGGCCGGTTGTTGTAACACGCTCTCGCCGCTTATTGCCTCGCTGATCCTTCTGCCCTTCGGCTGGGTGCTGTTCTGCCTGCATCGCGTGGCTTCGGGGCGCTCTCTGGGCTTTGCCTCATTCCTCGTGTCGGCTTTCCTGTTGGTCGCCATCAGCGTGGCCGTGTACGGCCTCGTCTGGGGGCACTTTTTTGACTGGCTGGCCAACGATGTGGACACGCACCTGCGCTATCAAATCTGGGGAGATCTGGTGCAGCAGCTCGGAGCCTCCGGTCTCTGGGGGCAGGGGGCCGGGGCCTCGCAGTGGTCGATCGCAACGATCTTCAATGAGTGGTGCCGCCCGAATTTTGCACACAATGAGTATTTGCAGGCCTGGGTGGACTTCGGTGGAGTCGGCCTTGCGCTGATGCTGCTGTTTCTGGTGCTGCATCTCTCGGCCGGGTTGATGACGCTGAGCAGCGACGCGATCACGCCGGAGCGTCGACAGCTCGTTTCGGTTGCTCTGCTGCTGATGGCTTCCATGAGCGTCTGTGCCTTTTCGGACTATTACTGGCACGATGCCGCTATGGCGCTGATGATGGCGTTCACCTGCGGGTTGCTGGCTTCACCGCACGATCGCCGCGGGGAACGCCTGATTCGCCGGGTGGGTTCTCATGATCTGAGTGCTGAGCCGGTTCTGAGGCGGGTGCGGGCCGCCGGACTGCTCGAGCGCTGCCTGCTGGTGCTGGCGAGCGCGGCTCTGATTTTCGGCTTCGCTCGATTGGGCCAGCGCTTTTACATCCCTTGGGTGGCTCAGTGGAGTGTCGGGCATGACACTCACGAGCCAGGCTTTGTGGCAGAGCGCTGCCGCACGCTTCGCTCCTTGGTGCCGATCTACCCCGATTACTTGTTGGCGGATGCCTGCGTGCGCCTCGACCCCGTCATGAGCGAGCGCGGTTCGCTCGATGAGATGATCGACCTCATGGGCATGACCTTGCGGGCCAATCCGCGCAACACCTTCAACGTTTCCATGCTGGCCCACCTGCTCACGCGCCGCGGGCGCTTCCTCGAGTCCGAGAAGCTCCAGCGCCGCTACTATGGGGGGGACGGGCCGTCGCCTACCTGCTTGGGCTCCTGGCACGTAAATTACGGCCGCAACCTCTTGCTCTGGGGTATGGAGGACTGCCGTGAGGGAAAACTGGGCGAGGGGCTCTCCAAGATGCGCTATGCGCTCAACATTCACTCCCACGCCCCGCTGCACATTCAGACGCTGTGGCGCCCGGATCGAACTTGGGAAGTTTCATCGAGCGTGAAGGGATATAATCAACTGCTCAAGGATTCGGCGGACTATGTGCGTTTGCTGGAGCTCTCCGGCGTTCAGACCGATGATGGATGGCGCCGACCGCTGGAGCCCGGCGGAAAGCCCTCTCTGTATCAGCGCTGGGGGCTGAAGCCGGCGGAGCCGAGAGCGCGGTGACGGACGCGGCTTCTCTTCCGGCCTCGAGGTGAAAAAATGCACGCCGAGGCGTTTTCCGCTTGCAAAGCCGTAAAAAAAGTGCAATATAAAAGAAATCCGCAACCTCGCGGCTCCCAGACCTTACGACGTTATGAGTACGCCTCCTCCGCCCCATCCCGCACCCGTTCCTCCCTCCGGTGCTCCCGTGCCCCCTTCCGTTCCCCGTCCCGGCGCTCCCGTTCCTCCCTCCGTCCCGCGCCCCGGTGCGCCTGTTCCTCCTTCTGTTCCGCGCCCCGGAGCTCCGGTGCCGCCTTCGGTGCCCCGCCCCGGTGCACCGGTGCCTCCCTCCGTGCCGCATCCGGCAGCTCCCGTGCCCCCGACGGCGCCGCATGCCGGCGGTGGTACCGGCGCGACGCGGCCGATGACGGTTCCGCGTCCGGCGGCTCCCGTGGCGCCGAGCGTGGCACGCCCATCCGGCGCAACAACGGTGCCGCTGACTCCGCCCTCGGCTCCGGCTCGTCCCGGTGCTCCCAGCGCCCCGGCCGCCCCGGTTCGCACGGTCGTGTTGGGCTCTGAGCGTCCGACGTCCCGCCCGAGCGGCCCGTCGACCATTCCCTTGGCTGCTCCGAAGGCTCCCTCGAAGCCCGGCTCTCAGCCCGTGGCTCCTCACGCTACGCCTCCTTCGACGCCGAGCACGCCGACGGCGGCGATGCCCAAGGCCACGGTTCCTCTGTCTCCCAAGGGGGCGGCGACGAAGCCCACCGGCTTCACGAAGCCTGCCGGTTTCGGCAAGGTGGCCGAGCCCGAGGAAGAGCCCGCTCGCCCGAGCCCCGTGGTGCTGACCTTCTCGATCATCGCCCTGCTGGTGGCCGGTTGGTTCGTCTTTGCTCAGTATCAGACGGATCAGCTCATCGGTCGCATGCTCAATAGCCAGCGCATTTTCGGCACGCCGACGGTGGAGGGCTCTGCGGCTTCTGCCGGCAGTTCGTCCTCGGATTATGCCTCGGATGACAGCTCGTATGACGAGGAGTCCTCGTCAGAGGACGCTGCCGATGAGGAGAGTAGCGATGATTCCGACTCGGCGGAGTAATCAATTTTCAACAAACACACCCCCAACTGAATCTGAAAGATATGGCTACACAAATTACTGAAAGTAACTTCGAAGATGAGGTGCTTCGCTCCTCCCTTCCCGTTTTGGCGGACTTCTGGGCCACTTGGTGCGGCCCCTGCAAGATGATCTCGCCGATCATCGACCAGATCTCCAAGGAGTTTGAAGGCAAGGCCAAGGTCGTCAAGATTGACGTTGATGCCTGCCCCAATCTGGCTCAGCGCTATGGCGTTCGCTCGATCCCGACGCTGCTCTTCATGAAGGGTGGCGCGGTGGTGGAGACCATCGTCGGTGCAACCTCCAAAGACAACATCGTTTCACGCCTCAAGGCCTGCATCGAGGGCTAAACATTCAATCATCTCGTTCCGGGCGCCGCTGCCGTTGGGTAGCGGCGCCTTTTTTACAGGTGGTTTTCAAGGGCTGGGGACAGGATGCTTGCTCGAGCACGGCTGGTGGCCAACGGGTGAGGAGGCCTGCGGCGCGTTATTGAAAACTTGAGGGTCTCTTTTCAGACCCAGAGGGAAGCGCTGCTTGCACCGCCTCCGGCTTTCCTGACCCCCCCCTTCATACCTGCGGGGGCAGAGACGCAGCTGAGGCCGGGGAATCACGGCTAGCCGGTGGCCCCTCCTCGGGGAAGAGCGGGAGCCTGAGCCGCGAACGAGCGCCGGTCTCTTGGCGCTCGTTCGGAGAGGAGGGGATCTCTTTCAGCCCCTCCGCCGGAGCTGAAGCCTGGGGAGGGGGGCGGGGATCAGCCCGCCGAGCCGTCGTCATCATGCAGATTGCCGTAGCGCGCCGTGCGGCGCGTCACGACCAGCTCGCGTAGGCCGTGCAGCATCTCCAGACGACCGTTGGAGACCACGGGAGCCGTGTCAATCTCCAGCCCGCAGGCTGCAGCAGCCCGCAGCGTCTCCGGCGTAGCGTCCCAGTCGCGAACGCGCACCCCGCGGCGCGCAAAGTCCGTGAAGCGCTCTTGGTAATCGCTGCGGCTCTCCTCGCAGATGCTCACGCCCAAAGGCGCAAGCTCGCGCTGCATCCACGGGCGCATCGTCGCGCAGCTCAGGTGCGTCTCGCATCCTGCGCGCAGCGCCGCCATCAGAGCAATGCCGAGGTCGGCGTTCGAGCAGCTCTCCTCCACGCGCAGGCAGACCGACACCGGGCGGTAGCTCAGCTCCGTCGTCTCCCCCGGCTTCGGATCGAGGAGGTGGCGCTTGCCGAACTCCTCCGTCCACCAGTACGAAATCGAATCAGCCGCCGCCGTCAGACGCGTAAAGTCCTCGGGATCCGGCTTGGGCTGCAACTGCTCCCAAGGCGAGAAGGGCACATCGCGCTGCTTGCCGCGCCGCTGCGGGCGCGCCACCTCCTCCCAGCGGCAGAAGACCGCCGGCAGATTGCTGCCGCAGGGATTGGGCGCAAAGCACACATCCCCTCGAGAGCCGCCCGGAATGATGCCAGGCTGCGGGGCAGGGCAGCAGTTGATGCCCTGATGACTCGCGGCGACAGCCTTGCGCCAGCGCTTGCGCACCTCGTCATTGAGCGTGTAGATGATGGCCACGCCGCCTCGGCTCAGGCGATTTTGAAGAGAGATGGCCTCGTCCACCCCCGAAACCTTCAGCAGCGAGAGCAGCGGAAGGCGGCTCGCCCCCGTCGCATAGGGGCCGTCAGCCTTCACCCCGAGCCGCAGACCCGGCGACCAGAGCTGCGAACCCAGCTCCGCCGGGAAGGGCTGCACCAGCCACTCCCCGTCGCCCTCCACCCCTTGCAGCAGGCGGCGCTCCTCGTCCGTCAGCGGCTCCGGCATCGGCCCCACGCCGCTGCCCTCCACCCAGCCCGGGGCGGCCTTGCAGGAGCTGAGCGCGTCGCTGAGCGCATGCAGAAAATGGTGGTTGTCCCCCAGCGACTCGTGAATGAGCACGAGATGCGGGCAGCCCTGGGCGCGCCCCGAGCGGCGTCGCAGCGCCGCGGCGAGATCGCGCACCGCCTGCCTCCAGTCGCATGGGGCGTCCAGATACACAACTCCGGCCCCGCAGCTCGGCGCAGCCAGGCGGCAGTCCGGGTTATTCTCCGCCAAGCGCCGGCGGCGCGCCTCGCTGAGCGAAGCCACCACGAGCTTGACGCGAGCGTCCGCCATCAACTGATCCGTCATCTCATTGTCCAGACAGGCCAAGAGCTGCAGAGAAGGCTCCTTCATGCCCGCCGCCTGCATGAGCTCGTGCAGGCGCAGGCTGAGCCTCATGCAGGCCAATGGCGGCCGATAAATCACCGCATTGCCCGCGGCCCAGGCCGCCGCCACACCCGACACGGCCTCCTCCACCGGATGATTCGGCGAGGGAGCCACCACCGCCACACCGAGGGGCGAAGGCCTCGTGCCGTCGGGAAAACCGTCCGCCGCCAGCTCGCGCGCGCAGAAGCGGCAGGCATTCACCGCATTGCACAGCTCAACATCGGCATCGCGCAGCGTGTAGCCCGCATCGCTGGCCATCAGACCCGCGAGCTCCTCGCCCGCCTCCTCCAAGCTGCGCGCCAGTCGCAGCAGCGTGCGGCGGCGCAGATCCTGCTCCTCGGACTTTTGCCGCTGAGCCTCGCCCGCGCGGCGCAGCACCTCGTGCAGCGCCTCGTAGTCCGCCACCGGAAAGCGATACTCCGCCAACCCGGGCACCGTCAGCGAGCGGTGAATGCAGGTCAGGCGGCTCTCATAGGGGCGACCGGCCAGCCGCAGCTCCAGCGAGCTCGGGCTCGACTCGTGGGCCTTGTGCGCCTCGTGATACAGCGCATCGATGTGCGAGCGCTCCAGCATGCGCCCCAGCCCGCAGCTCTCGAAGCCCTCGGACTCCGGACGCTTGCGCGCCGACTCGTCCACGCGGTCAACCGAGGCCAGGAAATGCTGGCGCATGGAATTCCACTCCATCGACGTCGTCTCCACCGCATAGCCGCCGGAGAGAAAGCCGTCCGGCAGCGCCAGCTCATTGAGCAGCGTGATGAGGTAGTGCTCGAACTCCGCCTCACCGCCCGCCGCCGTCGCCAAGCAGCGCAGCGTCACATCCGCCCCCTGCCGCGCCAGCAGGCGCGCCTGATGGTTGCCGAGCCCCTCCGTGAGCAGAATGCCCGGCATCCCCTTTTTGCCGCTGCTGGCCCAGAGCAGCAACCCGTAGGCCAAGTCAAAGCAACTGTGCGTCCCGATCATCGGCAGCAGCGCCCCCTTGGACTCCGCCATCGCCACCCGCAGCAGACGCTTGAAGCGGCGATCCGTCTCCAGCTTGCTGCGGCTCAGCGGAGCCCGGGAACCATACAGATGATTGAGCTGCTGCTCCTCCATCAGCGAAGCCCCCTTGATCAGCGCGAGGCGCACCGGGGCCGCCCCCTTCGCACAGCGGGCCGACGCCCAAGTGATCAGCTCGCGCAGCAGAGACTCCGACGAACTCAGATAACCCGGAAGCTCCAAAATCAGCCCCGACGCCTTCTCTCCGCAGCTCTCCATCACCCGGCGGAACGCATCAGACACAATCGCCGCCACATCGGAGAGACCGCACTCCAGCAGCAGGCGTCGCGGAGCCGAACCGCGGGCGGACAACTCCACCAGCGCCGAAATCTTCTCCGCCAGAAGCGCCGCTCCCTGTTCGGGGGAATACGCCGAGAGCGAGGGGCAGAGGCGGCGGGGATCAATCACCACGCCCGACTCCTGCTGCTTGCTGAGCACCGCCTCGAGATTGCGCACATAACGCTCCGCACTCTTCTCGCCGAACACATCTGGCGCCAGCGGAGCAATCACCGCCGCAATCCCCGCCTTGCCCATCTCGCGCACCTTTTTGCCCACGCGATCCGCCTCCTGCGGCAGCGTCAGCTCGCCGAAAGTCGACTGAAACACGCGGCGCACCTCCGCCATCGCCGCCGCCTGTAAACTGCGGGGCGCAATAGCCGCCCCCTTGAGGCGGATCTTGCCCATCGTGCTGAATAGATTCGGAATCCCGTTGAAATCGGAGATGAGGCGGCGGAGCTGCTCCGCGCGGCTCTGCGGATCCGAGCAGTGAAACACCTGCGAGCACAAACTGCGGATGAAGCGGCGGTTGCGATTGTCCGCCGCCAGCCGGCTGAGCGCCGAGAGCAGCGTGCGCTCCGAAGCGCTCAGATAGCGAAGAGCCCCCGTCTGAAGCTCGGCAGCGAGCTGGAGAGCCTTCTGCGCCAGACTCCTGTCGTCCCACTTGCGCTTTCTGATTTGCTCCAGATGAAAACTGATGTCTGATGCAGCCATGGCTGCAAGGGATTGTATCACCTGAGCCTCCCGACATGCAAGCGAAAACTGTGCCCTCCGCGCGAAGCTCGGCGGGCAGCAGAGCCATCAACTTATCATTGACATTTTCACCCCCTTGGTATATAACGCGCAGGTACTGTTGAGCCATCACAGACCCAGACGCATATGCCAGCACGCAAGGACAACACCATCAAGCGCAAAGTGCGCAATTGGACCGCCGCCGATTCAGCCGACCTCTACGGAATCGAAGACTGGAGCAACGGCTACTTCAGCGTCTCGCGCACCGGTGAAGTCACCGTGCGCCTGCAGGACACCGCCGGCGAATACCGCAACATCAGCCTGCTGAGCATCGTGCAGGGCCTCGTCGAGCGCGGCACCGACGCCCCCGTCCTGCTGCGCTTCCGCGACCTGCTGCGCGCCCGCATCGATGAGCTCAACCTCAGCTTCCGCGACGCCATCAAAGCCGTCAACTACCAGGGCGAATACCGCGGCGTCTACCCCATCAAAGTCAACCAGCAGCGCCAGATTGTCGAGGAAATCGTCTCCTACGGCGCGCGCTACCACTACGGCCTCGAAGCCGGCTCCAAGCCCGAGCTGCTCGCCGCCATGGCGCAGATGTGCGACCCCGAAGCCTTCCTCATGTGCAACGGCTACAAGGACGACGAGTTCATCGACCTCGCCCTCATGGGCCAGCGCATGGGGCTCAACATCTGCATCATCCTCGAAATGCCCAACGAGCTGCCCGCCATCCTCGAGCGCGCCCGCAAACTCGGCATGGAGCCCAACCTCGGCGTGCGCGTGCGCCTCGCCGCTAAAGGCTCCGGGCACTGGAGCGAATCCGCCGGTGACAAATCCGTCTTCGGCCTCAACGCCGCGCAGGTCATCGACGTCGTCGACCAGCTCAAGGAAGTCAACATGCTCCACTGCCTCAAAGTCCTGCACTACCATCAGGGCTCGCAGATCCCCAACATCTCCGTCATCCGCGAAGGCCTCACCGAAGCCTGCCGCATCTACACCGACCTCGTCCGCGAAGGCGCCCCCATGGGCACGCTCGACATGGGCGGCGGCCTCGCCGTCGACTACGACGGCTCGCAGACCAACTTCCACTCCTCCTGCAACTACTCCATCGAAGAGTACGCGCGCGACATTGTCGAAGTCGTCGGCGAAATGTGCACCAAGTGCAACATCCCGCACCCCACCCTCGTCACCGAGTCCGGCCGCGCCATCAGCGCCTACCACTCCGTGCTCATCTTCAACATCCTCGACGTCACCTGCGCACCCGGGCACGACTCCAAAGTCCCCAGCCTCCCCGAAAACCCGAGCGAAATCCTCAAAGCCCTCGATGAAACCCACCGCATGCTCAGCGGCAAAAACATCCAGGAGTGCTACAACGACGCCAACTACTACCGCGACCAGCTGCGCATGCAGTTCTTCTACGGCAACGCCACCCTGCGCGAGCGCGGCGTCGGCGAAGCCATCTACTGGCACATCATGGGCCTCATCGCGCGCCGCCTCGCCGAGATGAGCGAAATCCCCGAAGACCTCAAGGAAGTCTCCGACAACATGGTGGACTTCTATTACGCCAACTTCTCCCTCTTCCAGAGCCTTCCCGACGCCTGGGCCATCGACCAGCTCTTCCCCGTCATGCCCATCCAGCGCCTCTGCGAGCGCCCCACCCAGAAAAGCGTGCTCGTCGACATCACCTGCGACTGCGACGGCAAAGTCGACCGCTTCATCGACCGCGAAGACGTCGCCAAATCCCTCCCCCTGCACGAAGTCGAAGGACAGGAGAACTACTACGTCGCCGTCTTCCTCGTCGGCGCCTATCAGGAAACCCTCGGCGACCTCCACAACCTGCTCGGCGACACCAACGTCGTGAGCGTGCACCTCGAAAACGGCCGCCCCGTCCTCACCCATGAGGAAGAGGGCGACTCCGTCGCCGACGTCCTCAGCTACGTCAAATACGACCCCAAGGACCTCGTCGCCAAATTCCGAGCCATCGCCGAGCGCGCCGTCGAAGACGGACGCATCACCCCCCGCCAGCGCCGCGACGCCCTCGAAGCCTACCGCGAAGGCCTCAACGGCTACACCTACTACGAACTCTGAGACCCCGCGTCGATGAGCGCGGAGTAGCCTCCCCCAGCCCCGCCGTCCGCAGACCCCGCCTCTCACGGACCGTGGCGTAGAGAGCGCGCAGGCCCCGAGCCGCAAGCGCCCGCAAGGCGACGGCACGCCGGGCTCGCGACACGCCGACGCGCGCTTCGGGCAGCTCAGGAACTGCCCGGCTGGCTCGGCCCCGCCCCTGGCCCCCACGGGCGCAGGGCAGGGGAGAGCGAGCCGCCCCCGGCAGCTCCGCGCACGTGTTGGAGAAAAGCGCCCCGGGCGCCCGCCCTCGGCCCCGCCGCCGCGTGTCATACCGACCTCGGGCCGCTCGCGCCCCTCAAAACTACCCGTTTATTGACCCTCAGGCTGCAAAGCCCTCCCGCGCGCGCGGACGCGCCCCCGCGCTGCGCACACCCCGCCTCGCGTGACACACTTTTTGCTCGCGCACACTTGCCAAGCCCATGAGCCTGTGCTACAATGCCGCACCGCCGCACAAAGCGGGGCGTGGAAGCGCACACACCAAGAACGACAGCAGTTATGATTAAATGGATTCTCAACAAAATCGTGGGTTCTAAAAACCAGCGCGAAGTGCGCAAACTCAAACCCATCGTCGCCAAAATACTCGCCGTCGAATCGCAGTGGAAAGACAAAGACCGCGACTTCCTCCTGAGCAAGACCCGCGCCTGGCAGGAGCACCTCCACCGCTTCACCCCCATGGACCTGCCCACCCGCAGCGTCATCCGCTCCATGGAGAAAGAGCAGCTCGAAGAACTCGCCGGCAAGATCAACGAGCGCTTCCGCTCCCTCGCCCCCGAGTTCCCGAAACTCCCCAAGGTCGAGCCCACCCCCGAATCCATCGAAGAAGCCAAGAGCACCCTGCTGCAAATCGAGCCCCGCTTCGACCGCCTGCGCTCCCGCTACCTTGACGAAATCCTCCCCGAAGCCTTCGCCGCCGCCAAATGCGCCGCGCGCCTCATGTGCGGGCAAGACGTCGACGTCTGCGGCACCCCCATCCGCTGGGACATGGTGCACTTCGACGTCCAGCTCATCGGCGGCATCGCCCTGCACCGCGGCTTCATCGCCGAAATGGCCACGGGCGAAGGCAAGACCCTCGTCGCCACCCTCCCCGTCTACCTCAACGCCCTCACCGGCCTCGGCGTCCACGTCGTCACCGTCAACGACTACCTCGCGCGCCGCGACTCCATGTGGATGGGCGCCCTCTTCAACTTCCTCGGCCTGAGCGTCGGCTGCATCCAGAGCATGATGCCCAGCGACCTGCGCCGCAAGCAGTACGCCTGCGACATCACCTACGGCACCAACGCCGAATTCGGCTTCGACTACCTGCGCGACAACGGCATGGCCACCTCGAAGGAAAGCCAGGTGCAGCGCGGCCACTACTTCGCCATCATCGACGAAGTGGACTCCATCCTCATCGACGAAGCACGCACCCCGCTCATCATCTCCGGCCCCGCCGTCATCGAGAAAGAGCAGCAGTATGACACCCTCAAGCCCCTCGTCGAAAAAGTCGTCCGCGCCCAGATTGAGCTCTGCAACAGGCTCATGACCAAAGCCCTCGAGGCCGCCAAAGCCGGTGATAACGACACCGCCGGCCGCTGCCTCTTCAAAGTCAAGCTCGGCATGCCGCGCAACCGCGCCTTCATGCGCTCGCAGGAAGACGTCAACCTGCGCCGCATCGTCGAAAAATACGAACTCTTCCTCTATCAGGATCCGCGCAAACTCGAACTCTTCAAACTCAAGGAAGAGCTCTACTTCACCATCGACGAGAAGACCCACGACGCCGACCTCATGGAGAAAGGCCGCGAAATGATCAGCCCCGGGCACCCCGAAAACTTCGTCCTGCCCGACCTCGGCACCGAATTCGTCGCCCTCGACGAAAACGAAAGCCTCTCTGAGCGCGAGCGCGAAGCCCGCAAGACCGCCCTCATGAAGCGGCTCGAGGAAACCGGCCTGCGCCTGCACACCACCAGCCAGCTGCTCAAGGCCTACACCATCTACGAAAAGGACAAGGAGTACGTCGTCAAGGACGACAAGATCGTCATCATTGACCAGAACACCGGCCGCGAAATGCCCGGGCGGCGTTGGAGCGACGGCCTGCACCAGGCCATCGAAGCCAAGGAAGGCGTCAACGTCGAGCCGGAGAACATGACCTACGCCACCATCACCATCCAGAACTACTTCCGCCTCCACAGCCGCCTCGCCGGCATGACCGGCACCGCCGAGACCGAAGCCGCCGAGTTCCACGACATCTACAAACTCGACGTCCTGCCCATCCCGACGCACCGCCCCTGCATCCGCCAGGACTACAACGACCTCATCTTCCGCAGCCGCCGCGAGAAATTCAACGCCGTCGTCGCCAAAATCGTCGAACTGCATAAAAAAGGCCAGCCCGTGCTCATCGGCACCGCCAGCGTCGAAGCCTCCGAGACCCTCTCGCGCATGCTCAACTTCGCCAAAGTGCCCCACCAGGTGCTCAACGCCAAAAACCACCAGCGCGAAGCCGAAATCGTCGCCCTCGCCGGCCAGAAAGGCGCCGTCACCGTCTCCACGAACATGGCAGGCCGCGGCACCGACATCAAACTCGGGGCCGGCGTCCCCGAACTCGGCGGCCTCTTCGTGCTCGGCACCGAGCGCTACGAATCGCGCCGCATCGACCGCCAGCTGCGCGGCCGCTGCTCCCGCCAGGGCGACCCCGGCGCTTCGCAATTCTTCCTCTCCTTCGAAGACGACCTCATGCGCAACTTCGGCGGCAGCGAGCGCATGACCAAGATGATGGACCGCTTCGGCATGAAAGACGGCGAAGCCGTCGAGAGCGGTCTCATGAACAAAATCATCGAAGGCGCGCAGAAAAAAGTCGAGCAGCGCAACTACATCTGGCGCAAGCACGTGCTGGACTACGACGACGTCATGAACCAGCAGCGTATCATCGTCTACGCCATGCGCAACGACGCCCTCCTCTGCGAAGATCCGCGCGACATGATCTACGAATCCCTCGAAGGCGCCACGCAGTACAAGTGCGAAACCCTGCTGAGCAAAGACGAAAACGGCAAAATGCGCGTCGGCGACCTCCTGCACTGGGTCAACTCCACCTTCCCCATGGGCTGGGGCGAAGACGACGTCCGCTACAGCGACCTCGAGCCCCAGCAAATCGCCGAAAACATCGTCAAGCGCGTCAAGGAGCTCTACGAGAAAAAAGTAGCCGGCGAGCGCCCCGACCGCATCGACCAGATGGAGCGCCACATCATGCTGCAAGCCATCGACAAACTCTGGCAGCGGCACATCACCGACATGGACGCCCTGCGCGAAGGCGTGCGCCTGCGCGCCCAGGGCCAGCGCGACCCCCTCGTCGAATACAAGCGCGAAGCCTACGAAATCTTCGAAACCCTCATGCACAACATCGAGCTGGAAATCTGCAGCGGCCTCTTCCGCAGCACCACCAGCCTCAACGCCTTCGAAGACTTCCTCGCCTCGCTGCCCGACAGCAACGCTGAAGAAGAAGACAGCAGCATCACCGACCTCCTCGGCGGCGGCGACCTCCTGAGCCTCCTGCGCGAGCAGCTCGGGCGCCTCCACGCCCAGCAGGCCGGCAACCGCATCGAGCCCGCCGACAGCCCCGAGTCCGCCCCAGCGCTCGGTGAAACCGTCGACGTCAGCACAACCGAGCCCACCGACGGCGGTGAACTCCCCCTCGGCTCCGCCGACAGCGGCTCCATCGGCGGCGCCATCCCCTTCCGCGACACCAAACCCTTCAACTTCAAGAGGAAGCGCCAGCGCATCAACATCAAGCGCCCCGAAGGCTCCGGCGACCTCGTCGCCCCCGCACCCTTCGAAGGCGGTGAAGTCCTCGACGAAGTCGAAGGCGGATCCCTGACCGGCGGCAGTGACAGCCCCGAGGCCACCCCCGCGGATGACAACACCACGCCGGCCCCCGCCGCCCCTGAGAAGAGCTCGGAAGCCACCGAAGGAACCAACGAAGGCGAGAAAAGCGCCGCTGCCGGCGGAGAACCCCGCGCCTGAGTCGCGGGGCCGCTCCCCGGCCCGCGCATCCCCCCACCTTCGACAGGCCCATGAACGTACGCTCCGTTCTGGAGTACGTCCCGTATTTCCGCGGGCGCCTCTTCATCGTCCACATCGACGCCGCCCTCATCGACGCCGACGAACTCGTCGACGCCCTGCTGGACGCCGACGCCCTGCACGAAATCGGCGTGCGCCTCGTCCTCGTCGCCGAAGGAAGCGACACCAAGCGCCTCGAACAGCGCGCCGGCGAATGCGAAATGCACGCCGCCGTCGTCGAGCGCCCCCTCACCGACGGCGACCCCGCCATCACCCGCATCCGCGAAATCGTCGAGCGCCCCCAAGTCGCCATCGTCGCCTCCGGAACCACCGGGCGCTTTGACGACGGCAGCGTCGAGCTAGCTGTTCGCCTCGGCGCCGCCAAATACGTCGTCCTGCAACCCGGCGGCGTCCCCAGCCGGCAAGGCCAGCCCATCTTCGCCATCCTCGAGAGCGAAGTCGGGCAAGCCGGCGACTGCAGCCACTGGGATGAGCTGCGAGAAGCCGCCGCCGTCTGCCGCCGCGGCATCCCCCGCGTCCACCTCCTCGACGGCCGCCACCGCGGCGTCATGCTCGACGAATTCTTCTCCGAAGAAGGCGTCGGCACCATGGTGCACAACGACTCCTACCGCGAAATTCGCCCCCTGAAGGAAGACGACATCCCCGAGCTGCTCTCCATGATCGCTCGCAGCATGGTCGACGCCAAACTCGTCCACCGCAACTACGAATCCATCCGCGACCACCTCGACAGCTACTACGTCTACACCCTCGACGACACCATCGTCGGCTGCGTCGCCATCTACCCCTACCCCGAAGAACACTGCGCCGAACTCGGCTGTCTCTTCATCAAAAAGAGCTACGAAGGCCACGGCTACGGCCGCGCCATGTGCCGCTTCGCCGAAGACCGCGCCCGCGCCGCCGGCTTCGACCGCATCTTCGCCATCTCGCAGAGCGCCGTCAGCTACTTCCGCGACCGCCTGCGCTACGCCGAACTCCCCCGCAGCGTCCTGCCCCCCGCTAGGCGCCTTCAGCTCGAAGCCTCAGGCCGCAGCTCCGGCGTCTTCGGCCGCCGCCTCGACTGAAGCGAGCCCGGCCGCACCAAAAAAACGGCGGGCCCCCGCGAAACGGGAACCCGCCGGCTGCATTTCACGCCGCAGAGCGCAGGACGATCAGGCGCGGCCCTGAGCCGCCAGAGCCTCCTCCACCCCGCGCCCGTACGCCTCATCGCAAGCGTAGCAGTGCTCCAGGTGGCGCTTCACAATCGCCTCCGGCACCCCCGCCAGCGCCCGAGCCGTATTCCCGAACAGCGCAGCCTGCTGCTGCGGTGTCATCAGGCGGAACAGCGCCCGAGGCTGCGCGTAATAATCCGCCTCATCGCAGGCGAACTCATAGCGATCCGCCGCACCCTCCAGCGGCAGCGGCGGCTCCGCCAGCTCCGGAGAACTCTCCCACAGCCCCAAGCTATTCGGCGCATAGGCCGGCGTTCCCCCCAGATTGCCGTCCGTGCGCATCTGCCCGTCGCGGTGATAGCTGTGGTAAGGGCAGCGCGGGCGATTCACCGGAATCTGATCATGATTCACCCCCAAGCGATAGCGCTGCGCATCCCCGTAGGCGAACAGACGGCCCTGCAGCATCTTGTCCGGCGAGAACCCAATGCCCGGCACCACATGCGCCGGATTGAACGCCGACTGCTCCACCTCCGCAAAATAATTCTCCGGATTGCGGTTCAGCTCCAGAATCCCCACCTCCATCAGCGGGAAATCCGCATGCGGCCACACCTTCGTCAAATCGAAGGGATTGAAGGGGAACTCGCGCGCCTGCTCCTCCGTCATCACCTGAATGCAGAAACGCCAGCGCGGAAAATCCCCGCGCTCAATCGCCTCCAGCAAATCGCGGCCCGCGCTGTCGCGATCGCGAGCAATCACCGCCGCCGCCTCCTCATCCGTCAAATTGCGAATACCTTGGCAGCTCTTGAGGTGAAACTTCACCCACACCCGCTCCCCCGCCGCATTGATCAGCGAGAAGGTGTGACTCCCGAAGCCGTGCATATAGCGGTAGCCATCCGGAATCCCGCGATCACTCATCACAATCGTCACCTGGTGAAAAGCCTCCGGCAGAGAAGTCCAGAAATCCCAGTTCTGCGCCGCACTGTGCAGCCCCGTGCGCGGATCGCGCTTCACCACGTGATTCAAATCCGGGAACTGCAAGGGATCGCGCAAAAAGAACACCGGCGTATTATTGCCCACCAGATCCCAGTTGCCCTCCTCCGTGTAGAACTTCACCGCGAACCCGCGAATATCGCGCTCCGCATCCGCCGCCCCGCGCTCCCCGGCCACCGTCGAAAAGCGCACAAACACCGGCGTCTCCTTCCCCACCTCCGCGAACAGCGCCGCCCGCGAATAGCGCGTGATATCATGCGTGACACGGAACACCCCGTACGCACCCGAGCCCTTCGCATGCATGCGTCGCTCCGGAATCACCTCGCGGTGAAAGTGCGCCAGCTTCTCCAAATACCACGCATCCTGCAACAGCATCGGCCCACGCGGACCCGCCGTCTGCACATGCATGTTGTCCACCACCGGCGCACCGGCAGCCGTCGTCATTCGATTTTGTTTCTCACTCATGGTCAGCTTGAGTTCGGATTGTTGTTCGTCGTTGTATCCCCCTCAAATCGCGGACATCCGGACAAAGAAGGGTCACCTCATTTCTACACAAGGTCACCGCCGAAGTCAAGCAAAATTGGAATTATTCCAAATAAAAATTAGGCGATGCCCCGAGACGCGACATCGGCCCCACGGCAGCTTGCGCGATAACCGCGCCCCCGCCGCCGCCCCCGCCCGCCCGGGGAAACAGAGGGAAGGGTAGAGCCGAGAGCCGCATCCCCGCGCCCGGCGCGCCCCGCAGAAACGGACCCGCCGGCTCGGGCGTGACATGAGCCTTGACATCGAGTACGCCGAAGCGTAAAATAGATGTCATCATCAGACGTCGAAGAAACCGAAGCGCAGCCCAAGCGCAGCACAAGAACAGCCTTCGACACTCGGGATCAACAAACCGCGCCACGGATAACACAACTGGCATTGAAGCAGCCATGAACGACACCGTCCGTAACGAGAGCATCAACGCGCGAGAAGGGGTAAACCCCAACGCCGTCGTCGAGATCTACCCCTCGCCGGGGCGAATCCTGTGCATGGCATGCGTCTCGGCGGGAATGACTCTGGCCGGCGTCTTTGTCGTCACCCTGGGAGGGTTCGTGGCGCAAGCGATTGGCGTAGTAGGCGCGGCCTTCTTCTTCCTGGGCGTGGTGGTCGCCCTTCGCATGACCTACCTGTCTCTGGCAAAAAAGCCGATCCTGCGCGTGGGGCGCGACCGCATTTGGTTCCGATATGCCTTCGCCAAGCGCGAGGAAAGCCTGACGTATCAGGAAATCGAAGCTTTTGTCATCGCCGAAATCTCAGGCATCAAGCACATCATGGCCGTCGTTCAAGGCCGCAGCTTGAAAACCATCCCCGTCAACAGCGGCTGTTGCCGCCGTGTTCAAGACCTGTACAGCCTCCTGAACGAGAGGCTGGAAGAAGACAGCCTCAGGAAGGACATCGCGCGGGAGAACCCCTCCGACGACTGAGCCGCGCGCTCACGCGCAGCAGCCATTGGGGCTTGCGATCCTCCATGTAGCACACCGCTGCGAGCCGGCGCGCCCACGCCCGATCCCGTCCCACCGCGCCACCACCCCATCTGCCCGACGGGCGAACAATCAAGCTTGCCTCAGCAAAACGGCAGGCTCGCCGCGCAAGCCGCGTCGATGCGCCCCGGAGACTCAAAAAAGTCACGAAAAATGCCCCCTCAGCATCAGCGCCTTGTGAAGAATCTGCAAAAAATCCGCAAAAAAGAGCAAAAATTCAGCGAAAAAA
>ERZ772860.539-NODE-539-length-32956-cov-13.215039_pt1 | contig 32956 bp, 36 predicted proteins | sample MGYA00511342_ERZ772860 | MGnify/ENA primary metagenome ERZ772860 (study PRJEB29015, sample SAMEA2737665) | human gut metagenome | biome: human gut; feature: human-associated habitat; material: faeces | place: China | collected 2012 ... | reverse complement strand
AGAGTTGTATTGCAAGAAAGCATTGCCGGAAGAAACAGAAAAGAATGTTTACAAATTTCAGGTAAATGGTTTAGAAAATATTGATAAAACTGAATTCATAAATACATATAATGAAATGACATATGCTAAACCTATTAAGGAAAGTGAAATGCAGGAAAGTGAAAAATATATTGAAATGGAAACCTATGATGATGACAAGATAGTGGTATATTATGTAGATAGCCGGGTTTATATTAAATACGCTTATAAAAATTATGTTGTTTACTTTATGTATCAGGATAATTCATTGAATTAAAACTTAAATTTTTCACTACTTAAACACAGAAATGACACAAAACATTGTTATTATACTCCTATCAAAAGAAAGATAGTCAGTATAAACATAAAAGTTTGTACTTTACATACTGATTTATAGAATGGAGGAAATAACATGACTAACGAATTTGATTTCAATAATGAGAATAACACATCAGAGGAGACTTCAGTAAATGGAGCAAATGAAGTGAATACTACTACAGGTGATGATACAAATAATAATTTCTTCAGTAGCATATCTAATGAGACAGACAATAACACTTCAGATACATCCTCAGAAAATTTTTCAGATATGGCAGCTAATGATAGCCAGAGTACAAATTTTGTTATGGTTGACAGAACATCAGAAGATACAGAGGCAATGAAAGCAAGACAGCAGGTTGAGAAAGAGAAGAGTAAGTTCGAAGCAAAGAGAAGAAAAGCAGCAGCTAAGCTTGAGAAGAAAGAAGCTAAGAAGAAAGCTAAAGCGGGAAAAGGACATGGCGTCGTATTTAAGACAGTAAGATTAGTTGTATGTGCAGCAGTATTTGGTGTTGTAGCCACAGGAACGATGTATTTCACAGGTGATTCATTAGGAATATTTAAGAATAATTCAAAAGAAGCGGTTGTTATACCAAGTACTTCAGTGGGTGCAGGCAATACAGGAATAACAGGTTCAGAAGGTGGAACAACATTACAGACTGCTGCAGATAAGACTACTACATCAAGCAGTGGTGAAACAGTAATAACAGATGTATCTGGTGTAGTTAAGAATGTAATGCCATCAGTTGTAGCTATAACAAGTACACAACTTGTACAGTCAGGTTACAGTGGAAGTTTATATGATTATTATTTTGGAAATGGTAATAGTGATAATAATCAGTATGAAGAACAGACAGGTGCAGGTTCAGGTATAATTATTGGTCAGAATGATACAGAGTTATTGGTTGTTACTAATAATCACGTTGTAGAGGGTGCAGACAGTTTACAGGTACAGTTTATAGATGGTGAAACAGTTGATGCTGCTATAAAGGGAACAGATTCAGAAAAAGACCTTGCAGTTGTGGCAGTTAAATTATCAGATATTAAGAAGTCTACATTAGAGCAGATAAAAGTAGCAACTCTTGGCGATTCAGATAAATTAGAAGTAGGCGAGGGAACAATTGCAATTGGTAATGCATTAGGATATGGACAGTCAGTTACAACAGGTGTTGTAAGTGCCTTAAACAGAGAAGTTCAGTATGAGAACAGAACAATGAAATTAATCCAGACCAATGCAGCTATTAACCCTGGTAACAGTGGTGGTGCATTACTTAATTCAAAAGGTGAAGTAATCGGTATCAATGCAGCAAAATATTCATCATCTTCAGTAGAGGGAATGGGATTTGCAATTCCGGTTTCATCTGTAAAAGATGTAATTGAAAATCTTATGAATAAAGAGACACTTACTAAGGTGGATTCAGACAAAAAGGGTTATCTTAACATTTATGGCAGAGATGTAACAAGCACTCTTTCAGAGACATATAGTGTACCAACAGGTGTATATGTTATCGAAGTAATAGAAGGTGGTGCTGCAGATAAGGCAGGTATAGAGAAATCGAATGTAATAACTAAGATAAATGGTGAATCAGTCTCATCAATGGAAGATTTACAGAGAAAACTTGAATATTACGAAAAAGGAACTGAAGTAACACTTACAATTCAGTATGCTAAGGGTAATGAATATAAAGAAAAAGAAGTAAAGGTTACTTTAGGGGATGAGATGAAATAATCAGATTTACTATTATTAATTAAAAGTAATTTACAGACCGGACGATTTAAGATCCGGTCTGTTTTTTGCTTACCAGGAAATTTCGTTGAAATTATCCTGGTAAATAAAAACGCTCCGCGGGGATCGCACTGCGGCGGAGTAGAAAATGTTGCTATCGCAATCCGCCGCAGGCGGAGAATGTCGCTTGCGACATTCTTTATTTTATAAATAAATATTTTCCACTAGATTAATATATGCTTTTTTGTTATACTTATCTATATATGGTTTAATTTATATACCAGATTTTAAATTATAAAGTCTAACTGTAGAATTAGGGAGAAAAGGTATGCGCAGAGTACAACTAAATCAACTAACAGAAAATATGACACTTGCAAAATCTATTTATCATGATGGAAATCTTATACTTGCTAAAGGTATGGATAAACTTAAAGATTATGTTGACAAATTGGAAAAATTTGGAATATTTTCAGTATATGTTAAAGATGATGTATCTGTTGACATAGAGGTTTTAGATGCAATACATTATGAAACCAGAGAGAAATGTAAGCGCATATTGAATAACTGTTTCAATACAATAAAGAATCAGGGAAATTTAAGTAACAATATAATTGATGAGATGGTAATTTCAATACTAAGTGACTTATTTGAGAAAGAAGACGTAATTGTCAGTATGGCAGATATAGGTGTAAAAGATGATGCAACCTTGATACATTCTGTCAATACGGCAGTATTTTCAGTTTTAACAGGAAGAAGAATGAATTTATCTGAAATTGAATTAAAAAATTTAGCGGAAGGCGCATTATTACATGACATAGGAAAAGTGCTTATCAGTTCAAATATATTGCTTAAAGATGGAAAATTATCAGATGATGAATTCGCTAATATTAAAGAACATTCACTGTTAGGATATGAAATATTATTAGAGCGAACCAATATGAGTGAGGAAGCGAGAAAAATTGCTTTGCAGCATCATGAAAGATTAGATGGCTCGGGTTATCCGTATGGTTTATATGGTGACCAGATAAGCAAATTAGCAAGAATAGTTGCAGTTTCAGACGTATATGATGCACTTACGGCGGAAAGGTGTTATCGTAAAAGTATGTCTAATTTTAAAGCCTACAGCATTATAAAACAGGACGTAGGAATTAAATATGACGAAGAAGTATTTAAAAAATTTATGCTAAATATAGCTGTTTATCCTAATGGTGTGGTAGTACATCTATCTGATGGTACGCATGGAATTGTTAGCAGACAGAACAAAGGCATGCCATTCAGACCGGTAGTCAGGGTAATTGATGACAAGGATAAAGAAGACATAAAATTATATGATCTAAATCTGTTAGATGATTATGGAATATACATATTAGATTAAGTGAAAGGAAAGGATTATTATGAGTTTAGTAAATATTGCAGTAGGACAGAGTGGAGGACCAACAACAGTTATTAATGCAAGTTTATATGGAGTAATTAAAGAGGCTTGTGATAATAATGACAAGATAGACAAAATCTATGGAATGATTAATGGAATTGAGGGATTTATAGAGGGTAAGGTAATAGATATTATAGGTAAAGTTTCAGAAGAAGAAATAGAGTTATTAAAACATACACCTGCTGCATATTTAGGTTCATGCAGATATAAGCTTCCTGAATCTATGGAAGATTCTATTTACAGAATTATATTTGAAAAATTTGATAAGCTTAATATAAAATATTTCATTTATATCGGCGGAAACGATTCTATGGATACAGTTCATAAATTGTCGGTATATGCTAAAATGACAAACAGTCCCGTAAGAATAATCGGTGTTCCTAAGACAATTGATAACGATTTGACTAAGACAGATCATTCACCTGGATATGGAAGTGCTGCAAAATATGTTGCAACAACCGTAAGAGATATTGTTATGGATGCAAATGTATATGATACACATTCGGTTACGATTATTGAATTAATGGGAAGACATGCAGGCTGGATAACAGCTGCGAGTGTGCTTGCAAGAAAATATAAAGGAGATAATCCTGTTTTAATATATTTACCGGAAGTAGCATTTGATGTTAAAAAATTTGTGCAGAGAGTTAAGTTGGAATTAAATAAGAAACATAATGTTATCGTGTGCGTATCAGAAGGAATTAAAGATTCAGAGGGCAAATTCATATGTGAATACTCATCTGAAGCCGGAGTTGATACATTTGGACATAAGATGCTTACAGGTTGTGGAAAATATCTTGAAAATGTTATAAAAGAAGAATTAGGCGTTAAAGTACGTTCGGTAGAATTAAATGTAAACCAGCGTTGTAAGGCTGCATTAGCATCAATGACAGATATAGAAGAAGCTATTATGGCAGGCAAAAATGGTGTAAAGGCAGGGCTCAATGGTGAAACAGGCAAGATGATTGCTATGAAGAGAGAAGATACAGAAGAATATTCGATAGTATATGAGACAGTTGATTGTTCAGAAGTATGTAATCAGGAAAAAGTTGTGCCAAGAGAATGGATAAGTGAAGATGGTACAGATATTTTACAAGGCTTTATAGACTATGTACTTCCGTTAATTCAGGGTGAGAGTTTAACACCAATAGAAAATGGATTGCCTAAATATTGTTATAGGAAATAAACGGAATGGAGATTAACATGACAGATAATAATCAGAATATAAATGATGATGAATACGAAAAGATATGTTTTGTATGCAGAAGACCAGAGAGTAAGACAGGAAAACAGGTTACTATGCCAGGGGGAATTACGATTTGCCCTGATTGTATGCAAAGAACGTTTGATGCAATAGAACATAATAGCTTGAATGGTGGAATGGACTTAAATGATGTAGCACTTAACTCATTAATATTTGGCAATTCCAATAATTCAGGCGGAGGTACAAATAGTACAAAAGAAACTTCAAATACAGCTTCAAATGAGTCTTCAAATACAGAAAATAATGAAAATACTTCTTCTGAAAATACAGATGTTGTCAATGGCGGAGAGGACAAAGAGAAAGAAGACAAAGGCCCGGATAGAAACGGACTCAATAATATAGAAGGAAGATTGCCTAATATACGTTTTGTGAATCTGGCAGATTTGCAAGGAGATTTCAGAGGACAGAAGAAACTTAAGAAGAGAAAACCAGGTGAGAAGAAAGACATCGGTTTCGATATTAAGAAGATACCTGCACCACATAAGATTAAGGCAATGCTTGATGAGTATGTAGTTGGACAGGAATATGCTAAGAAAGTTATTTCTGTCGGAGTATATAATCATTACAAGAGAGTAGGAGCAGATGTTGCAGATGGTGTGGAGATAGAGAAATCTAATATGCTTATGATTGGACCAACAGGTTCAGGTAAGACATATCTTGTAAAGACTCTTGCTAAATTATTAGATGTGCCTCTTGCAATAGCAGATGCTACATCACTTACGGAAGCTGGATATATCGGTGATGATATTGAAAGTGTAGTTTCTAAATTACTTGCTACAGCCGATAATGATGTAGACAGAGCTGAAACAGGAATAATATTTATCGATGAAATAGATAAGATAGCAAAGAAGAGAAATGCATCAACAAGAGATGTAAGTGGAGAAAGTGTACAGCAAGGATTATTGAAGTTACTTGAGGGAAGTGAAGTAGAAGTTCCTGTAGGTGCTAACAGTAAGAATGCTATGGTTCCATTGGCTACAATTAATACTAAAAATATCTTATTCATCTGTGGTGGAGCATTTCCTGACTTAGAGGATATAATTAAAGAAAGATTAAATGAGCAGGCATCTATCGGTTTCATAGCTGATTTAAAAGATAAATATGATGATGTAAATGACATAATCAGACAGGTAACAATTGAAGATTTAAAAACATATGGAATGATTCCTGAATTTCTGGGAAGAATGCCTATCATATTTACTTTGGATGGACTTACAGAAGAGATGCTTGCAAAGGTTCTTAAAGAGCCTAAGAATGCAATATTAAAACAGTATAAGAAATTATTAGAACTTGATGAAGTAGATTTGGAATTTGATGATGATGCGATATTGGCAATTGCTAAGAAAGCAATCGAGAAGAAGACAGGTGCGCGTGCTTTAAGGTCTATAATTGAAGAATATATGCTTGATATTATGTATGAGATACCTAAAGATGATAATATCGGAAAGGTAACAATTACAAAAGAATATATAGAGAAAACAGGTGGACCACGTATTGAAATGCGTGGAACTGACAGACCACAGATAGAAAGTAAACAGGCTGAGGAATAGATATGCTCATAACTGCATATAATTTATAGAATATATAGAATATATGCATGTGGTGAATGATGGATTGCCGACAGAATATTATATCAGAAAATTATGTAGATTTTATAGAAGAAGCAGTTCCTGATGTTGAAGAATATATAAGGAACAACCTTGATGGAAAATGTTTCAGTTATCCGGGAATACAGATTGTTTTTGTGTATAAATCGATAAATGAGATAATCGGAAGTGGATTATCTACATATGATTATGATGAGATTCCTAAATTATATGGATTGATGGATGCTGTTGCGGTAGAAAGTACAGGGGCATCAAGACTTCAGAACATTCCGGGGCTTCAATTAACAGGAAATGGAATAATAATAGGAATTATAGATGATGGAATTGATGTATACCATAGTGCATTCAGATTTTCGAATGGTTATACTAGGATATTAAGTGCGTGGAATCAGGAGGATCAGTCACTTGATCCACCAGACGGCTTAGCATATGGAAGTCAGATTACGAGAGAATTAATCAATGAAGAATTGTCTAATCCTGATTCGGTTATTCTTAATAATTTGGCAAATGATAGTATACATGGGACATTTATGGCAGGAATTGCAGCAGGAAATATTAATTTAGAACAAGGATTTGCAAGTCCCGCACCTCAGGCAGATATTGTTGTAGTAAAGCTAAAACAGGCTAAAAAATATCTGAAAGATTATTATTTTATAAGAGAAGGCGCTAAAGCATATCAGGAAAATGATATTATTAATGCAGTTGTATATATAAGCAACATAGCTGATATGTATAATAAACCTGTTATAATATGTGTACCACTTGGAACCAATCAGGGTGGACATAGTGGAATAAGTACGCTTGGAACATTCCTAAATAGTTATGCAATAAGAACCGGAGTAGCTGTTGTATGTCCTATAGGGAATGAGGGAAACAATCGACATCATTTTAGCGGGAGAATTACAGAAGTAGATGCATTTGAAGATGTACAGATACGAGTCGGTGCAAATATTTCAGGATTTACGATAGAATTATGGGGAAGATCCCCGGACATTTTTGAGGTCGAAATTATTTCTCCGACAGGTGAAAGAGTGAAAAGAGTTCAAGCGGTTTCAGGGCAGGAGCAGGTATTTAAGTTATTTTTAGAACGTACAGTTATCTATGTAAAATATGAACTTGTAGAGCGAATTACCGGTGAGGAATTAATACAGATACGATTAGAAGCTCCTACAGAAGGAGTCTGGACTATACGTGTATATGGTGAGCTGGTAATCTCGGGAACATTTAATATATGGCTTCCTATTACGGAATTTGTAGGCGACGATGTGTATTTTCTAAAACCTGATCCATTTACTACATTAACGAGTCCGGCAGATGCATTTATACCAATATCTGTGGGAGCATATAACCATTCTACAGCAGGACTTTATATTAATTCAGGAAGAGGATATGTAATAGGCACAACGATGAAACCAACATTTGCTGCTCCGGGAGTTAATATCCTTGCACCGACATTGAATAATTCATATATCAGATTATCGGGAACAAGTATCTCAGCAGGTATAACAGCAGGTGTTATGGCACAATTTATGGAGTGGGGTATATTAAGAGGCAACAGAGTTAATATGAACACAATAGAAATTAAGAATTATCTTGTAAGAGGTGCGAGCAGAAAGCCGACGTTATCATATCCTAACAGAGAATGGGGATATGGAGCACTTGATGTGTATAATAGCATAGATATATTGCGTACCTGAAATAATGATGATAGGAGGATTAGTATGGCTGCACAACAGAAATATTATGCCGTAAGAGTAGGCAGAACTCCAGGAATATATCTTAACTGGGACGATTGTAAGAGGCAGGTAGAGGGATATAAAGGAGCTAAATATAAAAGCTTTTTAAGCCCTAAAGATGCTGCTGATTTTCTTAATAACAAAGTTAATACAGGAATAAGTACCGATGAGGCTGGCAGACCTGTAACTGATGAAGACACTGCGGTTGCATATGTTGATGGAAGTTATAACAATGTGACAAAGGAATTTTCATATGGAGTTGTAATGTTTCATAATGGAAGTGAAAAGCATTTCTCACAGAAAGTTGATAATAAAGAATTAGCAGAGATGAGAAATGTAGCAGGCGAGATTAAAGGTGCAGAAGCAGCTATGCAGTATGCATTAGATAATAAAGTTAAAAAGCTTGTGATTTATCACGATTATGAGGGAATAGCAAGCTGGTGCCTGGGCTATTGGAAAACAAATAAGCAGGGAACGATTGCATATAAAGAATTTTATGATAAAATTAGTAAAGAAGTTAAAATCAGTTTCGTCAAGGTAAAAGGTCATTCAAACGATGTATATAACGATTTGGCCGATAGCCTTGCGAAAAAGGCAATTTTTTAGATATTCATACAATAATATATGGAATCTGATAATAAAACATAAGAGAGAGAGGAACATTTAAATGAGTATTTTAGCAGAAGCATTAAGTTTGCAACTTGATAAGAAAGAAATTAAACATTCTGTACATGGAGATGATAAGGAAGGTGTAATAATGATGCAGCAGTTGCCTGAAACTAAGATTACAACTACTGTATTATTTCTGACTGAAGATAAAACTAATTCTGTATCAGTAAGATTTTATAATTTCTATAAAGTTGAAGAACAGGATAAGACGGGTAATTTATTCTTCCTACTTAATAAGATGAATCAGAGATATAGATGGGGCAAGATAGTACTTGATGGTGACGATATTATGATATCAATGGATGCAATTGTTACACCATTTAATATTGCAGACATATGTGTGCAGCTTACAATCTATGGAGCACAGATAGCTGATGAGACATATACAGCATTAGAAAAATTGAAATATCAGTTGTAAGATATGTGTCCGTCTATGCCACACACTTGATTTATGACGTATCGTGTGCAAGTTATATGCCGTCAGATGCAAAAGGTCGGTGCAGTAAATCACCGTTCAAGCGAAGCGCGTTTGATTAGCTGCACCGTAATAGACTTTGCAGATGACGGCATTTACTTGCACTAGATAAAGGAATTATGAAAGCGTGTGTCATAGACGGACATCTCGGCTTAAGTGTATGTCTGTTGAATGTACACAAAATTTGAGCCGAAAAAGATATCTTACAAATTTGCACAATTATTTACAAGGTATTTTGATATTTATATCTGTCAAATTTACTTTAACAGATTAATATAAAATATATTAGTATGTGCTAAGCCTGAGTTAGATATAAGAAAAGGACTATCCGGCAATATGGATAGTCCTTTTATATTGTAATAAAATATCTTACAACTTGTATTTCAATATTATATACCTGAATTCTCAGGAGTTGTATCAGTAATTGGTTCTGTTGTCTCTTCAGGAGAAGGGTTTTCGGTAGAAGATGACGATTCAGTAGTTGACTGTGTAGGCTTAGTTGTAGTTTCAGTTGGCTTAACACTAGGTTTTGTTGGTTTAGCAGTAGTTGCAGTAGGATTGGTACTGTTATCCTGGTTGTTGTTAGAACCTGAATGATCAGTGTTAACACCTGAGCCATTATTACTTATAAAAAAATTGCAGACTAGTGCAATTCTCCAGATGAATGATTAGTGTTAACACCTGAGCCATTATTACTAGAACCGGTTACTGTCAAGATGATTGTCTTAGCTGCACTTCTTCCTAACAGGTCTGTTACATTGAATGTAACCTGATATGAACCTGGTACATTAAGATTATAGTCACCTGATATTTTAACTGTAGATGTTACATCATTTCCACAGGTATCTTTAGCTTTAATCAAATTTAATAAGTTAATACCTGAATTAGCAGCAATAGTCATATCGCTGGCTTCTATGCTTGGAGAACAGTTATTCCATGGATTGGATGAATCGGGATCTGTTGGGTCCCAGCCTCTGTATGGGCTGTCCTCTGGTATCTTAATAACTGATGGTTTACCAAGTGGTCCAGGTGATGTTTCATCATCATAGACTATAACGGTTGTACCATATGGACAGTTATCATATATCCATTTGGCATCCTGTACATTTAATCTTACACAACCAAGAGAAGCAGGAGAACCTAATTTGTTGAATTCTTCATATTCTAATTGGTTTTTATGTGGAGAATAGCAAGGAACTGAATGGAACAATATTCCACCGTAGAATCTTGTGGCATATTGTGAATGGGTTCCATCGACCATTAATCTCCATGTATAACGTGATGATACCTTAAATGTTCCAAGTGGTGTATTGTTAATATATTTTCCGGTTGAACAAGCCATTGATTTATAAGGAACTGTAAATTTTCCATTTGAATCCTTAGTATATACAGTTACACAGTTTAATACACGATTAACTTTAATTAAATAAGGGTATTTATCAGAAGTCATAGTTGTTTCAGTTTCTGCGGTCTCATCTTCAGGCAATGTAAAATCTATATCAGATAATCCTGTTGTTTCTCCTGAAACCGATTCGCCATCAGGTAATTTAGTTGTCTTATCGGCCTGGGTTTCATCATTGAGTGAAGTGGTTTCGTAATCTGAATGAAATTCACCGCCTGAGGCTATATTAGTCTTATTATTTCCTTTTAGAAAGGAAATGGTAATTATTATAGCTATTAATGCAACTGCCGATAAGATACTTGCAGTTATAAACTGTTTGTTTTCATATATATAATTTTTAATCTTATTAAGTAAATCTTTCATAAATAAATCTCTGTCCTTTATTATTGGGCATCGATAGAAGCTTTTACAAATCCTAAGAAAAGAGGATGAGGTCTGTTAGGTCTTGATTTAAGTTCAGGGTGTGCCTGAGTACCAATGAACCAAGGATGATTTTCTAGTTCAATCATTTCAACAATTCTTCCGTCAGGAGAGATACCTGATAACTTCATTCCATTTTCTGTGAGAACCTGTCTGTAATCATTATTAACTTCATAACGATGTCTGTGTCTCTCATGAATAGTTTCTTCTTTATATAATGCATAAGCTTTTGATGTCTTATCAAGTACGCAAGGATAAGAACCAAGTCTTAATGTTCCACCGATATCCTCAATGCCATCCTGGTCAGGCATAAGATGGATAACAGGATGAGTAGTCTGTGGATTTAATTCTACACTATGAGCATCTTCATAGCCTAATACATCTCTTGCAAATTCCACAATAGATAATTGCATACCGAGGCATAAGCCAAGGAAAGGAATGTTATTCTCACGGGCATATCTGATTGCCTGAATCTTACCCTCAATTCCTCTGTCACCAAAACCACCGGGAACTAGGATACCTGTTACGTCAGATAAGAGTTCACCAACATTTTCAGCAGTTACAGTCTCTGAATCAATCCATTTGATATTAACAGAAGCACTGTTAGCTATACCGGCATGCTTTAAAGATTCCACGACACTTATATATGCATCATGCAGGGAGATATATTTACCGACTAAAGCTATATTTACTTCTTTAGTAAGATTCTTGCTTGCTTTAACCATATCTTCCCATTCTTTAAGATCAGGTGTACGGTTCTCTAATTCAAGACACTGGCATACAACTTCAGCAAGATGTTCTTTTTCCATTGCCAAAGGTGCTTCATATAGAGATTCAACATCAAGATTCTGTAAAACATGAGATGTTGGAACATTACAGAATAAAGCAATCTTTTCTTTGATACCTTTGTCAAGAGGATGTTCAGAACGACATACAATTATATCCGGCTGTATACCCATTCCCTGTAATTCCTTAACACTTGCCTGTGTAGGTTTTGTCTTCATCTCACCAGAAGCTTTAAGATATGGAATTAGAGTTACATGAATTAAAATTGCATTCTCATGTCCGACATCATGCTGGAACTGTCTTATTGCTTCTAAGAAAGGCTGGCTTTCGATATCGCCGACGGTACCACCAACTTCAATTATAGCAATTTCAGTTTCAGTAGTAGAGTAGTTTCTGTGAAATCTGCTCTTTATTTCATTAGTAATATGTGGAATAACCTGAACAGTTCCTCCACCGAAGTCGCCTCTGCGTTCTTTCTGAAGAACAGACCAATATATCTTACCAGTTGTTACATTAGAATTCTTAGTAAGGCTTTCATCTATAAATCTTTCATAATGACCTAGGTCTAAATCTGTCTCTGCACCATCATCAGTTACGAATACTTCACCATGTTGTACAGGGTTCATAGTTCCAGGATCAATGTTAATATAAGGATCAAATTTCTGCATGGTTACCTTATATCCTCTTGATTTTAATAAACGTCCAAGAGATGCGGCAGTTATACCTTTTCCTAAACCGGATACAACTCCACCTGTTACAAATACATATTTTACTGGCATTAATTTTCCTCCTAATAAATCACACGAAAAAATAAAACACAAAATCAATTATACAACGCACAATAAATAAATGCTAGACAAAAATAAAAAAACTTAAAAAAATATTAAATAAGAAATAACACTATTGATTTATGGAAAAACTACTTTTATAATAGTTAAGAAATTCAAGAAATTTATTTATGACAAGACAGACATTTTAAAGATTATTAATGCTAAACAAATGTCTGGAAAATATAATATAAAGAGGTATTTATGGAAAATAATCAAATGAATGGAGGCGGAGGCAACAACCGTCCGAATAATAATCGAAATGATAATAACAATAATAAGCAGAAAAAGCGTAACCAGACCATAATTATTATTGTTATCGCTGCATTAATTACAATAATTGCATCAACTTTTATGTCAAAGGTATTTGAAAATGCTACATCTAAGGAAATCTATTATAATGATTTTCTTAAAATGGTAGATGATGGCGAAGTCAAAAAAATAATATTCTCTGATGATGGTAAAATCTATATAACACCAAAGAAGCAGGAAGATGAATATTTCAAAATGACATATTATACAACACAGATAAATGGTGATGAGGAATTATTGCCTAAATTAAATAAAGCAGGCGTTGAATATAAAGGTCAGCTATCAGACAAACAGTCAAGCGTATTAACATTTATACTGGAATTTATATTGCCATTTGCACTTATATACTTCATTATGGGACTATTATTAAGAAAAGTAAGTAATGGTTCGGGTATGATGGGGGTTGGTAAATCTAATGCAAAAGTATATGTTGAGAAAGAGACGGGAGTAACATTTGCGGATGTTGCCGGACAGGACGAAGCTAAGGAATCGCTTACAGAAATAGTTGATTTTCTTCATAATCCTGGTAAATATGCTTCTATTGGTGCAAAGCTTCCTAAAGGTGCATTACTAGTTGGGCCACCGGGAACAGGTAAGACATTACTTGCTAAGGCTGTAGCAGGTGAGGGAAAAGTTCCATTTTTCTCATTGTCAGGTTCTGACTTTGTGGAAATGTTTGTCGGTGTCGGAGCATCAAGAGTAAGAGATTTATTTAAACAGGCACAGCAGTCAGCTCCATGTATCATTTTTATAGATGAGATTGATGCCATAGGTAAGAGCAGAGATGCAAAATATGGCGGAGGAAATGATGAAAGAGAACAGACACTTAACCAGCTGTTATCAGAGATGGACGGTTTCGATACATCTAAAGGATTGTTCATATTAGCTGCGACTAACAGACCGGAAGTGCTTGATAAGGCATTGTTAAGACCGGGACGTTTCGATAGAAGAATTATAGTTAATAAACCTGATTTAAAGGGAAGATTAGACGTATTAAAGGTACATTCAAGAAACGTTGCCATGGACGAAACTGTTAATCTTAATGAAATAGCACTTGCGACATCAGGAGCCGTTGGTTCAGACCTTGCAAATATGATTAATGAAGCGGCAATTAATGCTGTAAAACATGGAAGAAAAGCTATTTCACAGGCCGATTTACTTGAATCGCTTGAAGTAGTAATTGCCGGAAAAGAAAAGAAAGACAGAATCTTAGGCGAGAAAGAGAAAAAAACTGTTGCATATCATGAAGTTGGTCATGCACTTATAACAGCCTTAGAGAAACATTCAGAACCAGTTCAGAAGATAACTATTATACCAAGAACAATGGGGGCATTAGGTTATGTAATGCAGGTACCTGAAGAAGAAAAATATCTTATGTCTAAAGATGAACTGATTGCAAGAATAGTTACATTATTAGGTGGACGAGCTGCTGAAGAGATTGTATTTGAATCAATAACAACAGGTGCTTCAAATGATATGGAGAAAGCTACACAGATTGCAAGAGAGATGATTACACAGTATGGTATGTCTGATAAGTTCGGACTTATGTCATTAGAGACTGTAGAGAATCAGTATTTATCAGGAAGTGCCAGATTAAATTGTTCTGATGTAACAGCAGCGGAAGTTGATGAAGAAGTCAAGAAATTATTAAAACAATGTTATGAAAAGGCTAAGACACTTTTGAGTGAAAACAGAGCCGCTCTTGATAAAATTGCTGAATTCTTATATGAGAAAGAAACCATAACAGGTAAAGAATTTATGAAGATTTATAATGAAATTAATGGTTCTGATGAGAGTTCAGAAGATATTATCGAAGCAGTAAGTGAAGATATAAATTAAGAAAAGCTGACAAAATATATTAAATAAATTAATTAAGTTCAGGAAAACAGTTATAAAATATAATTAAGAGAAAAGTGAATAAAAATGTTTTGTATTGAAGAAGAGTTAAAGAAATTGCCGGGTTCGCCCGGCGTATACCTGATGCATGATGATACAGACGAAATCATCTACGTAGGCAAAGCAATCAGCTTAAAGAACAGGGTAAGACAATATTTTCAGACAAGCAGAACAAGAACGGCTAAGATTGAACAGATGGTTTCGAGAATTAGCCGTTTTGAATATATTGTTACCGATTCTGAGTTAGAGGCACTTATATTAGAATGTAATCTGATTAAGGAATATAGACCTAAATATAATACGATGTTAATGGATGACAAGGGCTATCCATTCATTCGTGTTACTGTGAATGAGGATTATCCAAGAGTTATGATGGCAAGAAATATGAAAAAGGATAAGGCTAAATATTTCGGCCCATACACAAGTGCGGGTGCAGTAAAAGATACAATAGAGCTGCTTACAAAGATATACAAGATAAGAACGTGTTCACGCGTACTTCCAGAGAACATAGGAATTGGCAGACCTTGCCTTAATTACCAGATAAAAAGATGTGATGCACCATGTATGGGTTATATTTCATCGGAAGAATATAAGAAGAATATTTCAGAAGTAGTAGATTTTCTAAATGGTAATTATACCAAGGTATTAAATATGCTTACCGAGAAAATGTATAGTGCATCAGAGAAAATGGAATTCGAAGAAGCAGCAACATACAGAGATCTGATAAATAGTGTGAAAGCAATTTCAAATAAACAGAAGATAACCACGGATGAAGATATGGACAGAGATATTATTGCATATGCGATGGAAGGCAATGATGCGGTTGTTCAGGTATTCTTCATTAGAAATGGTAAAGTACTTGGAAGAGAACATTTTCATGTAGAACTTGCACCACAGGCATTAGGGAGAGATGTTCTTACTAATTTTGTTAAGCAATATTATGGCAATTCACCATTTATTCCTAAGGAATTATTAGTCCAGGAAGAGATAGATGATGTGGAAGTAATAGAAAAATGGTTATCCATAAAACGAGGACAGAAGGTTGTGATTAAGCAGCCTAAGAAAGGTGAGAAAGAAAAACTTGTGGAATTGGCTGCAAGAAATGCTGGAATTGTTCTTGAACAGGATAAGGATAAGATAAAGAGTGAAGAAAGAAGAACAAAAGGAGCTGTAACAGAAATAGATAATTTATTAGATATAGCATATACTAAGAGAATAGAAGCATTTGATATATCTAATATAAATGGATTTGAATCAGTAGGCTCAATGATAGTGTATGAAGATGGCAAGCCACGTAAGAATGATTATAGAAAATTCAGAATAAAATGGGTAAAAGGTGCAGATGATTATTCAAGTATGAGAGAAGTTCTGACAAGACGTTTTACACACGGACTTAAGGAAATTGAAGAATTAAAAGAGAATAATATGGAAGAAAAATACGGAAGTTTTACGAGATTTCCAGACCTTATTATGATGGATGGTGGACGAGGACAGGTAAATATAGCCCTTGAAGTATTAGATGAATTAGGCCTTAATATTCCGGTTTGTGGTATGGTTAAGGATGACCATCACAGAACAAGAGGTTTATATTTTAATAATATTGAGATACCGATTAATAAATCAGGCGAGGGATTCAGACTTATAACACGTATACAGGACGAAGCACATAGATTTGCCATAACATTCCATAGAGATTTAAGAAGTAAGAAACAGATACATTCTATCCTGGATGATATAGAGGGAATCGGTGATGTAAGAAGAAAGGCACTTATGCGTGAATTCAAATCATTTGAGGCAATCAAAGAGGCAAGCGTGGAAGAACTTAAAAAAATTCCATCAATGAATCAGGCAGCGGCCGAAAAAGTCTATCAATTTTTCCATTGATATGCTATAATATAATGACAGCGAAAGAAAAGGAGAAGGCATATGCAATCAGTAAGTTTATCCAAAATTATTGAAAAAATGGGTCTTAAAAATCTTACTCCTGATATAGATGTAAGTCAGATTAAAGTTGAACAGACAGATATTAATAGGCCAGCATTACAATTGACAGGCTTTTTTGAACATTTTCCAACTGACAGAGTTCAGGTTATAGGACATGTTGAGAATACTTATCTGACAACATTAGATGAGGGACGAAAGAAATATATATATGACCAGATATTTGGTGCTAACATACCATGTATGATTTTCTGCCGAGGTATACAACCTGATGAATATATATTAGAAGCAGGAAATAAATATAATGTTCCTGTACTCGTAACTAATATGACCACATCTTCATTTATGGCAGAGATAATAAGATGGTTAAATGTAGAACTCGCACCTTGTATATCGATACATGGAGTGTTAGTAGACGTTTATGGTGAAGGTGTGCTTATAATGGGCGAAAGTGGTATTGGTAAGAGTGAAGCCGCACTTGAACTTATTAAGCGTGGACACAGACTTGTAACTGATGATGTTGTAGAGATAAGAAAAGTAAGTGATGAAACATTAATCGGTACAGCACCGGACATTACAAGACATTTTATTGAACTTCGTGGTATAGGAATCATAGATGTAAAGACCTTGTTTGGTGTGGAAAGTGTAAAAGAGACACAGGGCATTGATATGGTTATTAAATTAGAGGACTGGAATAAGGATAAAGAATATGACAGACTTGGATTAGAGGAACAGTATACAGAATTTCTCGGCAATAAGGTTGTATGTCATTCGATTCCTATTCGTCCAGGACGTAACCTTGCTATTATAGTTGAGTCAGCAGCGGTTAACCACAGACAGAAGAAGATGGGATATAATGCTGCACAGGAATTATATAGAAGAGTACAGGCGAACTTAGTAAAACACGAAAATGATGAATAATATTAAAAATACATTTAAGAAAAATTTGAAGAATAAAAAATGAAGAATAATATTTATACAATAATATATATTTATTAAAGAGGAAAGGATAAAATATATGGATAACCCATATATGGTATATTGAAATGGGAAAAGTGTGTTTTGGTATTGACGTAGGTGGAACTACAGTTAAAATCGGTTTATTTACAACAGAAGCAAAATTAATTGACAGTATGGAGATTCCTACAAGAAAAGAGGATGATGGAAGCCATATACTTCCAGATATATGTGCAGCGATTGATGCTAAATTAGTTGAGAAACAGATTACAAGAGATGATTTACTTGGTATTGGAATAGGTATTCCAGGACCTATAACAAAAGATGGCACAGTATTAAACTGTGTTAACTTAGGCTGGGGAATATTCAATGTAGAAGAAAAATTATCACAGATGCTTGGTGGCGTTAAAGTTAAAGCTGGAAATGATGCAAACGTTGCAGCCTTAGGCGAGACATGGCAGGGCGGCGGACGAGGCTTTGAAGATTTAGTTCTCGTTACATTAGGAACAGGCGTTGGCGGTGGTGTAATCATCGGCGGAAAGATAATAGCAGGTTCGAATGGTGCAGCAGGTGAGATCGGACATATTCCGGCAGTATTTGGAGATGATGCTGAGACTTGCGGTTGTGGTAAGAAAGGCTGCTTAGAGACAGTAGGTTCTGCTACAGGAATCGTAAGAGAAGCTAAGAAACTTCTTGCTAAATCAGAAGAAGATTCAGTATTACATGGTATGGAAGAATTCACATGTAAAGATATATTTGATGCAGCTAAAGATGGCGATAAATTATCAATGGAAGTAGTAGATAAACTTGCATATTATTTAGGAAATGCAATTGCAGGAATTGCAGCAGTTACAAACCCACAGGTAATCGTAATCGGTGGTGGTGTAAGCAAAGCAGGTAAATTCCTCCTAGATAAAATAGAAGAAAACTTTCTTGCAAATGCGTTCCATGCAACTAAAAATGCTAAATTTGCATTGGCAACATTAGGCAATGATGCTGGAATGTATGGTGCAGCAGCACTTATTTTGGATTAATATAATGTGAAATATATGAAATGATATTGCGCCGCTTAATAAGCGGCGTTTTAGATAGTTGTAAAGGAGTAAAAAGTATATGTACCAGGAATTAATCAATATCTTAGGCAAAGAAAATGTATTTACTGATGAAGATATGAGTAAACATACTACGTTCAAGGCGGGTGGTAAGGCAAAATATTTTGTTACTCCTGACAGCTTTGAAAGGTTATCTGAATTAATTGGATTTTTAAAAGACAAAATTGACTATTACATTATTGGCAATGGAAGCAATCTTTTAGTAAAAGACGAGGGATATAATGGTGTAATCGTTAAAATCGGACAGAAACTTTCTAATATAACACTTGATGATAAGGTGATGTCATGTGAAGCAGGAGCATATGTCTCTAGAATAGCTAATTATGCCTGTGAGAATTCGCTTAGTGGACTTGAATTTGCGGCAGGAATACCGGGAATGCTTGGCGGTGCCGTTGCAATGAATGCAGGTGCATATGGAGGCGAATTTAAAGATATAATTATGAGTGTAACACTTATGGATAAATATGGCAATATTGTTGAAAAGTCAAATGAGGAAATGAAATTTGGCTATAGAAATAGTGTTGTTCAGGAAGAAGATTATATTGTTCTATCTGCAAAACTTAAGTTAGAAGCTGGAAATAAAGATGAAATAAGTGATAGAATGAATGAACTTCTTAAGCAGAGAAGAGATAAACAACCTTTGGAATATCCAAGTGCAGGAAGTACATTCAAGAGACCTGAGGGATATTTTGCAGGTAAACTGATAATGGATGCAGGTCTTAAGGGCTATAGTGTAGGTGGTGCATGTGTATCGGAGAAACATTGTGGTTTCGTGGTAAATAAAGGAAATGCAACGGCTACGGATATAATAAGACTTATGAAAGATGTGGCTGATAAAGTAGAGGATGAATTTGGCGTAAGATTAGAACCTGAAGTTAAAATAATTGGCTAAGCAGTTATCATAAAAGTTATTATAAAGTATTAAAAAGCAGATTAATAAGTCTGTTTTCGTATAGCTATTGGTTTCTTTATGAAAGCAAATAGCTATTATAGCAATAAATTATAAATTGTGCAGAATAAGAGAAAGGAGATTAGTGTATGAGATTTGTTATCATTACAGGGATGTCAGGGGCCGGTAAGAGTAGTGCCTTAAAAACATTAGAGGATAATAACTATTTTTGTGTAGATAATCTTCCTATTGAACTTATATTGAAATTTGCAGAGCTGACTTTCAGTGATAAGAATTCTAATGATAAAAATGTTGCATTGGGAATAGATATACGAAGTGGACAGGCGTTAAGTGAGTTAGATTATATTCTTGATAAAATGAAAAAATCAGGTTATCATTACGAAATTCTGTTTCTTGATGCTAATGATGATGTACTTATCAAGAGATTTAAAGAGACCAGGCGTGCGCACCCTCTGACACCAGAGGGACGAGTTGATGAGGGCATAGTTAACGAACGTAAACAGTTAGAATTTCTACGAAAACAAGCTGATTATATCATAGATACAAGCACACTTTTGATACGTGAACTTCGCATGGAAATAGAAAAAATATTTGTGGAAAATAAAGAGTATAAGAACCTTTTTGTTACAATTTTATCATTCGGTTTCAAGTATGGAATTCCTGTTGATGCTGACCTTATTTTTGATGTAAGATTTATGCCTAATCCATATTATATAGATGAGCTTAAGTATAAAACAGGAAATGATGATGAAGTGAAAGAGTTCGTGATGTCATCTGAAGTATCACAGAAATTTCTTGATAAGCTCTATGATATGATTAAGTTTTTAATACCTAATTATGTTAAAGAAGGCAAGAACCAGTTAGTTATCGGAGTAGGTTGTACAGGTGGAAAGCACAGGTCAGTAACTGTTGCAAATATGTTGTATGACAGGTTGTCAGAGGATAAGAATCTTGGTATAAAAGTTGCACATAGAGATATTATGAGATGAAAAGTTAGTAGAAGAAGAGGAATACAATGTCATTTTCAGGAAAAGTTAAGGATGAATTATCGAAACAGTGTCCGGTTGCAAGACATTGCCAGATTGCAGAAGTAGCGGCAATAATAAGCCTGTGTGGAAGAATCGGAATATCGCAAAATGATACATATTCGGTAAGAATTCATACGGAAAATATTGCTGTTGCAAGAAAATACTTTACATTATTGAAAAAAGCATATAATATAGATACGGAAATTTCAATCAGACAAAGTTCTAAATTAAGAAATTATACAATTACAATAAAACATCATAAAGATGCCATGAAAGTATTACAGGCATCGAAGTTAATTGATGAGTATGGTGAAATATGTGAGAATCTTTCAGTTTCAAGTAATATTCTGATACAGAAAGAGTGTTGTAAACGTGCCTTCATAAGAGGCGCATTTTTAGCGTCTGGGTCAATAAGTGCTCCGGAGAAATTTTACCATTTTGAAATTGTATGTACTACAGAGGACAAAGCAGTTCAATTAAAGAACATAATTCAATATTTTAATATTGATGCGAAAATAGTTGAAAGAAAGAAGCATTTTGTGGTATATATAAAAGAAGGCGCTGGAATTGTAGATATTTTGAATGTGATGGAGGCGCATGTAGCACTTATGGATTTAGAAAATGTGAGGATACTGAAAGAAATGCGTAATTCAGTTAACCGTAAAGTGAATTGTGAAACAGCAAATTTAAAGAAAACAGTGTCGGCTGCTGTAAAGCAGATAGAAGATATAAAGTTTATCAGGGATAAAGTCGGCTTGTCAGTGCTTTCGGACAATTTAGAAGAGATGGCAAGACTAAGACTTGATAATCCAGATGCTTCTTTGAAAGAATTAGGAGAAATGCTAACCCCGGCTGTAGGCAAATCCGGTGTAAACCATAGGTTAAGAAAAATCTGCGAAATTGCAGATGACTTACGTGAAAGCTAAGGAGGATTATTATGGTAACCAAAAATATGAAAATTGAAATTCAATCAGGGCTTGAAGCCAGACCTGTAGCAATGTTTGTACAGACTGCAAGTCAGTATGACAGCTCTATTTATGTAGAACATGAAAACAAGAGAGTTAATGCTAAAAGTATTATGGGAATGATGACACTTGGTCTTGCAGCAGGCGAAGATGTATTAGTATCGGCAGACGGTACAGATGAAGAAGCTGCAATTGAGGGTATTGAAAAATTTTTAAGTAATGCTAAATAGCAATAAATAAGCTGCATAAAATAATATCAATTGAGACAAAATATTACGGTAACGTAAAGTTATAAATTAATTAGAAAAGAGGAAAATTATGACTGATTTAAAATGTTCCGTAACCAATTGCTATCACAACAAAGAAAAATTATGTTGCTTAGACAGTATAAAAGTAGATGGTACAACAGCCGAGGTATCTGACGAAACAGCATGTGCAAGCTTTAAGGACAGATCAGAGAATAACTTTAGTAATTCCTGCGGTTGTAGTTCAGCACCAAACCATTCTATAAAAATTGATTGCATGGCGGAAAAATGTGTGCATAATACAGCATATTGTTGTACAGCTTCATCAATTGATGTAGATGGTGCCAATGCATGTACTTGTCGCGATACAAGATGTTCTACCTTTAGAATGGAATAGAATATACAATAAAAAAATACAATAAAAAATAAGGTAAAAATTATATTGACAAAATATCACTACAATGATATACTATCAAAGTTGTGAAAAATAAATGAAGCAGAGTATCCGCTCTCACCTATGCACGAATGAGTGACATATGGTTGATATTTTGAATATAAGCGTAAGCATTAATTTGAAAGTGGATAGTCTGACTATCCACTTTTTTTGGAGGTGCACTACTATTAGCGAATTAAATATTAACGAACAGATAAGAGACAAAGAAATTCGATTGATTGGAGAAAACGGCGAACAGTTAGGAATTATGTCGGCTAAAGAAGCTCTTAAACTTGCTAAAGAAGCAGATTTAGATTTAGTTAAAATTGCTCCAACTGCCAAACCACCTGTATGTAAGATTATTGATTATGGTAAATACAGATACGAGATGGCAAGACGTGAGAAAGAAGCTAAGAAAAAACAGAAAACAATCGATATTAAGGAAGTGAGATTATCACCTAATATTGAAGCTAATGATATGAAGACAAAAGCAAATATGGCTAGAAAATTTCTTGAAAAAGGTGACAAAGTTAAGGTTACACTTCGTTTCCGTGGAAGAGAAATGGCACATATGACAAATAGTAAACATATATTAGACGATTTTGCTGAGTTGCTTTCAGACATTTCTGTAGTAGAAAAGCCTGCAAAATTAGAAGGAAGAAGTATGCAGATGTTTTTAGCTGAAAAGAGATAATCAATATAAGATATTGTTTATTTATATAGTTAAAAAATAGATGAATTTAAGGAGGACGAACATAATGCCAAAAATGAAGACAAGCAGAGCTGCTGCTAAACGTTTCAAAAAAACAGGTACAGGTAAATTAAAGAGAATGAAAGCTTACAAGAGCCATATTCTTACAAAGAAGACAACTAAGAGAAAGAGAAATCTTAGAAAAGCAACTATTACAGATGCAACAAATGTAAAGAATATGAAGAAAATATTACCATATTTATAGGATAAAATAAAATAGGAGGAAGACTGAAATGGCAAGAATTAAAGGCGGAATGAACGCTAAAAAAAGACATAATAGAACATTAAAACTCGCTAAAGGTTACAGAGGCGCTAGATCAAAACAGTATAGAGTAGCAAAACAGTCAGTTATGAGAGCATTAACAAGTTCATATGCTGGCAGAAAGCAGAAGAAGAGACAGTTCAGACAGTTATGGATCGCAAGAATTAATGCTGCTGCAAGAATGAACGGATTATCATACAGTAAATTTATGTATGGTTTAAAAGTTGCAGGAGTTGAAATTAACAGAAAGATCTTATCTGAAATGGCTATCAACGATGCAGAGGGATTTGCTAAATTAGCAGAACTTGCAAAATCTAAACTTGCTTAATTATCATATAATCGAGACTTAGATAGAAATATAACATATAGATACCAAGGTTTTATTGAAAGCCTTGGTATTTTTGTGTTGTATAAGATTATATAGAAAGAAGCCTGATATTAAAGAATTCTTAATAAAGTCATAAGTAAGAATTAAAAATCTAAGAATTTGGATATGCTACAATATATAGGTCGATATTAACAGGTAAAATATGACGAATTACTTAGAAACGAGGATTAATGCTTATGAATAAGAAAAAATCAGTCAGAAGAAGAAAATGCAAAATTAAATATTTTATAAAAATCCTATTTATGATAATTATGCTTGTTACTGTATGTTATGCTGCTGATAAGATAATTAATATGAATGGTAACGATAAAGAAGTAGCTGAGGAAATAAGAAATCTTGTGGTAAGTTCAAGAAATGCCAAACAATCAGAACAGCTTGATTATATAATGAAGAATAAGGATAATTATACAACGGATTTAATAGAATTAGCTAAACGTAATTCTGAAGCAATAAAGTTTGTGTATGATTATCCGGAGAATAAAGATAATAAAATAGATATTTCAATTGATAAAGACATAGATTGTAACGGAGTGCCTTTATTTATGCAATGGGATGAGCGTTGGGGATATGATAAATATGGTGATGGAATAATTGGAATAAATGGATGCGGTCCAACATGTCTATCAATGGTTGCAACTTATATTCTTAAAAATAATTATATGAATCCAGAGTGGATGGCAAATTTCAGCGAAGAATCAGGATATGTTTCGGATAATGGTACATTATGGGCATTGATGAGTAGTGGAGCAAGAAAATTAGGACTTGAGTCAGTTGAAATTCCGTTAGATGAAAACAGGGTATATAGTAACCTGGAAGTAGGTAATCCTATAATATGTAGTGTCGGACCAGGAGATTTTACAACAGAAGGACATTTTATAGTCCTTGCAGGACTTGAAGATGGTAAAATAATAGTAAATGACCCTAATAGCAGAAAGAACAGTAAAAAGAGGTGGACATTTGATGAAATAAAGGGTCAGATTAAAAATATATGGGTGTTCAGATGAGACAGAAGTTCATATATCAAATACGGATATTAATCTGAAGTTAAAAGACATATTTAAAAATTATGGATATTCAGATGATTTGTATAATTTGCACAAAAAAATAAAAACAAGGTAAAGAAAATCATACTATTGTTAAAAAAAGATATATATGGTATAATCATTTTATGTTAAAAAATGTAAATTATAATGCAAGGAGCTGAAGAAGATGCAGATAACAGATTATATTGATTTAGAATCGTTGAAAGGCATAAAGGAAGACTTAGAAGGCTTAGTAGATGTGAAATTTGAGATAGCCAATACAGAGAATAGGAACATACTTAGTGCAGACGAAGAGATTCTTGATGACAATTTAGCAGTATCAGTTGTGGAGATAACATTAGAAGATGAATTATTGGGAAAAGCATTAATTTATAGCGAAGATGTTTTGGACGAAGAGAAAGTTAATCATCTAGATGGATTAATAAACAGACTTATTAATGATGTAATCAAAGATAAGCGATTAGAGGATGATGAAGAGAAATCAAATAGTGAGTACGTGAATAAAGCTTCAGGATTATTAGATGAATTAAAAGAGAAATCAAAAGCTCTTGATAAGATTGAATCTAAACAGAAGATACTTGCACTCAATGCTGCGATAGAAGCTGCGAGAGCAGGTGAATTTGGTAAGGGATTTGCTGTAGTAGCAGATGAAGTTGGTAAACTTGCCAGAAACTCAGGTGATATTAATCAGTCTATCAAAGTGTCACTTGGTGAGCTTACAGAATGTATAGATGTTTTGGTGAATAACTAAGGTATAATTAAATAAAATATTATAATTTAACGATAACAACCATATGAAGATAAATAATATAAATGTGATTATTTTCATATGGTTGTTTTTATTATTATGTATGAAAGTGATTATGTAATTTATATAGTATTATATAATAAATCAAGAAAATGTACTTTATGTTAAGGAATGATTTGAAAAGTGGTAAATAAAATGACTCAAGAATAATAAAAAAGGATAATAAAAATCAAAAAATAGTTGACAATATGAAATTATGAGTTATAATATCATATGTAATTGATGTTCCTCGATAGCTCAATGGTAGAGCACACGGCTGTTAACCGTGGGGTTGTTGGTTCGAGCCCAACTCGGGGAGCTATTTTTATACTCAAAATGATATAAAAATTGAAGCTAATGAGTCCCTATATTGGATTTCTTATCATAAAGATGCATACAAGATAATTAGATGAGAAATTTTATATATAGAGACTTTTTTAGCTTTAGTGACAATATAAAAATAGTGGTATATAATTAGCTTAAAAAAGGTATTTAAATAATGCATAATATAAAATGCATAGAAAAGTTTAGAAAGGAAAAGTTATATTGGTATAATATAGATATAAATACCAAATAAACTATATTTAAAAGGATGAAAAAATTAATATCTTGGAATGTAAATGGAATACGTGCATGCGTACAGAAAGGTTTTGTGGATATATTTAAGGAAATGGATGCAGATATATTCTGTATACAGGAAAGTAAAATGCAGGAAGGACAACTGGTACTTGAATTAGAGGGGTATCATCAATATTGGAATTATGCAGAGAAAAAGGGATATTCGGGAACTGCTATATTTACGAAGGAGCAACCAATAAGTGACAGTTATGGTATAGGCATAGAAAAACATGATAAAGAAGGAAGAGTAATTACACTGGAATATGATAAATATTATATGGTAAATGTCTACACACCAAATTCGCAGAATGAATTAGCACGTTTAGATTACAGAATGGAATGGGAAGAAGCATTTAAAGCATATTTGAAGAAATTAGAAGAAAATAAGCCTGTAATTGTATGTGGTGATATGAATGTTGCACATAATGAGATAGATTTAAAGAATCCTAAAACAAATAGAAAAAATGCAGGATTTACAAATGAGGAAAGAGGAAAGTTCACAGACTTGTTAGATGCAGGTTTTATAGACACGTTCAGATATTTTTATCCTGATATGAAAGATATATATTCATGGTGGTCATATAGATTCAGTGCAAGAGCCAAGAATGCAGGTTGGCGTATAGACTATTTTCTTGTATCAGAGGCACTTAAGGGTAATCTGGTAGATGCAAAAATTCATACAGAGATTATGGGGTCTGATCACTGCCCTGTGGAACTTGATATAGAAATATAGTGATAAGAATAACTGCCGCTGAAAATTTTTATAAAATATATTGACTTTAGTATAATAAAGTAATATAATAATTTTCGAGGTTGATACCAAAGGCGGCTACATAACTCGTTTATTTGTAGTACCCTGAGGTATTTTTTACTTTATAGAAAAATTTATATTGTATAATATGTGTGAAGGAGGAAACCACTATGTCATATGTTGACGAGGTAATTGAGCAGGTTGTAAAACAGAATCCTGCAGAGCCTGAATTCCATCAGGCAGTTAAGGAAGTATTAGAATCATTAAGAGTCGTTGTTGAGGCTAATGAGGAGAAATTCAGAAAGGATGCTTTACTTGAAAGATTAGTTAATCCTGAAAGACAGTTTAAATTCAGAGTTCCTTGGGTAGATGACAAAGGACAGGTTCAGGTTAACACAGGTTACCGTGTACAGTTTAATAGTGCAATTGGACCATACAAGGGAGGTTTAAGATTACATCCATCTGTTAACTTAGGTATTATCAAATTCTTAGGCTTTGAACAGATTTTCAAGAACTCACTTACAGGTCTTCCAATTGGTGGTGGTAAAGGTGGTTCTGACTTCGATCCTAAGGGAAAATCAGATAGAGAAGTTATGGCATTCTGCCAGAGCTTTATGACAGAACTTTGCAAATATATCGGTGCTGACACAGATGTTCCAGCAGGTGATATCGGAACAGGTGCCAGAGAAATCGGTTATATGTTTGGTCAGTATAAGAGAATCAGAGGCGTATATGAAGGCGTATTAACAGGTAAAGGCTTATCATATGGTGGTTCTTTAGCTAGAACAGAAGCTACAGGATATGGTTTATTATATCTTACAGAAGAGATGTTAAAATGCAATGGACAGGATATCGCTGGTAAGACAGTTGCAGTATCTGGTTCAGGTAACGTTGCTATCTACGCAACAGAGAAAGCACAGCAGTTAGGTGCTAAAGTTGTAACAGTTTCAGATTCAAATGGTTGGGTATATGATCCAGACGGAATTGATGTTGCAGCACTTAAAGAAATCAAAGAAGTAAATCGTGCACGACTTACAGAATACAAGAAATACAGACCAAATTCTGAATATCATGAAGGAAAAGGTGTATGGACTGTTAAAGTTGATATTGCTCTTCCATGTGCAACTCAGAATGAATTAAATCTTGATGATGCAAAATCATTAGTAGCTAATGGTGTTATGGCTGTATGTGAAGGTGCTAATATGCCTACAACATTAGAAGCTACAGAATATTTACAGAAAAACGGAGTATACTTCGTTCCTGGTAAAGCAGCTAATGCAGGTGGCGTTGCTACATCAGCACTTGAGATGTCTCAGAACAGTGAAAGATTAAGCTGGACATTCGAAGAAGTTGATTCTAAATTAAAGAACATCATGGTAAATATCTTCCATAACCTTGATGCAGCAGCTAAGAAATATGGATTTGAAGGTAACTACGTTGTAGGTGCTAACATTGCCGGATTCGAAAAAGTTGTTGACGCTATGAACGCACAGGGTATTTGCTAATAATACCTTATATTGCCCCTAATCCTCGTGGTTAGGGGCTTTTTTAGTTATAAAGGAAATTATTTCATAATATTCCTTTATAACTAAAGCTCCGCATAGATGCGACTGATGTAAAAATGAATTTTGCAAACTAAAGCTTGCACACATCAGCGCCTGAAAGAGTTGCTAAGCAACTCTTTTATTAAAATAGACAATTCTGAAACAGTTGGTGAATGGTTATTTAGTTTTGATAAGAAACGTATTTTTAATATGTTCAGAGATTATCCACATGAACTGACACCAGAACAAAAAAATATTTGATGAAGAAAATCCGTATTGGAAAGAGTGAATTAGTACCTGCAAATATGACTTATGAGGAATGGCATAAGAAATATGCTGCTGATGATAAGTCAGTAAAGAAAAAAGAAGATAATATCATTGCTGAATATACTACATCAAGAAAAGAATATGATGCACAGGTTCAAAGGTTGGCTGAACTTGAAAAAGAAATAGACAACGCACTTGATGCATATATGGATGTTATGGATACCCCACAAGCAGCGGAGTATGAAGCAGTATTTAATAAAAAATTTTATGAAACTGAAAGTCTGAAACAGATTGTTAAAGACTTGAAAGCAGCGTTGTCAGGGAAAGAAGCAAAAGCCGTTAGACAGATAAAAAAGAACCTTGCAGTAGAGACCGGTATACCGATAGATAAAGTAGAAATGTCAGGATTGCAGTATGATATTTGGTTCATATAAAACTGTGCTGAATAAATATCCTGAATTAAAAGGACAACTTGCATCTTTCAAATATGATGGCGCAAAAGGTAATGCCTATGCAAGCTGTATAACACTTACAGGGGAAATTCAAACACACGGAATGTTTGCTAATTATGATAAATTAGTACAAAATTATGCAAGTGATGTTGCAGCCGGATTTCATCCAGTAGGGACAGATCACAAGAGCATCCTTGTACATGAACTTGATCATGCCTTAGATGGTTATATGACAAAGAAGAAGCTATTGGGTGCTGATTATAACTCATACGGAGTTTTACATTATGCAAGCCAAACGGCAAAGAATATGACATTGAAATTCTTGGGGTTTGATAGACAAGAAATTGCGATTGAATTAAAAAGCCAAGACTTGAAACTATCACAACGGTGTGATATTCTGAATGAAAGAGAAAAAGAGTTCATAGCGGAACACATCAGTAAATATGCAGCAGAATACGAAAAAGAATTTTTTGCTGAATATGTAACAGGTGATAAACCAAGAGAAGCAGCAAAAATTTTTGGCGAAATCATTGATAAAACATTAGGAAGGTGATGTTTGTATGATTCCTGTAAAAAGAAATATGACTCAAGAGGAACAAAAGCAGTTTCATATGGAAATGTACAAGAATGAAAAAGAAGGCTTGATTGCTTTTTTTCATGAACAGAAATATGATGAAAAGCATCTGAATGAATTTTTAATAAATTCCTTGAAACAGAATTTTGAAGAAGAACTGAAAGAAGATGGTTTGTTATAAAGCACAGTCAAACGGCTGTGCTTTTTCATACCTTAGCAATTTATCCGATATATCATCAAGGAGATGATAGCTATATTAAAACTAAAGCATTCCCATATAAAAGATGAATGGATATTATATAATCCTGATTCATTTGAAACGTGCCATACACATATCAGACATAAGCGTTTGGCACTAAAAATCAAATACCTTGTAGAGCATCACGAAATGCCTGAATCAAGAGATAAAAGGTTCGTTGATAGTCTTATGAGGGTAACAAAAAATAAATGCTATTTAAGGCAATTAGAAGAGTATCGAAAGACACTTAACTAATTGCCTTTTATATTGCTCCGAAATGAGGATAAACTAAACTATCAACTTATTTGAAGTGAATGGTCTGGGGCTTATGCAATGGAATGGCACCTGATGAAGAGGGTAATGCCGGAGAGGAAGAACAGGATGATGTAAATGAGTAATATTGATTACTGGTAGAGAAGAAAAGCAATGAATATGTATCATTATATGCAGTCTGCCGAAGAAACATCTAAGGAAATAAGTAAAGTATATCATAAGGCTTCATTAGTGCTTAGTAATGAAATGGATAAGATATTTGAACGTTTTGTTACTAAGCACAAATTATCTGAAGATGATGCAAGAAAACTTCTGACTTCTATTAAAGATAAGACATCACTTGAAGAAATCAAGGCTGAACTTAGAAAAGGTGCAACAGGGAGTGACAAGAGAGAACTGTTAGCAGAACTTGAATCTCCCGCATATGCTTACAGACTTAACAGGCTATTGATATATATGCAAATCAAGGCTATAATACAATCAAAGTAAAGAATTATTGGATTGATGAAAATAATCCATATAATGGAATTAATACAATAGTTCAAGCATCAAATGGCCAAAGATTTGAATTACAATATCATACAAATGAAAACTTTGAAATAAAAAATGGTAAAATGCATGAGTTGTATGAAAAACAAAGATTAATAGAAGATACTAATAATATTAAATACATAGAACTACAAGATAAAATGTTTGAATTATCGGAATCGATGAAAATGCCTAAGAATATTGAGGTGATAAGTAATGAAAAATAAAGTAAGATTTATAAAATTAACTGATTATGATAATAGAGGGAAAATATTAAAACAGGAGGGACATAAGTTTTATTCATATGTAAATGGCAAATGGATAAGAACGGGCTTATCAATAGGATATTTTTATCCAGATGCTCCAGAGTTTGATTGTTATGAAGAAATATCTGAAGAAGAGGCTATGAAATTACTGAAAAATAATTAATCAATCAAATATACATACTTCTTGAAGGAAAACGAGATCCAAATCATATTATGAAGAGGATGCTTGAAAGAAATATCACAGATGATGAGTTGAGGAGCTATATTGATGAGGCAAAAGTGATGTTTTCACAATGGGGAGGCAAAAGGCAGATGTTCATTACAACTAAAGGAGTGGCAGTGATTGCACAATCAAGTGATGAATGGATAATAAAAACCGGTTGGAAGGCAGCGGATTTTGATGAGAATACACTGAAGATTTTGGAGGTGATGAAGAAACATGAAAAAGCAAAATAATGAAAATATGCATAAGTGCCCGGTATATGGGGAGGTAATTGATGAAGATCTATGCTATGAAACAATTATGTGTATGAGAAAAATGTTCAAAACATCATCACTGAAAGAATTGGATGATGTTGAGGACATAGAAAAGGCTAGGCAGCAGTGTCAGGCATGTGCTTATAGTAAATTATAAGATAACAATTTAAGGCAATTAGAAGAGTATCGAAAGACACTTAACTAATTGCCTTTTATATTGCTCCGAAATGAGGATAAACTAAACTACCAACTTATTTGAAGTGAATGGTCTGGGGCTTATGCAATGGACTGGGCGCAGAAAGCAGAATATATGACACCAGTACAAGTAAAAAGGATGGTTCAGGCTTCTATACAGATGGATTTACACTTACAATGGAAGCATTATATGCCACAAATGCAACATATACAACATCAGATGGACAGTCAGGTTCATTTGCAACCACAAAAGATATCACTATAGGTACAGGACTTAAGGTTGGAGAAAAAGTAACAGTTACTATTAAAGCAAATAATGATTTAGGTTCTGTAACAAAGACATTTACATATATAAAAAAAGAGGGCAGCAATGCAATATACTTTAAGAATACAAATAACTGGTCTGATGTAACAGCATATGCATGGAAAAATGAAACTGTTAAAAATGCAGCATGGCCGGGAGCACCAATGGAATGTATTGATGCAGAAAATCAGATATTTATGGTTGAATTAGATCCAGATGCAGGATATACAAAGATTATCTTTAGCAATAATGGAGCAAGTCAGACAGCCGATCTTGATATACCGGAATTAGGATATATATATACAGGTTCTGGTTGGGAAGAATATGAAGAAACAAGACCGGCTGGCAGCAGGCAGGTACATATTGGTATTATTATGATTCCAACGGGAAAATGGTTACAGGCTGGCAGAAAATAAGTGGAAAATGGTATTATTTAAATGATTCAGGAGTAATGCAGACAGGCTGGATTAAGTTAAATGGCAAGTGGTATTATTTGAAGAGCAGCGGTGAAATGATATCAGGAGAGAAAGTAACTATAGGAGGCAAGAGCTATACATTTAATTCTAATGGTGTATGGATTAAATAGAGTAGTCTGTAATCAACAAAATAATTACAAATGTAAAAACTCTTTTGCATAAAATTCTTCAATAAAATGAACTATAAAAAATGTCAGATAAGTACATGGTTAATGTATATCTGACATTTTTTTGTATCCACATAAAAATAAACCACCTGCTATGCAGGTGTGTTCCCGGTAAG
>ERZ772860.532-NODE-532-length-33276-cov-4.038500_pt1 | contig 33276 bp, 26 predicted proteins | sample MGYA00511342_ERZ772860 | MGnify/ENA primary metagenome ERZ772860 (study PRJEB29015, sample SAMEA2737665) | human gut metagenome | biome: human gut; feature: human-associated habitat; material: faeces | place: China | collected 2012 ... | reverse complement strand
GAGCCGGCGCAGAATTTGACGGATACGACGCCGGAAAGCGCCGCAACTGTGCCGGGCAGTTCTGTCGAACCGGGCGGCGAAACCACGCCGGCCGGTCACACCGAGCCGACCACGCCGGACGAAACAGGCGAGTCGGCCGGGCAAACGGAACCGGCCGAGCCGTCTGCCGCGCCGGAGTATACCGCCGACGCGGCCGGAAAGATCGCCTCTGTCTCCGTGGGGACGCCGGAGGAGTGGAACCGCTTTGCCCGCGACTTTAACGCTGGGCGAAACCGCTTCGCCGAATCGATCGACGTTTTCATCGAAACGCAGCTCTCCTTTGCCGGAACGGCGTTTGTCGCGCTGACGGGAACGTTTTCCGGGCGCATTTACGGCCCGGCGCAAAACAGGGAAAACGTGTTTGAGGGATTTGAAAATGAGTCCGGAGAAAAATGCAGCGACATGACGTTCGCTATGGTAGGAGGCAGCGACGGATGGTATGGGGGAAGGGGTTCGGAAGCGGACGCGGGGTTCTGTGATATTGATGCCGTTGAAGGTGGAATTTCGCTGTTCGGCGGCGACAACGGGGATCTGACGATCGAAAACCTTGGCTTTTCCGACATCAGCTATTCGGCGGACGACAGCCGTTATGAGGAATGGGGCAAATCGGGGATGCTGTGCGGCAAAGCGGATTCACTGACGCTGGACGCCGTCACATTTACCCGCTGTATGTTTCGCCAAAATTATACGATAGTGGATGGGAGCTTTTGGTACCCGCTGATTCCCACCAATCTGCTGGCGAAGCATGTGGAAACGCTGCGGCTGCACCGGGTGCTGGCGGCAAACTGCGACGCGGTCAGCCTGGGAAAATCCGGCCTGTTTTTTGATTATGTCATGGGCGATGCGTCGTTCAGCGAGATTTATCTGCTGGGCTGCTCGGTCACCGCGATAGCCGATGACTGGGGATATCTGGCTCTGCTCGGCTATTCGGTCGAGGGCAAGGCCGACTATGAGGATATCACGATGTTCGACTGCCGCACCTATGGGTATACGCCGTCTGCGCTCGGGCGGGCGGGCAGCGTCGGCAAGCTGAGAAACGTCACCGTGGAGAGCTGCAAGCTGACAACGCCGCAGGGGGTGATCACGCACAGCGGCAGTAGCAGTCTGCTGTTTTTTACGAACGGAGAGTGGTATGACTACCCCGATGAGGTCTGGTATGACCTCGAGGGAAAAATGCTCGAAGGCGTCACGCCGGAAAACGTCGTTTTTGAAAACTGCATGGCGACGCTTTACCAAAAGGATTTCGACTGGTACCGCGACCGGGGAATCACGGTCGAAAACTGCCTCAACGTCACGACCGGCCCGGCCAAGCGCGAGTATCAGATGTGGATGTACGGCGAGGTTTACGACTGAAAAACGGGCATTGTTCCTTGTATATATGGCGAAAAAAGAAACCTGTTGCAGATGGCTTTTATCAAAACGCAAGGGGTGTTAGATGAGGAAAAAACGATCTGCAAAACCGTGCTTCTCATAAGGATGTTTAAGAAAATCCAATAAAGAAGCCGGTTGACGAGTGCTACAGAATACCGATCATCATTACGATGGTCGGTATTTTGTTTGTCCTAACATAACAATACACCCCAAAACTACAAATTTCGCAACTTTGTCAAAAACCATTTTATTTTCGAGAATATTATGGTATAATACTTATTGCCAAACAAAATTCATATAAGGATGACAAAGTTTTCTTGCAAGGGAGTACTATGCTCTTTTTTGCATACAACAACTGTGTGAATTTGGTAAAAACGCAAATTCCATCAAGTTGTTGTATAGGGAAACTTGTCATTGCTTGAATTTTGTTTGGCGACAATCGGAGTTTGCGTTTTTCGGTGCGTGGCTTCGGTCACGCACTTTTTATTTATATGTAGTTGAGAGGGGCGAAGTTATGTCTATACCAAAAAGAATGACTGTTAACTGTTCCAAATGCGGCAAACCTTTATCTGTAACTGTATTTGAGAGTGTCAATTCCGATTATGCAGACGATATTGCTATGCAAATAATGACTGGCGAGTTGTTTAATGTGGAATGTCCTCACTGTAAGTTTGTATCTCATTTGGAATATGACCTTCTTTATCACGATATGCGACATGGTGCTATGGTATGGGTGATTAATCCTAAGTCCCCCGACTATATGAAAAAACTCACCGAAGTTCGCACAATGCAGAAACTCCCATATAAAACTTTGCGAATTGTTAATGATATGAATGCTCTCAAAGAAAAGGTTTCTTGCTTGGAGAGAAACAGAGATGATAGAATTGTTGAACTGTGCAAAGTTTTTTGTACCTACAATCTACTATCACAACGACCTGACTTTGATTTTAAGGTTGCTTTCTATACTGCTGTTAGCGGCAAAGAGATGATTTATCTCTATGATAATGATGGCAATGATATTGGCTGCGAACTTCCTGATAAAGCCTACGATTATTTGAAGGAATTGTATGATGGTAGTCATTATGCTGCACAGTTTGATGATAATTACCCTATTGTAGATTACGATTGGGCTGAAAAAATTTTGACACCATTGCTTGAAGCAGAAGCAAACAATTTATCTGCGGAAGAAGAAATTGATGGGGATAAAGAACCCGTTAATAACACCCCGACAAATGATAAAAAGGTTTGTCCAAAGTGCAAAGCAGTCCTTCCGAGCGACAGTGAGTTTTGTCAGGAATGTGGAACCAAACTCTCTGCTTCAATTCCAGAACCGACTGTTTCAAATGATGTGGCAGAAGAACTGTTGTCAGAGTTTGAAATTATGGAGGTGAAAGGTTCTCATCCAGTTATAATTCAAAGTGCACACCTTTACTGTTCTTCGGATAGAGAAAAATATTATCTGCGGTGCAAGTTTAAGAGCCTTTCGGACAAGGTTATTTCTGCCCTAATGGTAGATGTTTATTGCTTTGATGTTTGGGGCAATGAACTACCGACCATCCGTGATGCACAAGTTCTTGATTTGTTGCCGAAACGAGACGAGGTGTTTGGTTACTCTCGGAAAATTCCGATAGCAGATGCAAATACAAGAACGGTTAATGTTAAATTGAAGCGAATTAGATTTGCGGACGGCACTATTGAGGAATGTTCAGGCGAAGAAACCAAACTGCCAGAAGTAGTGTCGTTGTCGGAGCATTTCAATTCTCTTGAATTGACACAGCAATATAATTACGAGACATCTAAAAAGTCTTCCTTCGTGCCTATGCAAATCGGAGAGTTTTGGATGTGTTCTTGTGGCAAAATAAATGCCGATGCCGAGAACGACTGTATAAACTGTGGTTGTACAAAGCAAATCGTTTTCAATGCTTTGGACAAAAATTTTCTCGCAGAAAGACATTCGGCATACATAGAAAATAAACGAATTGAGGAAGAAAAACTCAAACAGGAACAAGAACGGAAACGACTTGTTGAACAGCAAAGACAAGAAGAACTTGAAAGACAGCGAGTTGCTGAAATTCAAAACGAGCGAAATCTTGCTATTCTAAAACGAGTTGCCGTTCAAAAAGTAGCAGACAAGAGAAAAAAGATAATTAAGATTATTATTATCTCCGTTGTGGTTGCACTAATTTTGATTGGTATTATTAGTTCCGCAATTGATAGTGCCCACAATAACGAACTGCGAAACTTCGCTACCGAAACAATGAATGACGATTATACTAATGTTTATGCAGATATTGTGTCGGTAGAGCCAGAATACTTTGTATATACATCAAGGGGTACCACATATCGGGAAATTACAGAAGTAGTTTGTAAATGTAAAACCGTAGAAGGTAAAACTGTTTGGATTGTGTTTTTTAGTTGGGAATATCCTGGCGGAAGTGCTCGTAACGAAGATGCATATGAGACACTCACTTATTCTAAAAGTAATCCTGCAAGAATAACTGGTTATGTTACAACCGCTCGTAGTGTCATAAAAGAATTAGAAAATTCTATTGGCAATGTTTTTGTGCTCCGTATGGAAAATATGGAGAAATAAAATTATTAAGGAGAGAAATTTATGGCTTCAAGAACCGTTTACACATCAACTATTACTGTTCCAGTTTATGCAAGTTGGAAGTGCGAAGAATGTGGAGAGGTAAATTTTGCGACAGGTGCAATTGTTTGCAAAAGACAAGAATCATCCAGTTCTTGGCGGTCATCCAAGCAAAGAGAAGCAGAAGCAAGAGCGGCCGCACAAGCAAGAGCGGAATGGGCTGGCGATGCTTTCAAAATAATTAGCGACCCTAACCATAGCGGGTCTGCAATGTATAGCAATTTCTATTTGCAGAACACAAAATGTACTAAATGTGGAAAGAAACCTCGCTGGAACAAAAATGTAAAATTTCTTCCTTTGGTGGGTTTGTGCATGCCCGTTGCTTTGATTAGCGGCATTGCTGCATTTGCAACGTTAACCAGTGTTGCCGCTTGGTTGATTTTCCTTGCAAGTGCTGGATTTATTGCTTGGGGTATTATAAGGGAAGATGTCTATAAAAAGATGATGCCTAAATTACCAAAGAAATACACTCCTGTAATTGGCTCTCTTAACGAAGAGCTAATAGCATATGCAGGTGCTCTTGGCAAGACAATTCCTAACCCCGACGAGTGTATTGCCGCCGCTAAGGGATATGACCAAGTCGCAAATGCTTTAACACCAAAAATTCAACCCGCCGTTGAAAACACTGTTACTGCAAACAACACTATCGTACAATCTAATTTCTGCCGTAAGTGCGGAACACAACTTCAGGAAGATAGCGGTTTCTGCCATAAGTGTGGAACAGAAATTATAAAACAGTAATTTATTACTTATAGAAATCGCCGATGACAACTGGTATGTTTGCATCTGTATGAGCGCAGAGAACCACGGCGGTTGAGGGTGTAGAACGGCGTTTAAGGCGAGATATTTGCTCGGGACGGGTAAACACTCGCCTTTAACTTTTTAATGGCACACAGGGGCGTAAATCGGCGGATCTTAGTAAACGGTTGCGTTAATGTCCGTTTTATGGTACACTAAAGATGTTAGAATATAGTCAAAGCAAACCTGAATTGTCAAAATGAAGTTCGAATTTCACTTTGCAATACAATCCTTTCGGTCCGTTAGGCATCCGTCTTTTTTTGCGGCAACTTTGACGGTGAAAGCGCCTCTCCGCCGAAGCCGCCGGGACAAAAAAACAAGGCCGGCGCACGAAAAAACGGTTTTCCGTGCGTCGGCCGTTTGTCTTTTAAAAGAAGAAAAGCGAAGGGTTGGATTTCCACGGGGCTGAGGTGTGATCCGGGATACGGCAACCTGACGGCCGGGCATGCCGCGGGGCGGCCGCAGCACATCTCCCTCTGCGAACCGGCGAAAATTACGCCTGCGGCTTTTCGGCGCCGTTGACCATCTCGTCGGCCATGGCGCGGAGCTGGAATTTGAGGATCTTGCCCGCCGCGTTCATGGGGAACTCGTCGACAAAGCGGACATACGACGGCACCTTGTGGCGCGACATGTTCTGCCGGACGAAATCCTTGATTTCATCCTCGGTCGCGATCTGTCCTTTTTTCAGGATGATAAACGCCATGACCTCCTCGCCGAATTTCTTCGACGGCACGCCGACGACCTGAACGTCCTGCACGGCCGGATGCGTGTAGATGAGCTCTTCGATCTCGCGCGGGTAGACGTTTTCGCCGCCGCGGATAATCATGTCCTTGATGCGGCCGGTGATGCGGTAATAGCCGTTGGGGTCGCGGACGGCGAGGTCGCCGGAGTGAAGCCAGTTGTCCTTGTCGATGACGGCGCGGGTCGCTTCCTCCATTTTATAGTAGCCGCGCATGGTGTTGTAGCCGCGGCTGCAAAATTCGCCGGTCTGTCCGTCCGGCAGCTCCTCGCCGGTTTCGGGGTCGACGATCTTCGTCTCGACAAACGGCATGCTGCGGCCGACGGTGGAGACGCGCAGCTCCAGCGGGTCGTCGGTGTTGGTCATCGTCGTGGCGGGAGAGGCCTCGGTCTGGCCGTAGGTGATGGTGATCTCCTTCATGCCCATGCGGTCGATGACCTGGCGCATGACGTTGATGGGGCAGGGCGAGCCGGCCATAATGCCGGTGCGCAGGCTCGACAGATCGAATTTCGGGAAATCCGGATGGTCGAGCATAAAGATATACATCGTCGGCACGCCGTGAACGGCGGTGCAGCGCTCCTTTTCAATCGAGGTGAGCACCTTGACGGGGCTGAAATAGTCGACGAGCACCAGCGTCGTCGCGTGCGTCAGGCTCGCCATCGTCGCCAGCACGAGGCCGAAGCAGTGGAACAGCGGCACGGTGATGCAGAGCCGGTCCTTCGGGGAAAAGCGCATGTTTTCGCCGATGTAATAGCCGTTGTTGAGGATGTTGTAATGCGTCAGCATGACGCCCTTGGGAAAGCCCGTCGTCCCGGAGGTGTACTGCATGTTGGTGACGTCGTGCGGCGAGAGGGTGGCGCCGATCTCGTCGACGATGCCGTCGTCGAGCGCTTCGCCGCCGGCGAGCAGATCCTGCCATGTGAAGAGCCCGTCGGGCGCGGCGTCGGTCTCGTCATACGGGATGTAGACGACGTCTTCCAAAAACGGCAGCTTTTCTGAATGAAGCCCGACCGAGGAGCCGGTCTCGTCGATCTCCGGCAGCAAGGCCTTGACGATCGGCGTATATTCAGAATCCTTGGTGCCCTTGATATAGCAGAGAACCTTGGAGTCGGACTGGCGGAGCAGGTATTCCAGCTCAAAGACCTTGTAGTTGGTGTTGACCGTGACGAGCACGGCGCCGATCTTGGCGCAGCCAAAGAGCAGGTAGAGCCATTCGGGATAGTTCGTCGCCCAGATCGCCACCTTGTCGTCTCTGCGGACGCCGAGCGCCAAAAGCCCCTTGGCCACCTCGCAGGCGCGCCGGTCGAGCTGCTTCCAGCTCAGGCGGACGCCGCGGTCGACGTTGACGACCGCGTCCTGATCGGGATAAAACTCGGAGACGCGGTGCAGCCAGTCGCCGATGGTGATGTCCAAAAAGCCGTCTTTCATGATCGAATACATGTCGTTTTTCATCTGCTATTCCCCGTTTTTTTAAGTTGTTACAGGTTCGGTACAAAACAAAAAGCCCCTTTTGCCGAGTTCGGCAAAAGGGGCGCAATGATCCTGCGCGGTACCACCCTGACTTTGCGGCAAAAGCCGCCTCATTGAATGCCGTAACGTGCATTGCTCCGTCGCCGCTTACGCATCCGCCCGCCGTACGCGCGGGTACAGATTCTCAGCAGCGCCGCTCAGGAGTGAGCGCGGAGGGCGCAGACCTCATGCTTTCTCGCACCGGCCGAAAGCTCTCTGGTTTCGAGGCGTGACTTGCCCGCCGACATCTCCGTCGTCGCGTTTGTCTGGATTTCGATATTAGAAAATAGTATAGCACAGCTTTCTCCGTCTGTCAAGAGGGAATTCCACTTTTTTTGGCCTTTTTTATTTTGCCTTGCGCCCGCCGCGAAGGGATACCGCAGAGGCGAATCCGGCGCGCCGCGGCGTTTTGCCTTGACAGCGCTTTTCGTTTGGAGTATACTTTCTGCAAAGCGCCGCGCAGCCGTTTTCAGAAGCGGAGACAAGCGCTTTTGCGAATCAAGGGACAGGAGAAAAGAATATGCATATCTACAACGAGCCGGTGTATGACCTCAACGAGCTGGCGCGGTACAACCTGCACGTCCATACGGTGTTTTCGCGCTGCGCAAAGCCGGAGATGCTGCTGAAAGACATCGTCGCAACGGCCGAGGCGGCGGGCGTCGAGATGATCGCGCTGACCGACCACTATAATTTCCACGACTACGACGAGTGCTATCTCGCGCAGATCCGGCTTCTGAAACGGCAGGCCGCGGCGCTCGGCACGAAGCTGCGCATCCTGTTTTCCGGCGAGCTCTCCAATTACGGCGTCGGCAAGCAGCTGGAATCGGCCGAGACCGTCGCGGCGCTTGACTACCGGCTCTATACCTGCAACCATTTCCATCTCCCCGTCTGGGAACACCCCGAGGACAAGTCGCCGCGCGGCTACGCGCAGTTCCAGCTCGACTGCATCCGCGCGCTCATGGAGGCGCGCCGCGCCGACTGTATCGCGCACCCGCTGATCGGCCGCTTTGTCAAAATCTGCGAGCCGGCCGAGGTCACCAAAACGATCACCGACAACGAGCTGGGCGAGCTGTCGGAGCTGGGGCGCGAGGCGCATGTGGCGTGGGAGCTGAACGCCGGCGCGGTCTACGGCGATCCGGAGCTGTTCCGGCGGCTCTGGAACATCGGCCGCGAGGCGGGGACGTATTTTCATTTCGGAACCGACGCGCATACGCTGGCCGCGCTGGACACGTTCGCGCACGTCGAGCGGCTGCGGGAGATCCTCTGCTGACAAAAAGCCCGGGCGGCTTCCGGCAAACCAAAGGCATCAAACAGTGAACGCTGCGGAACCCAATGGGTTCCGCAGCGTCTATCGAAACGGCGCCGCTCCGCCCGCGCAACATCTAACGCACCCGCGAACAAACGGGCGGGCGCATCGCCGGAGCTTTCCGTCTGTTCATTCTATGCGCGCCCCGCGGCTTGTGTGCACGGGGCCCTGCGGCGGCTGCGCCGGCAAAAGGAGGAAGGATCCGCTTGAAGGGAACGGTTTTTAACATTCAGCGCTTTTCCCTGCACGACGGCCCGGGCATCCGCACGACGGTCTTTCTGAAAGGCTGCAACCTGCGCTGCTTCTGGTGCCACAATCCCGAGGGCCTATCTGTCCGGCCGCAGCTGCTGCGCTATCCCGACAAGTGCGTCGGCTGCGGGCGCTGCGCGGCGGTCTGTGAAAACGGCCTTGACGCGGCCGCGTGCGCCGGCTGTCTGCGCTGCGCGGCGGTCTGTCCGGCCGGCGCGCGGGTGACGGCGGGGGAGGAAAAGAGCGACGAGGAGGTCGCCGAGCTTGTTCTGCGCGACGCCGTGTTTTACGGGCGGGACGGCGGCGTCACCTTTTCGGGCGGCGAGCCGCTGTTGCAGGCGGCGTTCGTGGCCGCGTGCATGGAGCGGCTGGCGGCGAGCGGCGTTTGCGGCGCAATCGAGACGGCGGGCTGCGTGCCGTGGGAGTCTTTTGAACAGGCGCTGGCGGCGGAGCCGCTGGTGATTCTCGACGTCAAGCACCATGACGCGGCCGCGTTCGCGCGCTGCACCGGCGGACGGTTGGAGCTTGTGCTGGAAAATCTGCGGCGGCTGTCCCGGCGCGGCGCGCGCTTCTGGGTGAGGATCCCCGTCATCCCCGGGGTAAACGACGGCGAAGCGTGCGTCTCCGCGATCGGCGCGGCGATCGCGAACGCCTGCCGCGGCGGAGCTCTGCCGGAAAAGGCGGAGCTGATGCCGTTTCACGCCCTCGGCGGCGGCAAATACGCGGCGCTCGGCGCGGCGTATCAGGCGGACGGGCTTGAACCGCCTCCGGCAGAGCGAATCGAGCGCTGCAAGGCCGCGCTGGCCGCGCAGGGGCTTTTTGCCTGCTGACCGAACCTGCCGAAAAACAGGGCCGGAAATCAAAGAAAGCCGCTCCCTGCCGGAATACGGCGATTCTGCCGTAGATTGTGCGGCGCGCGTCGAAAGGTTTTTTTTGATTATGTTTGAATTCACTCGGGAGATATGGTATAATAAAGACGCACCGGCGGGAAAGCACGGATCCATTCCCGCGGGAAAAACCGGAAAAACGACCGATATCCGGCATTTTTGAGATACAACCGACAGGAGGCAACCCCTATGAGCGAGGAATACGGGAACGATTTCATCACCCTGACCGACGAGGACGGCAACGAGGTCGAGCTGGAGCATCTGGATACCTTAGAGTATGAAGGCGAGACCTATATGGCTTTTGTCGCCGCCAACGAAACGCCCGAAGAGGTGCTCGACGAGGAATCGGCCGAGCTGATTATTCTGAAAGTCGAGACGGAGGCGGACGGCGAGGAAATGCTTGTCACGCTCGAAGACGACGACTTGCTGGAAACGATATTCGATCTGTTTGTCGAGCGGCTGGAAGCCGAAGACGGCGAGGAAGCCGGCGAAGAGGCCGATTTCAGCGACGACGAGGCGTAGGCTGCGACGCCGCCGGCCGCGGCGCGTCCGGCTGGAAATTTCTGCGCTCCGCCTATGCCGGCAGGCAGAAAGCCGTTGCCGCCCGGCCGCAGACAGGCGGGCGGACAGCGATTTGTTTTTTACCTCCCCCTGCGTGGTTCGTGATCTGTTTGTTTTTAACCCACAAAACGACGAAAAGGGATTCCGCGTTCTCTCGCGGTTCGCAGGCCTCCCGCCTGCCTTTTGCGGGCGGAAGTTGGAAGCGGTAAAACGAGAGACAGGTTGCCCACCTGGACAATATGTGCAGGTTATTTTCGGCAGACACGGCCTTATCGCGGGGGACAAAGCGAGCTCTCCATCCCCTCTCCGCCGCGCTGCGCTTTTGCCGGCGCGGAATTGCAGTCACGGAGAAAGCGGCGGCGGAGAGCCGGAAACCGGAGGGCGCTTCGCGGCCGGAAGGTTTTGAACTTTGTTGACAGGCGCCTGTGGCCGGGCGTTTTTGATTTTACATGTTAGGCGGATGACGGCATGAAGCTTGTCTGTATTTCCGGCGGCGCCGGGGCGGCCGAGGCGCTCGCGTCGCTGCGGCGTGCGGGGATCGCGTTCGCCGAGCTGTTTGAGGCGGACGCTCTGATCTCCTCCTCCGCGCGCGGGGCCAAGGCGCGGGGAAAGCGCTTGGCGTGGCGCGCAGCCGGGGCGGGCGCCGAGGGAATTTTTTGTGTCGGTGAGGCCGGTCTTCAAGCCGGCCTTTTTGCGTTGCGCTTTTTTCGGAAAACGCCTGTGCCCGTCCTCGCGGTATACGCGGGCGCGCAGGGGAAATCCGCGCGGCTTTGCGGGTTTGACGCGCTGCTCTTCCTCTGCGGCGAAGACCGGACGGCCGCGCTCCGGCACGGCGCCGACCCTTACCGGATGTTTCCGGCCGGCGAAGCGGCCGCGGCGCTGAACGCCGCGGCGCGGCGCAAATGGGCCGGAGCCGAGCCGAAGGGGATCGTCGTCTGCGGCTCCTACGGGCTCGGCAACCTCGGCGACGAGGCCATGCTCGCCTCGATTCTCTCCGAGCTGCGCCGGACAGCGCCCGACCGCCGGATCACGGTCGTCTCCCGCAACCCCGAGGAGACGCGCCTTGCGCACTGTGTGGACGCGGTGCATTCGTTTGCGCTGCCGGCATTGGCGGCGCGGCTGCGGCGGGCGCGGCTTTTTATCAGCGGCGGCGGCACGCTGCTCACCGACCTGACGAGCACGCGCTCGCTGCGCTACTATCTGCTGACGATCCGCATGGCGCACCGGCTGGGCGCGCGCGTGCTGCTCTACGGCTGCGGGATCGGCCCGATCACCGGCGAGCAGAACCGCCGCGGAACCGCCGCGGTTCTGAACCGCAGCGCGGACATCGTCGCCGTGCGCGACGGCGCTTCGCTGGCGCTGCTGGCCGAGCTCGGCGTGACAAAGCCGGAGCTGATTCGCTCGCGCGACGCCGCCTTTTCCCTGCGCGCGGAGGATATGCGCGCCGAAGCCTCTCCGGCTGTGCGGAAAAAGCTCGCCGCCGCCGGAAAATACGCCGTCTACGCCGTGCGGCCGTGGAGCGGCGACGAGGCGTTTGCGCCGGAGCTGGCGGCGGCCGCCGAGCGGCTCTGGCGCGAACGCGGGCTGACGCCGGTCTTTCTGCCCATGGAGCCGCCGCGCGATCTGCCGCTTTCCCGCCGTATCGCCGAAGCGGTTCGCGCCCCGTCTGTGCTGCTGGACGGGCCGATGACGTTTGAGGACGCGTTTGCCGCCGTCGGCGGCGCGGCGCTCGTCGTCAGTATGCGGCTGCACGCGCTGATCGCCGCGAGCATCGCGCGGGTTCCGTTCGTCGGCGTCTCCTATGACGTCAAGATCAGCTCGTTTATGAAGGATTCCGGCAGCCCCGCCTGCGTGGACTACTACGGAGCCACGGCCGACGGCCTGTGCGCCGCGGCGGAGTACACCCTGCGGGAAAAAGACCGCGCCTTTGCGCCGCCGGCCGGCTCTGAAAACGCCGACGCGGTGAGAAAGCTGCTGGAAGGATAAAGGGGCCGGACGTCTGAAAAAAGGCGAATCATGCCGGCGCGCGGCGCGGGCGAAAAGGCGTGAAAACGATTTTTTGCAGAGCGCGCCGCGGGGGAAGAGCCTGCGGCGCGGAAATCAGGAGGTTTCAGGATGAAAATTCTCGTCGTCGTCGACATGCAGAACGATTTTATCACCGGCAGCCTCGGAACCAAAGAGGCCGAGGCGATCGTCCCGGCGGTCGCGCAAAGAATCCGGGAGTTTGACGGCCGGGTGCTTTTCACCCGCGACACCCACGAAGCGGATTACGCCGAAACGCAGGAGGGGCGGAATCTGCCGGTGCCGCACTGTATCCGCGGCACCGAGGGCTGGCGCCTGCATCCGGAGATCGAGGCGCTGAGAAAGGAGCCGCCGATCGACAAGGCCGCCTTCGGCAGCGCTGAGCTTGGCGAGGCGCTGCGCGCGCAGCAGCGCGGCGGCGAAAAAATCGAGAGCATTACGCTCGTCGGACTTTGCACCGATATCTGCGTGATCTCAAACGCCCTGCTGCTCAAAGCCTTTCTGCCCGAGACGCCGCTCATTGTCGACGCGGCCTGCTGCGCGGGCGTGACGCCGGAGAGCCACCGCCGCGCGCTCGAAGCGATGCGGGTCTGCCAGATCGAGATCGCAAACGGGTAAAGGCGCGCGGGCAGAGGAAACGGAAGCGGATGGGCGCGGTTTTTGAAGGCCGTTCTATGGCCGGTTCGACTGGGACAGACGTTTCGGAAAAGGTTAAGGGGGCTTTGCGTGTTGAGCCGCTCTTTTCTGGCCGGCCGATTCGGTTTTTGCGCCGGCGGCGGGCTTTTCGCTTTTTGACCGCTTGCAGTTTCAGAGAATTTTCCCGCGTTTGAGCATGGACGGAACCGTTTTTTCCTGCCGGCCGTTCCGTCTGAACGGCCGGCGATTTTTTTTATAAGGAGGCACGAATATGAAAAAACTCCGCTGGGGAATTTTGGGCACAGGCTCGATTGCCAACCGCTTTGCAAACGACCTGAAAACATACGACGGCGCAGTCCTCGCGGCGGTCGGCTCGCGCGCGCCGGAGACGGCGGCGGCTTTCGGCGCGGCGCACGGGATCGGCGCGGAAAATTGCTTCGGGAGCTACGAGGCTCTGGCCGCCTCGCCGGACGTTGACATCGTCTATATCGCCAGCCCCCACAGCCATCACGCCGAACACATGACGCAGATGCTCGAAGCGGGCAAGCACGTTTTGTGCGAAAAGGCGTTTACACTGAACGCGGGCGAGGCGCGGCGCGTTTTCGACCTCGCGCGAAAAAAGGGGCTTTTTGCGGCCGAAGCGATGTGGACGCGCTTCCTGCCCGCCAACCGCGCGCTTTCCGCGCTGCTCGCCAGCGGAGCGCTCGGCGAGCTCACGACGGCCAGCGCCTTTTTCGGAAACTATTTCCCCGACGAATGGCCGCTGACGCACCGCATTTATAACCCGCTGCTCGGCGGCGGCGCGCTGCTCGACATGGGCGTTTACGCGGTGTCGTTTCTCTCCATGCTCGCCGGAGACGCCGCGCCGGAGCGGCTTTCGGCCGTCGGGACGCGCTTTGCCGCCACCGGCGTGGATGACCGGTCGGTTCTGACGATGATCTATCCAAACGGGCTGATGAGCGTCGCCGGCTGCGCGATCAAGGCGCAGATGCGGCCGGACGGGTTTGTCTCGGGGTCTCTGGGGAAAATTTCCGTGCCGTTGTTCTGGAAAGCCGAAACGTTTTCCGTCGAGCTGCGCGGCAAAGAGGCGGAGGAGCGGCGCTATCCGCTGACAATGGGCGCTCTGGCCTATGAGGCGGCCTCCGTCACGGAGGATATTCTCGCGGGGAGAACCGAGAGCTCGGTCGTGCCGCAGCGCGCCACCCTGCGCGTCATGGAGCTTTTGGACTACGCGCGCGGCGCGCTGGGCTGCCGCTATGCGGCCGACGAGGGGCTTTGCCTCGGAGAAGGCGCGTGCAGGCCCTGATGACCGCGCTGTGGATTGCCGGCGCCGCCGGAATACTGCTGGCCGCGCTGCTCGCTGCGGCGGTCTACATCCTCACCGGCCGCGTCGTCCGGCCGCGCGTGCGCAGCTTTGACGAAGCGTTCGACGCCTTCGGCGAAAGGGGGAAAGCGCTTCGCCGCCTCTACGACTCTCTGCCGCACGAGGCGTTTACGGTCTGCGCCGGCGACGGGACGGCGCTCTCCTGCGAGCTGATCCGCGCCGAAACGGAGACTTCGCCGCCGCGGATTGTCATTATGGCGCACGGATTTGGCTTTAACCGCGCCGGAGAGGTGAAATATATCCCCTTTTTCAGAAAACGCGGCTTTCACGTCGTCCTCTTCGACCAGCGGCACGCCGGCGCGAGCGGCGGGCGCTATACGACCATGGGCGCAAAGGAGCGCTATGACCTGCTGCGCGTGACCGACGCGGTGTTCGCGCGCTTCGGCGAAGACGCGGTCGTCGGCACCCACGGCGAGAGCATGGGCGGCGCGACGGTGCTTCTGAACGCCGCGCTCGACGGGCGGCTCGCGTTTGCCGTCGCCGACTGCGCCTACGCCTCGTGCCGCGAGCAGCTCGCCTATACGCTGAGCAAGCGGGCGCGGCCGCTGGCCTGGCTGCTGATTCCGCTGTGCAGCCGCATGGCGAAGTTGCGCGCGGGCTTTTCGTTTGACGACGCCTGTCCGGAAAAGGCGCTTGCGCAGATCGAACGCCCGCTGCCGATCCTGTTTGCGCACGGCACGGCCGATTCGGTCGTCCCATGCGGCGCGGCGGCGCGGCTTTTGCAGGCGTATCGCGGGCCGAAGGATGTGCTGTACGGCCGCGGCAGCGGGCATACGCATACCGCGCTCGATTATCCGGCGGAGTATGACCAGGCCGTCGGCGCGCTGCTGAAACGATGCGGGCTGTGACGCGGCGGAGCCATATGAAAAGAAAACGGCGCGCGGGGAGAAACATTTTTCCGTTTGCTTTCCGCGCCCTTTTTTTTCATTCAGCCTTTTTTCGCGCAGGCGGAATTTCTTTTCCGGCCGCCCGAAGCCCTTTTCATTTGCCGGCGGTTATGATATAATGTTCAGACGGAAACAGAGCCGCCTGAAACGGCGGTTCGATAACAGAGAGGTGTTTTCTTTGCGGGCATTACTGCGGATTTACTGCGCCTTTTTCCGCGTCGGGGCGCTGACCTTTGGCGGCGGCTATTCCATCATCCCCATGCTGGAAAAGGAAGCCATCGACCGCTATCACTGGCTGACAAAAGAGGAGCTGTTGGACTTTTTTGCCGTCAGCCAGTGCATCCCCGGCATCATCGCCAGCAACATGGCGATCATGGTGGGCAACAAGGCCAGAGGCGTTTCAGGCGCCGTGACGGCCGCCATCGGCGTGATCTCTCCCTCGATTCTGATCATTATGATCATCGCCGCTTTTTTGAAAAATTTCTCTCATCTCGCCGTCGTGCAGAACGCGTTTTGGGGCATCCGCGTCGTGGTCGCGGCGCTCATTGTCAGCGTGATCATCAACATGCTGAAAACCGGCGTGATCGACAAGGTGACGGCCGTGATCTTTGTCGCCGTCTTTCTGTGCGCGACGCTGCTGCCGCTGTCCCCCATCTGGTATGTCGTCGGCGCGGCTCTGTGCGGCCTGATCGTCAGCCGAATCCGCAAAGGGAGGAAGGGCAAATGATCTTTTACTTACAGCTTTTCTGGGAGTTTTTTAAAACCGGCCTTTTCACCGTCGGCGGCGGGCTGGCCGCCCTGCCCTTTCTCTACGATATCGCGACGCGCACCGGCTGGTATACCCACGCCCAGCTCATCGACATGGTCGCCGTTTCGGAGTCGACGCCGGGGCCGATCGGGATCAACATGGCCACCTATGTGGGCTTTACGCTGCGCGGCGTCCCCGGGGCGCTCGTCGCCTCTGTGGCGATGGTGCTGCCCTCGTGCGTCATCGCCCTCCTTGTCGCGCGCGCTTTGCAGAAATTCCGCGAAAACCCCTTGGTCAACTCGGCGTTTTACGGCCTGCGCCCCGCCGTCTGCGGGCTGATTGCCAACGCCTGCTGGGGCATCGTCAGCGTTTCCATGTTCGATTTTTCCGCGAAGGGCTTTTTCAATATCGTCAACATCCCCGCCTTTGTGATCTTCGGCATTGCGCTCTTTTTCATCCGTAGGTATAAAAAGCTGCACCCGGTGGTCTTTATCGCCGCCGGCGCTTTGATCGGCATTGTCGTCGGCGAACTGATGTAAGGAGGAAACCGCCATGCGTTTTGACCCGCACCGCTATGCGTATCCGTCCCGCCGCAACGTCGTCTACGGCGCGCGCGGCATGGTCTGCACCTCGACGCCGCTGGCCGCCCAGGCCGGCCTCTCCGTCCTGCAAAAGGGAGGCAACGCCGTTGACGCGGCCGTCGCAGCCGCCGCGGCCCTCACCGTTTTAGAACCGAACTCCAACGGCCTCGGAAGCGACGCCTTCGCCCTGGTCTGGCACGGCGGCAGGCTTTACGGCCTCAACGCCAGCGGCTATTCGCCGAAAAACCTGACGCTGGAACAGCTTTTGGCCAAGGGCTATACCGAGATGCCCGCGGAAGGCTGGGAACCCGTCATGGTCCCCGGCGCGCCGGGCGGCTGGGCCGAGCTGTCGAAACGCTTCGGCCGCCTGCCCTTGACCGACGCTTTGGAGCCCGCCGCCTCCTACGCCGAAACGGGCTATCCCGTCTCCCCGACCATCGCCGCCAACTGGGGCAAGGCCGTCGCGCTCTATACCAGGCTGGCAAACCCGCTGTTCGACTCGTGGTTTGCCACGTTCGCGCCCAAGGGGCGCGCGCCGGCGGCCGGCGAGATCTGGGCCAGCGCCGACATGGCGAGAACCCTGCGCGAAATCGCCGCGACGGGCGCGGAGAGCTACTACCGCGGCGAGCTGATGCGCAAAATCGTCGCCTTTTCCGACGAGACGGGCGGCTGGCTCTGCGAGGAGGACTTCACCGGCTATCACCCCGAATGGGTCGAGCCGATCACGGCGAACTACCGCGGCTATGACGTCTATGAAATGCCGCCCAACGGCCACGGCATCACCGTGCTGATGGCGCTCAACATCCTGTCGGGCATGACCCTGCCCGCGGAAAAGGAGAACCCCGAAACCTATCACAAGCTCATTGAGGCCCTGAAACTCGCCTTTATCGACGCGAGAACCTACGTCGCCGACCCCGCCGCGATGAAGACCACGGTCGGGCAGCTCCTTTCGGCCGGTTACGCCGCCCGCCGCCGCGCTCTGATCGGCGAAGAGGCGATCCTGCCGTATGCGGGCGACCCGCGCTGCGGCGACACCGTTTATCTCTGCACGGCCGACGGAGAGGGCAACATGGTCTCCTATATCCAGAGCAACTACAAAAACTTCGGCTCCGGCATCGTCATCCCGGGCACCGGCATCTCCTTGCAGGACCGGGGCTGCGGCTTCTCGTTTGATCCGGCGTCGGACAACTGCTACGCGCCGGGCAAGAAGGCGTATCACACCATTATCCCCGGCTTTTTGTGCAAGGACGGCAAGGCGGTCGGCCCCTTCGGCGTCATGGGCGGCTTTATGCAGCCGCAGGGGCATTTGCAGGTGCTCGTCAACGCCATCGATTACGGCATGAACCCGCAGGAATGCCTGGACGCGCCCCGCTTTCAGTGGGCGGGCGGCTTGAAAATTCAGTTGGAGGAAGCGATGGCCCCCGGCGTCGCCGCCGGCCTCCGCGCGCGCGGCCACGAGGTCGAGATTCTAAAAAGCGGGAGCTTTATGGGCCGCGGCGAAATCATCTGGAACACCGAGCACGGCACGCTCGCCGGCGCGACCGAGCCCCGCTGCGACGGGCAGGTCGCCGTCTGGTAGCGCTGCTTTTCACCGGAAAAGACGCCGGAATTTGGAAAATTCCGGCGTCTTTTTTTGTTTTCAGGCCGGGAAAAAGCTTGAAAAGGCCGGCGGCGGGGTTGACTTTTCTGCGGCCGGGGCGTATACTGTATATGCAGTTTTGCAAGCTCAGAACCCCCCTGACATGAAGATGGAATTTCCTTCCATCCGGGTGAAAGGCGGCCGCTTTATCTCGTAAAATGGAGAGCATGATACGGGGTATATTGCCGCGCCTCTTTCACGGAGGGCGGCAATTTTTGGTTTTTGTAGGAGGTCTCGCATGATGGAGACGCGCGTGGCGGTTATGGGGATCATTGTCGAGCATATGGACGCGGTCGAACCGCTGAACGCGGTTCTGCATGAGTACGGAAGCTCGATCGTCGGCAGGATGGGGATTCCGTATCGGGAGAAAAAGATCAATATCATCAGCGTCGCCGTGGACGCGCCGCAGGACACGATCTCGGCCATGGCGGGAAAGATCGGGAAGATTGCCGGCGTCAGCGTCAAAACGGCGTATTCCAACAAGATTTTCTCATGAAAAACGAGCTGTTTTCGCTGATCGACACGCTTGAAGAGCGTCGCTCGCTGGCGCTCGGCGAATATGAAGCCCTGATCGAAGAGCGCACCGGGGAAGCGGCCGCCTATCTGGCCGCAAAGGCGGCGGCGCAGCGGCAACGGGTTTACGGCCGTTCCGTCTTTGTCCGCGGACTGATTGAGATCTCAAACATCTGCCGAAACGACTGTCTGTACTGCGGCATCCGCAGAAGCAACCGCGCGTGCGAGCGGTACAGGCTCAGCGCCGAACAGATCGTTGCCTGCTGCGACGAGGGCTATGCCCTTGGCTTCCGCACCTTTGTCATGCAGGGCGGCGAGGACCCGTTCTTTACCGACGAGGTTGTGTGCGGCATAGTCCGCCGCGTCAAGCTGCGGCATCCCGACTGCGCCGTCACGCTTTCGCTGGGCGAGCGGAGCCGGGAGAGCTATCAGCGGCTCTTTGACGCGGGCGCGGACCGCTATCTGCTGCGCCACGAAACCGCCGACGAGGCGCATTACCGGTCGCTTCACCCGCCGGAAATGTCGTTTGAGCGGCGGATGCGGTGTCTGTCCGACCTGCGGGAGATCGGCTATCAGACGGGCTGCGGCTTTATGGTCGGCTCTCCGGGGCAGACCGCGGCGGCGCTCGCAAAGGACTTGAAATGGATCGAGACGTTTCAGCCCGACATGTGCGGCATCGGGCCGTTTATCCCGCACCGGGAGACGCCGTTCCGCGGCGAACCGGCGGGCAGCGTGGAGCTGACCTGTTATCTCCTGTCCGTCATACGCCTGATCCTCCCGTGGGTTTTGCTCCCGGCCACCACGGCGCTGGGGACAATGGAAGCCGACGGGCGCGAAAAGGGAATTCTGGCGGGCGCAAACGTCGTAATGCCGAACCTGTCGCCCGCGGCGGTGCGGCGGAAATATGAGCTGTACGACGGCAAGCTCTCGGACGGCAGCGAATCGGCGCAGCAGAGGGACAGCCTTGCGGCGCGGATGCGCGCGATCGGCTATGAGCTTGTGACGGACCGCGGCGACGTCAAAAGGGATTCAAACATCTAAACGGGAAGAGTTTCTGACCAGAAGAAAGGAAAGGTTCAAATGGCGGTCTACAATCCGAAATCTCTGAAAGCAGAGGAATTTATCAACGACGGAGAAATCCTCGAAACACTCGAATACGCGGAAAAAAACAAGCGCAACACGGCGTTGATCGACGCGATTCTTGAAAAAGCGCGGCCGAAGAAAACGGAAGCCGGCGCGACGTGCAGCGGGCTGACGCACCGCGAGGCGTCGGTGCTGCTGGCCTGCGACATCCCCGAAAAGATCGAGCAGATCTACCGCATCGCCGAGGAAATCAAGCTGGCGTTTTATGGCAACCGCATTGTCATGTTCGCGCCGCTCTACCTCTCGAATTACTGCGTCAACGGCTGTGTATACTGTCCTTACCACCTCAAAAACAAGCACATCGCCAGAAAAAAGCTGACGCAGGAGGAGGTGCGGCGGGAGGTCGTGGCCTTGCAGGACATGGGCCACAAGCGGCTGGCGATTGAAGCCGGCGAGGACCCCGTCAACAACCCGATCGAATATATCCTCGAATGCATCAAAACCATTTACAGCGTCAATCACAAAAACGGCGCGATCCGCAGAGTCAACGTCAACATCGCCGCGACAACGGTGGAAAATTACCGCCGCCTGAAAGAAGCGGGGATCGGCACGTATATTCTGTTTCAGGAGACGTATCATAAAAAGAGCTATCTGGAACTCCACCCGACCGGACCGAAGCACGACTATGACTATCACACCGAGGCCATGGACCGGGCCATGGAGGGCGGCATAGACGACGTCGGCCTCGGCGTGCTGTTCGGCTTGGAGCTGTACAAATACGAATTCGCAGGCCTGATCATGCACGCGGAGCATCTGGAAGCGGTTCACGGCGTCGGGCCGCACACCATCAGCGTCCCGCGGATCAAGCGCGCCGACGACATCGACCCGACCGCTTTTGACAACTCCATCTCCGACGAGATCTTTGCCAAAATTACGGCCTGTATCCGTCTGGCCGTCCCCTATACCGGCATGATCATCTCCACAAGAGAGTCGGAGCAGGTGCGCACAAAGCTGCTGCGGCTCGGCATCTCGCAGGTCAGCGGCGGCTCCCGCACGTCGGTCGGCGGCTATACCGAGGCGGAGCGGCCGCACGACACCGAGCAGTTCGACGTGTCCGACCAGCGCTCGCTGGACGAGGTGGTGCGCTGGCTGATGCAGAACGGGCACATCCCCTCCTTCTGCACGGCGTGCTACCGCGAGGGAAGAACCGGAGACCGCTTTATGAGCCTCTGCAAAAGCGGGCAGATTCTCAACTGCTGCCATCCGAACGCGCTGATGACGCTGGCGGAGTTTCTGGTCGATTACGCCTCCGAGGAGACAAAGCGAATCGGCTTTGCGCTGATCGAAAAAGAGCTTGAAAAGATCCCGAAGGAAAAGGTGCGCGCCGTCGCGGCGCAGAACATCGCGGACATCAGCAACTCAAACCGCCGCGACTTCCGCTTTTAGCTTGGGAAAGGAGCGCTTGAACGTATGGGACTGAACGACACGCCGGCGGCGGAGCGCGTGCATATCGGCTTTTTCGGGCTCAGAAACGCGGGAAAGTCCAGCGTGGTCAACGCCGTCACCGGACAGGAGCTCGCCGTCGTCTCCGACGTCAAGGGGACGACCACCGACCCCGTGAAAAAATCGATGGAGCTTCTGCCGCTCGGCCCGGTCGTCATCGTTGACACGCCGGGCACGGACGACGAGGGCGCGCTCGGCGCGCTGCGCGTCAAAAAGGCGAAGCAGGCGTTGGAGTATACGGATATCGCCGTCCTCGTGGTGGACGCCGCCAGAGGGCTCGAAGCCGGCGACCGCGCGCTCATCGCGCTGTTTTCCGAAAAAAATCTGCCCTATGTCGTCGCCTACAACAAAGCCGACCTGCTCGCCGACTGCCCGCCGCCGACGGAAAATTCGATCTATGTGAGCGCGGCGACAGGGCAAAATATCCGCGAGTTGAAAGAAATGCTGGCGCGCCTGACAAAGAGCGCCGGGAACGAAAAGCGGCTCGTCGCCGATCTGGTGAGCGGGGGAGAGATCGCCGTGCTCGTCGTGCCGATCGATTCGGCGGCGCCGAAGGGGCGGCTGATTCTGCCGCAGCAGCAGACGATCCGCGATATCCTCGAAGCCGGCGCCGCGGCGGTCGTCTGCCGCGACAGCGAATTCAGCGATACGCTGGCCCGGCTCGGCGCGCCGCCGAAGCTCGTCGTCACCGATTCGCAGGTCTTTGGAAAAGTATCGGCGGAAACGCCCGCGGACGTTCTGCTGACCTCTTTTTCCATTCTCTTTGCCCGCTATAAGGGCAATCTTCCGGAGTTGGTGCGCGGGGTCGCGCAGCTAACGCGCCTCAAAGACGGCGACAGGGTGCTGATCTCCGAGGGCTGTACGCACCACCGCCAGTGCGGGGACATCGGGACGGTCAAGCTGCCGGCATGGATTCGGAAATATACGGGCCGGAACCCCGAATTTTGCTTCACATCGGGGACGGAATTTCCGGAGGACCTGTCGCAGTACGCGCTGATTCTCCACTGCGGCGGCTGTATGCTCAACGAGAGGGAAATGCAGAGCCGCCTCCGCCGCGCCGCCGAATGCGGCGTGCCGGTCACCAATTACGGCATCGCCATCGCGCAGATGCACGGCATTCTCCGCCGCAGCCTCGAACCGTTTCCTGAAATTTTAAAGCTTTTGGACGGCCGATGACGGCACGGAAACCTCCTGCCGCCGAGAGCGCCGTATAAATCCGCCCGCGCCGCTGCATAATAACGGCGCGGGCGTTTTTTTATGCCTGCCGCTCCGAATTTGAAAACCATGCCGGATTCAGATCCCGTATGCCGGGCAGGCAAATCCGGCCGATACGGGCAGACACGGCTCGATAAAGGATGACAGCATATGAAGATGACAAAGGAAGAATATTCAAAATACATCGACGCGCGCTCGCCGAGATCCAACAGCGTGAAAAACGTCGCCATCGCGTTTGTGTTCGGCGGCATGGTCTGCGTGGTCGGCGAGCTTTTGGGCGCGCTGTACCGTTCGCTCGGCGCGGCCAAGCCCGACGCCGCGACGTACGCGACGATCACGCTGATCGCCATCTCGGCCATTTTGACAGGGGTGAGCCTGTATGACGACATCGCCAAGCACGTCGGCGCCGGCCTCATCGTGCCGATCACCGGCTTTGCCAACTCAATTGTCTCGCCGGCCATGGAATTCAAGAGCGAAGGGCTGGTGCTCGGTTTGGCGGCGAAGATGTTCGTCGTCGCCGGGCCGGTGCTCGTCTACGGGATCGCCTCGTCGGTGATCTACGGGCTGCTTCTGCTCATATTCCGATAATCAGGAAAGGAAAAAACCATTATGGGTGCGGAAAAACGATTGGGGCGCAATACGGTCAAGCTGGCGAACCCGCCTTCGGTCAGCGGATCGGCGTGCGTCGTAGGCAAAAAAGAGGGCGAAGGGCCGTTGAAGGACAGCTTCGACCTCATCAACGTCGATACGAAATTCGGCGAGAAGAGCTGGGAAAAGGCGGAGAGCCGTATGCAGGCGCTCGCGCTCGACGCGGCCATGCAGAAGGCGGCGCTGAGCACGCAGGCGCTCGATTACGTCTTTGCGGGCGACCTCCTAAACCAGTGCGTCGGGTCGAGCTTTGCCCTGCGCGACATGGGATTTCCGTTTTTAGGGCTCTACGGCGCCTGCTCGACGATGGCCGAGGGGCTGGGGCTGTCGGCGATGGTGATCGACGGCGGCTTTGCCGGCAACACCGCGGCGATCACCAGCTCGCATTTCTGCTCGGCCGAACGCCAGTACCGGATGCCGCTCGAATACGGCGGCCAGCGCACGCCGACGGCGCAGTGGACGGCGACGGCGGCGGGCTGCGTCATCCTTTCAGCCAGCGGCGGCGGACCGTATATCACGCATGTGGCGACCGGCCAAATCGTCGACGCGGGCATCAAGGACGCCAACAACATGGGCGCGGCGATGGCGCCCGCGGCGTATGAGACGCTGAAAGCGCTGTTCGACGAATCCGGCGGCGGGCCGGAGACCTTTGATTTGATCCTCACCGGCGATCTGGCGCGGCTCGGCTCCGGCGTCGTGCGCGATATGTTTTTATCCGACGGCGTAGACCTTGGCAGCCGCTATATGGACTGCGGCGAGATGATCTACGACATCGACAGGCAGGACGTGCATATGGGCGGTTCCGGCTGCGGGTGCTCCGCGGCCGTGCTCTGCGGCTATGTTCTCAACGGCATGCGCGCCGGACGCTGGCAGAGAATCGTCTTTGCGGGCACGGGCGCGCTGCTGTCAACGCTGTCGTCGCAGCAGGGCGAGAGCATCCCGAGCATCTGCCATGCGGTCGTGATTTCCAATACAAAATAACGGCGGCCGCGCCAGGAATCAGAAAGGACGATGAAGATGTTTTTGGATTATCTATGGGTGTTTCTCGTCGGCGGCGCCATCTGCGCCGTCGGCCAAATCCTGCTCGACAGGACCAAGCTGACGCCGGCGCGGATCCTCGTGCTGTTTGTCGTCGTCGGCGTGGTGCTGACGGCCGTGGGGCTGTACGACAAGATCGCCGACTTTGCCGGCGCGGGCGCGACGGTGCCGATCGTCGGCTTCGGATACGCGCTGGCCAAGGGCGTGCGCGAGGCCGTCGCCGAGAGCGGCTTCCTCGGCGCGATGACCGGCGGCCTCAAAGCCACGGCGGCAGGCGTGACCGCGGCGGTGTTTCTGGGCTATATCATCGCCCTCGTCGCCAAGCCCGGCGACAAATCGTAGCAGAGCGGGAGTCACGCGGGAAGGCGAAAAAAGCGCGTTCAAAAAAAGCCGCCGGGAAGAATCAAAGCTTCCCGGCGGCTTTCTGCAAACAGGCGAAAAACGAAAAAACAGGGTTTTTGTGTGAAAATTCTCTGGCATCAATCTTTTTTTATTCAAAAAAGTCGGTTTCGGCATGCTTCCGCAGGCTGTGAAATCGCGGCCGCGCCTGGGTATGGCGGCGCAGCTCGTACTGCTTGGCCGTCAACTCATAGCGCTCGAAGGACAGATATTCGCCATGGTGGTAGATCGGCGAGCCGCTCCGCCCGACATGGCGCATTCCGCAGGCGCGCAGCACCAGACCGGAACGTTCGTTCCCGACAAAGTGGCAGCCGTAAATTTTGCGGAAGCCGACCTGCTCAAACGCGAACGCAAGCACGGCCTCGGCCGCCTCATGCGCATAGCCCTGCCCCCACCAGCGCCGGCCGAGCGAATAGGCGAGATTGGCTGTGCGCGCGTAGGTCAGCACCTCGGTCAGCGTCGCCATGCCGATGTTCTCGCCGTCGGCGTCGCAGACGACGGCCCAGTAATAGGTGTCGGCGCTTTCATACGCTTCGAGCTTTTGGGCGATAAAGCGGCGCACATCGTCGATTTCGGGCATTCTGCGCGAGGTCATATAACGGTATACCTCGGGATCCGAGGCCCAGTTTCTATGCATGGCCTCCGCGTCGTCTGCGGTCAGGCGGCGCAGCGTCAGACGCGCCGTTTTCAGCGGCGCGGTCCCCAGATGCCTGATGGTGAAGATCATTTTTCCTGCCGCGTGATGACCTCGATGCCGCCCAGATATTTGCGCAGCACCTCGGGCACGACGACGTCGCCGTTTTTGAGCTGATTCTGTTCGACGACGGCCGGCAAAATCCGCGAGGTGGCGAGGCCGGAGCCGTTGAGCGTGTGGACGAACTCGGTCTGCTTGGAGCCGTCGCGCCGGACGCGCACCATGCCGCGCCGCGCCTGATACTCGCGGGCGTTGGAGACGGAGGAGACCTCCTTATAGCCGTTCATCGAGGGGATGTGGATCTCGATGTCATACGTCCGCGCCATGGAGGCCGAACAGTCGGCGGCGGCGAGCTTGACGGTGCGGAAGTGGAAGCCGAGCCCCTTGACCAGCGCCTCGGCCTTGCCGACCAGCTCTTCAAAGGCCTCGTCGGAGCGCTCGGGCAGCGTATACTGGACCATCTCCACCTTGTTGAACTGGTGGCCGCGCACCATGCCGCGTTCGTCGGCGCGGTAGCTGCCCGCCTCGCGGCGGAAGCACGGCGTGTAGGAGATATACTTGCGCGGCAGGTCGGCCTCGGTCAAAATCTCGTCGCGGTGCAGGTTGACCAGCGCCGTCTCCGCGGTCGGCAGCATGAAGCGGCGCTGCTGATCCTCGGCCTCGGCGAGCCAGTAGACGTCGTCTTCGAATTTCGGGAACTGGCCGGCGGTCAGGCCGCACTCATATCCGAGCATATGCGGGACGAGCACGAGCTCGTAGCCGTCGCCAATGTGGGTGTCGATGAAATAATTCAAAAGCGCCCATTCGAGCCGCGCGCCCAGCCCGCGGTAGATCCAGAAGCCGCTGCCGCTCAGCTTGGCGCCGCGCGGATAATCGATCAGCCCCAGATCGGTGCAGAGGTCGACATGGTTTTTCGGCTCAAAATCAAAGACGTGCGGCTCGCCGTAATAGCGGATCGGCTCGTTGTTCTCCTTGCCGCCCGGTTTCAGGTCGGGATCGGGCAGGTTCGGCAGCGCGAGCATCAGCTTCCGCCATTCCGCGTCTACCTCTCTGAGCGCGGCGTCGGAGGCTTTGATTTCTTCGGAAATCGCCTTCATCTCCGCGAGCAGCGGCGCGACGTCCTCGCCCGCCTTTTTGCGCATGGGAATCTCCTTCGAAGCCTTGTTCTGCCGCGCTTTGAGCTGCTCGCCGTCGTGGATGAGGTCGCGGCGCTTTTCGTCGAGCGCGAGGATCCGGTCGATTTCCTCGCCGCAGTCGCGGCCCTTGGCCAGCAGCCGCGCCTTGATTTCTTCGGGATTTTCTTTGATCAGCCTGATGTCCAGCATATTCTCTCAATTCCTTTATTTTTGGATTGTTTCGGGTTTTTCCGCCCCTGAATGCGGGGCATGGGGAAAAATCACTGCTCCGGCAGGCGGTTCTGAGCGCGCAGGAGCTTTAAAAGCTCGTCCAGATCGTCTAAGCTGTAATAATCGAGAACGACCCGGCCTTTGTTTTTTCCCTTCGGCGTAATTTTTACGCTGCGGCCGAGGAGAGTCGACAGCTCCCGCGCCAGCTCGCCGGCGTAATCCGGCGCGGCCGGCTTCGGCGGCGCGGCGGCGGCCTCCTGCGCGGCTTTCAGCCGTTTGACGAGCTGCTCGGTCTGCCGCACCGACAGCTCTTCGGCGATGACGGTTTCGGCTGCCGCCGCCTGGGTTTTCGGGTCGTCGAGCGCGAGCAGCGCGCGCGCGTGCCCCGCCGACAGGTCTCCGTCGACGACGTGCTCGGCGATGGCCTCCGGCAGGTCGAGCAGCCGCAGCGCGTTGGCGACGGCGCTGCGCGAGCGGCCGACGCGCTCCGCGACGTCCTCCTGCCGCAGACCGTACCGTTCAATCAGCGAGCGGTAGCCCTCCGCCTCCTCCATCGGGTTGAGGTCGGCTCTCTGTAAATTTTCGACGAGCGCGATTTCCGTGGCGCGCAGCTCGTCGGCGTCGAGGACGATGACGGGCACCTCGGTCAGGCCGGCGCGGCGCGCGGCGCGGTAACGCCGTTCACCGGCGATAATTTTATAGCGCCCCTCTGAAATCCTGCGCACGGTCAGCGGCGTGACGATGCCGTGGCGGCCGATGCTTTCGGCGAGCGAGGTCAGGCGCTCCTCGTCGAAATAGCGGCGGGGCTGGTCACGGTTTGGTTCCAGGGCGCTGATATTCAGCGTCGTGACGGGGCCGGCGTTCTGTTCCTCGGCCGATGAGCCGAACAGCTCGTCCAGCCCGCGCCCGAGTCCGGCGGATTTTGCCATAGTAGAGCTCCGTTTCTCCGCCGGTGATGATCTCTGCCCGCGCCGTCTCCGGCGGAAAAACGGCGGGCTATTTGAAAGCTTAGCGACAGCAAATGAAAGCATTGCCCTTTTTTATACGAAAACAGCCGCGGAAACATCAGATCAAATGAGGCGAGGCTTTGCCAAACGGCGCCGCGAGGGGTTTCTCAACGGCCGGTTTTCCGCCCTGCGCCGGTGAAAACCGCTTCTCCGCCGGCTCTGTGAATTTTATTTTTTCCGCAGGTGGTTGCGCTTGATAAATTCCTCGGTCAGCTCGTTATAATTGTGCGCGCCCTTGGAATGCTTGTCGTAAAACTGCACGGGCTTGCCATGGCTGGGCGCTTCGCTGAGGCGAACGTTGCGCGCAATGACGGTTTTATAGATCTTATCGGAAAAGTATTTTTTGACCTCGCGCACGACCTGCGCCGACAGATTGGTGCGCCCGTCGAACATCGTGAACAGAAATCCGTCGATTTCAAGGCGCGGGTTCAGGCGCTTGCGCACGGAGCGAATCGTATCGACCATCATGGAAAGCCCTTCGAGCGCGAAGTATTCGCATTGAAGGGGAATCATAACGCTGTCGCTCGCCGTCAGAGCGTTGATCATCAACAGGCCAAGGCCGGGCGGGCAGTCGATGAGAATGACATCGTAGCGGTTCCGGAGCGGCTCTAAGGCGTTTTTGAGGCAAAACTCGCGGTTTTCCTTGTTGACGAGCGTGATTTCGCTGCCTGCGAGGTCGAGACAGGAGGGGATGATATCGCCGAACTTGGTTTTGCGCACAGCGGAGGCGATTTCCGTGCCGCCGTCCATCAGGTCAAAAATATTGGGGCCGCTGTCGCGCTTGCCGAGGCCAAAGCTTGACGTGGCGTTGCCCTGCGGGTCAAAATCGACGAGCAGCGTTTGATAGCCTGCAAGCGTCAGGCCGGCGGACAGATTGACCGCGGTGGTTGTTTTGCCGACGCCGCCCTTTTGATTCGCAACGGCGACGACGAGCGTTCCGGTGTGTTCCTGTGACATCTGTCCGCTCCCTTCAAAGATGAGTGTGATTTGTACGGCGTATTTTTTGGCGCAGAGAACGCGGAAAAGCGCAGAGTGGGCCTGCCGCGAAAAGCGCAGACAAGCTTTTTATATTATAGCACATCTCTCCGCGATTTCAAGCCCAAATCAAATGTTTCACGTGAAACATTTGATTTGGCTGAAAGGGAGGTCTGTGAAAAAGCGCGCGTCGTCATAAGGGAAATGTTTCACGTGAAACATTCAAATCGGCGGCGCCGCAGGAATGGAAAAAATTCCCCTTTTCATTTGAGGCGGAATGTGGTAAAATATAGAGAACAGAAAATTCGATCAAACAAGACGACCATGAAAAACGGACGCTGACTGGAAACAGGACGGGGCTTTATTATATATGGAAGAAAACTTGCAGGAAATTCAAAAGGAAATGCGCGCGCTGACCGAGACCATCAACCATCACGCCGAACAATACTATACGTATGACGCCCCGGAAATCAGCGACGAGGAGTATGACGGATTGACGCGGCGGCTTCGCGCGTTGGAAGAGCAATACCCCGCGCTGGCCGCCGTCGATTCGCCGACGCGGCGGGTCGGCGGCAAGGTGCTGCCGTTTTTTGAGACGCGGGCGCACGAATACCCGATGCAGAGCCTCAACGATGTGTTCGACTATGAGGAGCTTTACGCCTTTGACAAGCGCGTGCGCGAGGCGGTGGGAGAGGTGCGGTATGTCGTCGAGCGGAAGTTCGACGGGCTCAGCGTGTCCGTTACCTACCGCGACGGCGTGTTTGAACAGGGGTTGACGCGCGGCGACGGCGTAATCGGCGAGGACGTCAGCGAAAACCTGAAAACGATCCGCTCGCTGCCGCTGGCGCTTCACGAGCGGAATGCGGAAAAGCTCGTTGTCCGCGGAGAGGTTTACCTGTCGGCAAAGCGCTTCGCGGCGCTGAACGCGCGCCGAGAGGAGGCGGGCGAGCCGCTGTTCGCCAATCCCCGCAACGCCGCGGCCGGCTCGCTGCGCCAGCTCGACTCGCGCGTGGCTGCGGCGCGCGGACTGGATATTTTTGTGTTCAATTTGCAGAATATCGGCGATTTTGACTTTGAAACGCATTCGGAATCTCTCGCTTATCTGGAAAAGCTCGGCTTTGCGGTCACGCCGGGCTATACCGTCTGCGATACGATGGAAGCCGCGGTCGAGGCGGTTGAGGCCATCGGCCGTCAACGGGGAACGCTGGATTACGCCATCGACGGCGCGGTCATCAAGGTCGACAGCCTTGCACAGCGCGCGCAGCTGGGCAGCACCGTCAAAGCGCCGCGCTGGGCGGTGGCTTATAAGTTCCCGCCTGAGGAAAAGCGCACCAAGCTGCGGGATATCGTCATTCAGGTGGGGCGCACCGGCGTGCTGACGCCGAACGCCGTGCTCGACCCGGTCTCGCTGGCGGGGACGACGGTCTCGCGCGCGACGCTGCACAACGCCGACCTGATCGCCGCCAAAGACATCCGCATCGGCGACACGGTGATCGTCCGCAAGGCGGGCGAAATCATTCCGGAGATCGTCGGCTCCGTGCCGGAGCTGCGGGTGGGCGCGGAGCGCATATTCCAAATGCCGGCGACGTGTCCGGTGTGCGGCGGCGCGGTCGTGCGCGAGGAGGGCGAAGCGGCGTCGCGCTGCGTATCCTGCGAGTGTCCGGCTCAGCTCCTGCGCGGCATCGAGCATTTTGCCTCCCGAAACGCCATGGATATCGACGGTCTCGGTCCGGCCGTCGCCGCGCAGCTCATCGACGCCGGCATGGTCGCGTCAGCCGCCGACCTGTACGCGCTGAGAGCGGAGGAGGTGGCGAAGCTCGACCGCATGGCTGAAAAATCGGCGGAGAACCTGATCGCCGCGGTGGAAGCGTCCAAACAGCGGCCGCTGTCAAGGCTCCTGTTCGGGCTTGGAATCCGTCAGGTCGGGCAAAAGGCGGCCGTGACCATCGCGCGGACGCTGAAAACCCTCGACGCGGTCGCCGCGAGCAGCGCCGAGACGCTGGCGCAGATCTTTGACGTCGGCGCAGTCACCGCGGAGAGCATCGTCGAATGGTTTGCGCAGCCGGCTTCTCAGCGGCTGATCGAAAGGCTGAAAGCGGCGGGCGTCAACACCTCCGAGCCGGAAACGGAAACGGGCGGCGCGCTTTTGAATAAAACGTTTGTTCTTACCGGGACGCTGCCGACGATGACGCGCGGCGAAGCGACGGCGCTGATTGAGAAAAACGGCGGCAAGGTGAGCGGATCGGTGTCGAAAAAGACGAGCTTTGTCGTCGCCGGAGAGGAAGCGGGCGGAAAGCTCGATAAGGCCGTGAAGCTCGGCGTGCCGGTGATCGGCGAGGCGGAGCTTCGGGCCATGGCCGGCGGCGGAGCGGCGGAGCAGCCCTCGGAGACGTAGGAGCGGCGCGGCGCGTCCGGCCGCAGGGTATCCAGAAAACGCTTCGGGCGGGAGCGCGGCAGAGGCGGCGGGAAGAAAAATTTACAAAATGGGCTATGCAAAACAGCGGTTTTAAGGTAAAATAAGAGGGGCGCGCGGTACGGAACGGCGCGCCGAGCGAAAACGAAGCGGAGATGGTGTTTTGGACGGAATTCAATATAAGCGCGTGCTCATCAAAATCAGCGGCGAGGCGCTGGCCGGTGCGGAGGGCTTCGGCCTTGACCGCGCCGTGATCGACCGGGTCGTCGAGGCGATCGCCGAGACGGCTCGGCTCGGCTGCGAGATCGGCATTGTCGTCGGCGGCGGCAACTTCTGGCGCGGCGTCAAAAACGGCGCGGGCATGGAGCGGACGCGCGCCGACCATATGGGCATGCTGGCGACGACGATGAACAGCCTCGCGCTCGCCGACGCGCTTGAAAAGCGCGGCGTCGACGTTCGCGTGCAGACCGCCATTGAAATGCGCGCCATCGCCGAGCCGTATATCCGGCTGCGCGCGGTGCGCCACCTCGAAAAAGGCCGCGTCGTCATCTTCGGGTGCGGCATGGGCAATCCGTATTTTTCAACCGATACGGTCGCGGTTCTGCGCGGCGCGGAGATCAACGCCGAGATCATTATGCTCGCCAAGAACATCGACGGCGTCTATGACGACGATCCGCGCAAAAATCCGGCCGCGAAGAAATTCGACGAGCTGACCTATCAGGAGATCCTCAGCCGCGGGCTCGCCGCCCTCGATTCGACGGCGACCTCGCTCTCAATGGACAACGATATCCCCGTGCTGCTGTTTGCGCTGGAAGACCCGATGAACATCGTCCGCGCTGTCAAGGGCGAAAAAATCGGGACGATGATCCGGAAATAGCGGAAACGGGCGGACGGAGCGGACGGCGGAGCCGCCGAAGAACTCTTTTTGCGCCTGCCGCCCCGCGCCTGCGTTCGGCCAGTTCCCGAAGCCTATGAATACAGACTGCGGCGGAGGCGCTATCACGAGATTTATAGGCTCTTGCTTTCCCATTTCAATTCGTTTTTGAGGTGGCTTTGCCGCCTCAAAAACTCGACTTTGGCGAGCAAAGCGAGCCCTCGCGCCGGCCAAACGAGCATAGCGAGTGCGATCAGCGCGAGTCTCTCGATTGGAAAACGCAGTTTTACAATCGACTATTACAGCCACCACAGAAACAGCCGCGCCGTCAGATAACCGACCGCGCCGCAGCCCGGAAACGTCAGCGCCCAAGCCCACGCCATCTCCCCGGCGACGCGCCAGTTGACGGCGCGCAGCCGCCGGGACGCCGAAACGCCCATGAGCGCGGTGGTTTTCATATGCGTCGTGCTCACCGGTATTCCGGCCAGCGACGCGGCCATCAGCGCGCCGGCGGCGGCGGTATCGGCGGCAAAACCCTCATGCGCGTCGAGCCGAACCATGCGCATACCGACGGTGCGGATGATCTTGTACCCGCCGACCGACGTCCCCGCGGCCATCAGCAGCGAGATCCCCGCCATCAGCCAGACCGGGACGCGAAACGCCCCTTCCATCGGCTGTCCGCGCGCCATCGCCGCGCCGAGCAGGAATACGCCCATGAATTTCTGCCCGTCCTGCGCGCCGTGCGCAAACGCCATCGCCGCGCCGCCGAAAATCTGCGCGCGGCGAAAGCTCGCTTGACCGCGGCGCCGGTCCATGCGGCGGCAGGCCAAGCGCAGAAATCGGGCCGCCGCCCAGCCGGCGGCAAAGCCGAGGCCGGCGGAGAGCCCCAGACCGTAGAGAACCTTGACCCATTCGCCCCAGCAAATTCCGCCCAGACCGCGCTGAACCGCGATCGCCGCCCCGCTCAGTCCGGCGATCAGCGCGTGGCTCTCGCTGGTGGGAATGCCGAAATACCACGCCGCCGCCGCCCACAGGACGACGGCAAACATCCCCGCGCACAGTCCGATCAGCGCCCCGCGGCTGTCGGCGCCGAAGTCCGCCATGCCGGAAACCGTCTCGGCGACCGCCGGACTGACGGCCGTCACCGCAAGGACGCCGAGAAAATTGCAGACCGCCGCCAGCAGCACGGCGCGCCGCGGCGCGATTGCCCGAGCGGCGACGCAGGCGGCGATGGCGTTGGGCGCGTCGGTGCCGCCGTTGACGAGGATAACGCCCGCCGCCAGCAGCGCCGTGACCACAAACGCCGGGCTGTCGGAGAGGATACGGAGAAACTCTGAAAACGTGAGAGTCATGGTCTTTGGGCTCCGTTCGGAAGAATAGCGGGGAGAGGCGCGCGCGGATTTTCCCTCTGCAACCCGGCCAAGGGGCGGGCGGTGCGGAAGCGTTTCGCCGCCGACGTTTGAGCCGCCGCAATAGCGGTCGGCGGCAGACCGTCGCTTTGGGAACGCGCCTGTCTCTATGTCTGCCCGTGTTTCCCTTCGGCAGACCGGCAGACCGGCGGG
>ERZ772860.529-NODE-529-length-33356-cov-4.449686_pt1 | contig 33356 bp, 27 predicted proteins | sample MGYA00511342_ERZ772860 | MGnify/ENA primary metagenome ERZ772860 (study PRJEB29015, sample SAMEA2737665) | human gut metagenome | biome: human gut; feature: human-associated habitat; material: faeces | place: China | collected 2012 ... | reverse complement strand
CCGAGGACGATGACGCTCTTCTTGCCCAGCGGCTTGACTTCGTCTTCGTCAGCATAGCAGGAATAGTAGTACGGCGTAGCCGCTTCAAATTCGGCAGCGCACGTATCAACCATCTTGAAGGTCGGCGTAATGCCATGGTCGAGGCGGAACTGGCGGACTTCGTCTTCCGTCTTGTTGGTAAAGCCGGCAATGATGACATCGGGCATGCTGTAGCGTTTGGCCAGGCGGACATTGTCGACAGTCAAGTTATTGCGCTTCAAATCGGATTCCAAATCGATGATGTTTTTGATCTTATGGAGGAACCACAGGTCATAGCCGGTGATATAGTGAATCTTTTCTTCACTGATACCGAGACGCAGGGCCTGGGCGACGACGAAGAGCCGTTCGTCATCCTGTTTCTGCAGGAGTTCGACGATGTCGATGAGGGATTTGCTTTCGAGCTTCTTCATGGAAATGTAGTTGACGCCGATTTCCAGGGAGCGGACGGCTTTGAGCAGAGCCCCTTCAAAGCAGCGGTCGAGAGCCATGACTTCGCCAGTAGCCTTCATCTGCGTGCCCAGGGTCTTATCGGCGAGGGCGAATTTTTCAAAGGGCCAGCGCGGGAACTTGACGACGCAGTAGTCCAAGGTCGGTTCAAAGCAAGCCGTCGTCTTGCCCGTGACGGCATTAGTAATCTGGTCCAGGGTCAGGCCCGTAGCAACTTTAGCAGCTACTTTAGCGATGGGATAGCCCGTCGCTTTGGAAGCCAGGGCCGACGAACGGCTGACACGGGGATTGACTTCGATGACGTAATACTGATTGCTGTTCGGGTCGAGGGCGTACTGGACGTTGCATCCGCCTTCGATTTTCAAGCGGCGGATGATGGCCAGAGAAGCCGTACGCAGCATCTGGTACTGCAAATCGTTCAAGGTCTGGCTCGGAGCGACGACGATGGAGTCGCCCGTATGGATACCGACGGGGTCGATGTTTTCCATGTTGCAGACGATGATGCAGTTATCGGCCTTATCGCGCATGACTTCGTATTCGATTTCCTTCCAGCCGGCGACAGACCGTTCAACGAGGATCTGGTTGATCGGGCTGAGCTTGATGCCGCGCGTGGCGATCATGAACAATTCGTCTTCGTCATGAGCGATACCGCCGCCTGTACCGCCGAGGGTAAAGGCCGGACGGACGATGATCGGGTAGCCGATCTTATCGGCGAATTCGATAGCCGACGGGACATCTTCAAAGATATCGCTTTCCGGTACCGGCTGGTTGATGTCCTTCATGGCTTTCTTGAAGAGTTCCCGGTCTTCCGCTTCTTCAATAGCCGACAGGTGCGTACCCAGGAGCTGGACGTTATATTTTTCCAGGACGCCGGCATTGGCCAGCTGGACAGCCATGTTCAGGCCGACCTGGCCGCCGAGGGTGGCCAGCAGACCATCAGGCCGTTCTTTTTCGATGACTTCTGTACCTTCGGTGCAACGATCATCGTCATATTCTTACCCTCAAGTTTGGCGTTGCGCTCGATGGAGACAGCATCTCCAAGGGCGGCAGCCACACGCGAGAGAACTTCCTTGCCGAGCTCCGGATGCGAGAGTTCGCGGCCGCGGAACATGATCGTGACCTTGACCTTGTTCCCTTCCTCGACAAAGCGAAGTGCGTTCTTCAGCTTGACATCGAAGTCATGCTGCTCAATGTTCGGGCGAAGTTTGACCTCTTTGATGTTGATGACCTTCTGCTTCTTCTTGGCTTCCTTCTCCCGTTTCTGCTGTTCATAGCGGTACTTGCCAAAATCCATGATGCGGCAAACCGGCGGCTTCGCCTTCGGCGCAACCTCGACGAGGTCGAGATGCTGCTCCTCTGCCATGCGCAGTGCTTCGCGCGTCGGCATGATGCCGAGCTGCTCACCCGTGGCGCTCGTCACGCGAACTTCGCGGATGTGGATCTGTTCGTTGATTCTTAACGATTCCCTGCTAATAGTGGAAACACCTCCTGATAATCCTGATACGTTATCACGTCTGCAACCTTATAATAGAGAAACAAAAAGGAGGCGGCACAAAGCCACCTCCATCAATTCATACTATAAACCCGGCTGACTGTTCATCATCAGGTGAGAAGCGGTGGCTCCTTCTTGTTGCGTACTCGATGAGTATAACACAGCACAGATGCCGTGTCAACCCTCATCGTTCATTTTCTGCAAGCGAATCAGAATTTCTTTGCCTTCGTCGCGATCTGATCCTGCAGGTAGGCGATGAAGTCTTCGACCTTCATCGTCTCGCTCTGCTGCTCGCCGTACTTGCGGACAGCGACCGTGCCATCTGCCATCTCCTGGTCGCCGACGACGAGGGAGTACGGCGTCTTGAGCATCTGGCTCTCGCGGATCTTCTTGCCGATCTTCTCGCTGCGGTCATCGACTTCGATGCGCAGGCCGAGGTCGAACATCTTCTTGCGCAGCTCATACGCATAATCTGCCTGCTTGTCTGTGATCGGCAGGATGCGTGCCTGCACCGGAGCCAGCCAAGTCGGGAATGCGCCGGCGTAGTTTTCGATGAGGATGCCAATGAAGCGCTCGATGGAACCGTAGACGACGCGGTGCAGCATGATTGGGCGATGCTTCTCGCCGTCCTCGCCGACGTACGTCAGGTTGAACTTCTCCGGCATCTGCATGTCGTACTGAATCGTACCGCACTGCCACGTACGGCCGATCGAATCCTTGAGGTGGAAGTCGATCTTCGGGCCGTAGAACGCGCCGTCGCCTTCGTTGACGATGTAGTCGAGGCCGCGGTGCTCGAGGGCCTTGCGCAGGCCGTTCGTCGCGAGTTCCCAGTCCTCATCCGTGCCCATGGAATCATCCGGGCGCGTCGAGAGCTCGGCGACGTACGTCAGGCCGAACGTGTTGTAGACTTCATCGAAGAGGTCGATCGTGTGCTGGATCTCCTGCTCGACCTGATCCGGCGTGACGAAGAGATGCGCATCGTCCTGCGTGAAGTTGCGGACGCGGAACAGGCCGTGGAGCTCGCCGGACTTCTCATGGCGATGGACGAGGCCGAGCTCGCCGAGGCGCAGCGGCAGATCGCGGTAGCTGTGCTGCTTGGAGTTGTAGACGAGCATGCCGCCCGGGCAGTTCATCGGCTTGATGGCGTAGTCTTCACCGTCGATCTTCGTGAAGTACATGTTCTCTTTGTAGTGATCCCAGTGGCCGGACGTCTCCCAGAGCTGGCGGTTCAGGATGATTGGCGTCTTGATCTCCTGGTAGCCATAGCGGCGATGGACATCGCGCCAGTAGTTGATGAGCTCGTTGCGGATGACCATGCCGTTCGGATGGAAGAACGGGAAGCCCGGGCCTTCCTCGTGCAGGCTGAAGAGGTCGAGCTGCTTGCCGAGCTTGCGGTGGTCGCGCTTCTTGGCCTCCTCGAGCATATGGAGGTAAGCGTCGAGGTCTGCCTGCTTCTCGAAGGCCGTGCCGTAGATGCGCTGCAGCATCTTGTTGTGCTCATCGCCGCGCCAGTAAGCACCAGCGATGCTCATGAGCTTCAGAGCCTTGACCTTGCCCGTCGAGACGACGTGCGGGCCAGCGCAGAGGTCCGTGAACTCGCCCTGCGTGTACATCGTAATCTTCTCGCCTTCCGGCAGGTCGTTGATGAGCTCGACCTTGTAGGTCTCGCCCTTCTCCTCGAAGAACTTCAGGGCCTCTTCGCGGCTGACTTCCTTGCGTTCGAGCTTGAGGTTCTCCTTGACAATCTTCTTCATCTCTTTCTCGATGTCCGCGAGGTCGGCTTCCGTCAGCTGACGGTCGATGTCGAAATCATAGTAGAAGCCATTGTCGATGGCCGGTCCGATGGCCAGGCGCACATTCGCATCCTTGTAGAGACGCTTGACGGCCTGTGCGAGGATATGGGAGGCCGTGTGGCGCAGGGCCCAGCGGCCGTCCTCATCGTCGAACGTCAGGAACTCGACCTTGCAGTCTTTATCGAGGACGGTCGTGAGGTCCTTCGTCTCGCCGTCCACCTTAGCAGCCAGCACCTTCTTGGCCAGGCTGTTGCTTACCTGTTTCACGAAATCCTGGATGCTGATGCCGGCTTCTGCCTCGCGCACTGCACCGTCTTTCATGGTGATCTTTAACATGATATGCCCTCCTTGAATCTAGGAAATAAAAAAGCTCCGTCCCTATGAGGGACGAAGCTCTTGCATCGTGGTTCCACCCTGATTGCCGCTCTCCCATAGGCAGAGCAGCCACTCAGCATTTGATAACGGAGAATGTGCTCCGTCCCCGCTTACTCAGTGTTCAGCAGGGAAGCTTGAAAGGGGTAGCTCCGGTACACTCATGAAGCACTCTCAGCCATCGTGCTCCTCTCTGTAAGAGGTATCCTCCGCAGCCATGTCTTTCGCATCGCTTGTCGCTTGTGTCGATGGCTTTATTATATGAGCCTCTCCATCCCTTGTCAACCCATTCTGCATTTTTCTTTTTTCATGGCCCCGTGCCCGTTTCAGTGCGCGCTCGAGCTGATGGCGGTCGACCTTGCCGCGGTCATTGAGCGGCAACTCGGACAGGAAGACGATGGCATCGGGCACTTCTACGGGCAGCAGCGAGCGGCGCACGGCGCGGCGGATGTCCGCAGGAGAAGCCCCGCGCGTCGCGACGAGGAAGGCGGCCGCCCCATCGCCGCGGCATTCTTCGCGCACGGGCAGCACGGCGGCATCCTCGACACCCGGCACGGCCTTGAGTAGGAGCTCGAGGCGCAGCGAGCTGATCTTGAAGCCGCCCTTGTTGATCCACGCCGCGCGCCGGCCGCCGAAGATCAGCTCGCCACGCGCATTGATTGTGCCCGTGTCCTTGACCGAGAACGGCATGGTGACGCCGCTGATGTGGTACGGCGTCGTGACGTAGATGAGGCCGTCCGCGCCAATCTCGACCGCAATGCCCGGGAACGGCCGGCCGAGGTTGCGGCTATCGCGGTCGGGGTCATCGCAGATGGCATAGGTGATGTAGTTGAGCTCGCTGGCCCCGTAGTAGAGCAGAATCTCTGCCTGCGGGAATACCGTCTTGAGCCTGCGCAGCAGCGCTGGTGTCAAGAGCTGCGAACCCGTGAAGATGGTCCGCACAGCAGCGACTGGCTCCTTCAGGGCCTGCCCCAAGAGCTGCAACTTCGACGGCACGAGGTAGATACAGTCCACCGCATGGCGGCGCAGCAAAGCCTCCCAGAGATGGCAGCGCAGCAAGGCGCTCGTCACGACCGTCCCGCCCTCATAGAGCACCGAGAGCAGGGTATTCGCATTGCCGGTGAAGCTCAGGCTGCCCTGCAGGAACAGGACGGTCGACTCGCGGACGTGGAAGACCTCATCCTGCACGGGGAAGAAGCCTGCCCAGCTCCGGTACGTGCGGTAGAGGACCTTCGGCATGCCCGTCGAGCCCGAGCTCAGCACGCCGAGGACATCGGGCTCCTCGTGCACCCGCTCCGCGAGCCCCGACGGCTCGAAGAAAGGCGCGCCTTCGCGCGAGCAGTGCCAGATGCCCTGCAAGCCGTTCTCTTTCAGGATGGACTGCACCTCCTCTGCAGAAAGGCCATGGTGCAGCAGGATGGGGCGCACACGCACGGCCTGCAGCGCGAGAAAAGCCGTGAGCTGGTCGGCAAAATCGTCGGCCGCCACGAGGACATCGCCGCGGACACCGAGCGCCATGGCCATGGCCGCCATGCCTGCGACGCGCCGCCAGAGCTCCGCATAGGTGAACGTGCGCTCATCCACAATCAGGACCTGCTTCTGCGGCCGGCGCTGCGCCTGCCAATAGAGCAGCGCCGCATAGTCGCGCAGATTGGCCTTCTCGTACGCATCCGCTCCTTGTTCCATTATGTCCTCTACCTCTCTGCAAGCTTCGCGCATGCAAGTCCCCCCTATCTGTCGCTTCCTGTTCATCCTGCTCAGCAGCGCTCCAGCAGGATTGCCTCGCCCATGCCGCCGGCACCAGCGATGGACAGGAGCCCTAAGCCGCCCCCCGCCTGCCGCAGCGATTGCAGCAGGTGCAGGGCCAGGACAGCGCCGGACGCGCCGTACGGATGGCCGTAGGCCAGCGCCCCGCCGAGGCGGTTGTAGCGATCCAGGCAATTGCCGTGCGCCCGCGCGAACAGCACATCGATGACGGCAAATGCCTCATTGAACTCGATGGCCGCCAAATCTTCATAGCGGAGCCCCTGCTGTGCGAGCAGGAAGTCCGCCGTGCGCATGGCGCCGCACGGGCTCTCCTGCGGGTTGCCGCCGCGCGAGGCCGTCGCTACCAGACGGGCCAGAGGCTTCCATCTTTGGCGGTGCAGGAACGCCTCGCTGGCGAGCAGCAGGAACGCCGCACCGTCGTGAATCGCACAAGCATTGCCCGCATTGAGCAGCGTCCCCGGGCCGAAGTGCGGCGGCAGCCGGTCGAGCAGGCGCTGCGTGAGATGCGGGCGGATTCCCGTATCGCGTGCGCACTCCGGCAGCGGCAGGACGACATCATCGAGCAGGCCTTCCCGCCAGGCCGCAGCCGCCAGGCGATGGCTGCGCAGCACAGCCGCGTCGAGCTCTGCGCGCGTCACCCCTTCCTGCTGCATGACGCGCTCCGCCCCGCGCAGCATGGCATCCTCCGCCAGTTCGCCGGGCGAGAACTGCGCCGTGCGGTAGACACCATCCGGCACGAAAGCGCGGCGCGGGTCGCGCGCATCGTAGACCCGCAAGGGCTGCAGCGAGGCGCTCTCCATGCCGCCGACCAGGAAGCATTCTCCCTGACCGCTCGCGATCTTTGCCGCCGCCAGCGAGATGGCCGCAGCCGCAGAGGCGCACTGCATGTCGACCGTGCAGGACGGCACCTCCTCCGGCAGTCCCGCCCTCAGGGCCATGAGCCGCGCGATGTTGCCCCCCGTGCCCACCGCATTGCCCGCGAGCACGCCGGACAGCTCCGCGCCCCCGAGCCCAAGATGCCGCAGCATGGCGCGGATGACGCGCGCGCCGAGCTCCTCCGGCAGGACATGCGCGAGTGCCCCGCCGCGATGCGCGATGGGCGTGCGCAGCCCCGCCGCAATGAATACCTCTCTCATCGGTTATGCGCCAGCGCCTCGTTGACCTTGACGCCAAGGAAGGCCGCCATCAAGCACTTGATGATATCGCCCGGGATGTAGGGCAGCACCGCCATGACGAGCGCCGCCTCGAGGCTGACGTCCATGACGAGCATCATCGAGATCAGGCCGCCGACATACGTCAGCGGGATGCCGATGACGATGTCGACGAGCGCATAGCGCTTGAAGTTCGGTCTTGCCCCCTTGAGCGCGCTGATGATCGGGTAGACGACAAGCCAGGCAAAGATGTAGCCGCCCGTCGGGCCGAACAGCTTGCCGAAGCCGGCCGTGCCGCCGACAAAGACCGGCAGGCCGATGCAGCCGAGCAGGACGTAGAGGAAGAGCGCCAGGAACGTCTGCTTCGGCGGCAGCACGAAGGCCGTGACACCGAGTGCCAGCGTTAGCGCCGTGACCATGCCCGGCGTAAACGGCAGCGGGAAGGAAATATACGCCGTCACACAGCAGAACGCCACGCAGAGCGCTATCTTAGTCATATCCCTTGCTGTGATTGAAGAAGCCGACATTTGCGAATCCATAGTATTACCCCGTTTCCTAGTTTTCTCTATATTGTACATGTCCCTTATTATAGGATAAGCGCATTTTATTGTCAACATCATCAACTTGCTTGGTTGACGTATAGTACAGAGCAAGACACGGAGACTGCGTCCAGCGTTTATAGACGCTGCTGCACGGACAGCTCGATCGTCTCTCCGGCAAAGGATGCGCCGCGAAAGCGCAGCTCCGCACGGCGCACCGGCGCGATGCCCTGCAGCGCAGCTTCGAGGATGGCCAGCCCCGGCACAAGCGGCACGGGCCCCGCATGGAGCGCATTCGTGTCGCCGACGGACTGCACGAACGCATGGACCGACTCCGCCGAAAAACAGAGCGAGAGATGCGAAGGTGCAAGTTCCCCGTCCACGAGCAAGGTCAAACGCCTGCCCCTCTCAACCGCTTGAGCTGGTGCCGTACGCCCCAAGAGCATCGTGAGCGTCAGCCGCCCCGAATCATCAAAGGCCATGACCTCCAGCAGGCCGTGGTGATCGCGCAGGATGCGCATGCCGGCCCCTGCATCATGACCACACTCCCATACCGCCTTGGCAATCAACGCCCCCTCGTAACGCGGCCCCTTCAGGGATGCCGTCATACGCGCCAGATCACGGAACATAGGCACTCCCCCTTTCTGCATCCCATTCTAGCGCATGGCACTTCGAAAAGGAAGGCACATTGCCCAAAAATTCCCGCTTTCCCTAGGGAAGTTCTAATCCAGATGCCTTAGAATGTCTTGCAATTGTACACAGCAAGATTGCTCTCACATATTCTTTTATTCTTCATCTCCATAGAAAGGATGACCGTCATGCCCTTATCCCTCGACAGTCTGGCCTACGAAATCCAGTACGGCGGGCCGCATGTCCACCTCGCCGTCTTCATCATCTGCCAGATCATCGGCATCATCTTGCTGCACTACGTTTTCCGCATCATCACGTACCTGATCAATCGCTACACACAGCTGCCACAGGACATCCTCAAGCATCAGTTCATCAAGGCCATCTATCAGGCATACCAGGACGCCGAGATCAAGCTGCTGGAGCGCACGCCCTGATAGGATTATAATAATCATGTACAGCTACCAGTACATGATCACACAATCGAATCAGGAGGCGCATTATAATGTACGGTCAAAAGGAAAATATCTCACTCCCCAGCGGTCTTGCCAACCAGCTGAAACACCTCTACGGACCAGACGCACGCATTGTGGCACAGGCTCCCGTGGGAGGCGGCGACATCAACGAAGCCTATCACCTTGTATTGCAAGATGGCCGCGATCTCTTCCTCAAGGTACATGCAAACGTTGCAGCCGACTTCTTCACGGCAGAAGCCTCCGGCCTCGCCGCACTGAGGCAAGCCGGCCTGCCCGTACCCGAGGTACTCAGCTGCGGTCGCAACTACCTGCTGCTGAGCTACGTGAAGAGCGCCCGGAAAAGCCGTGACTATTGGCAGCAGCTCGGCTATGAGCTCGCCAAGCTCCACCATTCGGATCCAACCGCCTTCACTTGCGGGCACCGCTTCGGCTTCATGCAGGACAACTACGCTGGCTCCACGCGCCAGCATAATCGCCCATCCGACAGCTGGATTGACTTCTTCCGCACGCAGCGCCTGCAGCCATTCCTCAAGCTCTGCTGGTCGTATTTCTCGTCTGACGAGAAACACTTAGCCGAGCAGCTGCTCGCACATCTGGAAGACCGCCTCATCGAACCCGACTTCCCGTCCCTGCTCCACGGCGACCTCTGGTGCGGCAACGTCATGACCGGCCCCGCTGGCGAGCCCATCTTCATCGACCCGTCCGTGAGCGTCGGCTTCCGCGAAGTCGACATCGCCAAGACCGAGCTCTTCGGCGGCTTCACGGGCGAATTCTATGATGCCTACCAGGAAGCCTGCCCCTTGGACCCCGGCTACCCCGAGCGCCGCGACCTCTACAACCTCTACCCCCTGCTCAACCACCTCCACCTGTTCGGCAACGCCTATCTCCACGCCGTCACCCGCATCCTGCGCCGCTACGCCTGATGCATCCAACACTTTTGCCACATAGAAACGGCCAGCTCATTGGTACATCCATTATACCAACGAGCTGGCTATTTTTTGTTTTTCAAGCAACATTCATATCTATCAAGATTTCTTCTCGTTGAGCTCCTCGACAAGGCTGGCTGGCAAAATAATGCTCGTCAGGCACCTCTTCCGGCAGGCCAGCACGCAGGGCCATGAGCCGCGCGGCGCTGCTGCACGGTCACCTCGATCGTCTCCCCGGCAAAGGACGCGCCACGGAAGCGCAGCTCTGCGCGACGCACATCATCTCCAGAGAGCTGCAGTAGTGCTGCTTCGAGTATGGCCAGCCCCGGCACTAGAGGCGCAGGCCCCGCATGGAGCGCATTCGTATCGCCGACAGACTGCACGAAAGCATGGACGGCTTCCGCCGAAAAGCAAAGCGAGAGCTGTTCCTTGGCCGGTGTCCCGTCCACAAGCAGCGAGAGCGCCCTGCCCTTGGCGCGCTCCCGCGTCGGCGCCGACCGCCCCAGCATCATCGTGACCGTCAACCGCCCCGAACCATCATATGCCACGACCTCCAGCAGTCCATGATGGTCGCGCAGGATGCGCATCCCGCTCCCTGCACCATCCTCCCCCCTCTCCCATACCGCCCTGGCAATCAGTGCGCCTTCGTAACACGGCCCCTTCAGCGATGCCGTCATGCGTGCGAGATCACGGAACATGTACATCTCTCCTTTTCTGTCCTTCTGCATTCATTTCTATCGAGCGCACACCCTGATGAATTACCTATCAACACAAAAACTCCGCTACGTAAAAGCGGAGTTTTTGGTTGGCTATGCACCAATCCTGAGCCGCCTATGCGGCAGTCAGTTCAATGACTTTAGTCGTCAAACGAAAAGTCTTTTATTTTCAGGGTATTACAATTCTCGCGAACTGTCCTGACCGTAGCATCAGGAATTCCTTTTGGAGCATTTACATCTACATCCAATTTTATGCTAATTGTCGCTCCATCAATCTCTTGCAAGTGTTGAATGATTTCTTTCACATACTGATCGACATCACGAATCAATCTTGTATTATCTAATACTTGAGACATGTAAAAGTGAGTATTTTGAGATTCACTTGCATATCCATCACTGGCTCCCGAATTTCCTTCGTTAACCGTCTCAGTAGGTCCGCCAATTGGTTTTTGCTCACCTCCTGAATTTTCATGAGGTTCGTCCGCTTCCTCCCGATTCTCCAGCTCGATTTGTTTTTTTGCCACTTCAATCTTTACCAGTAAATCAGATGGATGAACCTGGAAAATATCTCGATGATATTTTAAATCGATATAACGTTTCTTTTCCTCATCGTATCCAGCTGCTAAGGCGAAAAATTCATCAGAATTTGCGCCTTGACGAATGGTATCTTCCAAAACATCATAAGTGGCTAACCTCGGCAGGTAGCAATAGGTACAGAGATAGCTCCACAACTGCTTTATTGAGATATGATTATCGTTTTTCCAAAGGAATTTATCCAACGTCATTTTCAACAGAACCGGAGCCCATTTCGAAATGATTTGTTCGGTCTGTTCCATGCATCTAGCTGCCTTTTTTACAGCACTGTCATTGCCACCACCCATGTTTATGATATCCCATTCAAGTACGCTCATGTCATTATCGGGATCAATATATGGAATCAGTAACCACGAGTAATTTTCCTTCAAGCGAGTATCTACTGTTTTATCACTGCGATTAACACTGTTACTGGTTTCTCGTGTTTGTGCGGCATCCAGATTCAATTCTTCTGTATCGTCCTCTATGGACTTCCAAGATAAGTATCGCTTAACCTCCTGCTCTAACGCACCAAATTTATTGCTATCCGGCGCAATGAATGCCAGTGTATTGCGGTACATTCTTGGAGCAGTTCCCCTCTGATTGAGGAATTCCTTTGCTCGTTCCATCGCTTTACAGTCAGTAGAACCGTTTTTAAAGGTATCGCTAGGGGATAAGATAACCAATCTTACCTTCTGTTCATCCGGCACATCATTAGAAGAGCTCGGGCAGATATGGATTCCAGCGAATGGCTTTTCTTTCCGTATTTTTTTCAGCCTATTTTGGATTTCCATTTCTACAGCAATTGAAGAGACTTGTGTAGCTCTATCCTCAGCTACCTTTTTCAGTGTAGGTTTCGTATCGTACCAATAGCGATTTCCATTTGGATTATTATACAGATAAGACAGGGAGCCATGTAACGTATTCAGTGCATCACGGAATGTAGCCACATTCTCGCCTGGCTGTACAGTTCCGAGCATGATACGAGAAATCTCTATGCCGCGGATACCCTGGTCCCTCATAGCTGCGGTACTAGGGGCACTGCCCAGCATCACCGTCCGGGCTACTCTCCGGCAAGCCATTCTCTGGCCATAATACGAGTTGGACTGATCCTTCTGATACGGGATGGATTCCTTCCCATCTATTTCACTATCAACAATACTGTTCCATGTCTCTGGCAGGTATCGCAGCAATTCATCTCGCACATTAGAAGTATCTAATGGAATGGAGCCCGGCATGATGATAGCACTGGCATCATTCGCCATCCACAATGCATGAATCACCGCTGCCATGAGACGCAACACACCTCTTGTCCTCTGGAAGTTTTCCAGAGTGGCCCAGTCTTCATACAGTCGATCGAATACTTCCGGATGAATCGGATAGCTAGAAATCAGGCGTTTCTTATAATCCAGTTCTTTTGCTTCAAGAGGAAACGAATCTGAATTGTCCTGATACATCTTGCTGAATGCTTCGCAAACCCGCTCCCTCGCTTCCGGATCCTTGCATTTCAAGAACAAACGACGCCGAACTACTTCAAATCCTTCATTTGCTGCCACAGGTTTCCAGATGGCTTCCATGCGCCCAAAAGTATGTTCAATGGTTTCCAATACCTTCTGGCCCGCAGTTCCCCCGATCTCAATATCCGATTGAGGGATGGATGCTACTACCAGGCTGTTCTCACTGGCTCTAGCAGCCTCTGTGATCTCCTGGATAAATGTTACAAAGTTATCATACGTGCCTGCCGGTAGATCATCCTTGCCATATAATTTTTTGGCATAAGCAACCAGCTCGTCCATCAGTATCAAGCAAGGACCACATTCATTGAAAAGGTTCTTCATCGCTTCTGAACCCGGAGATGTGCCCTTCCGGTCTGCATCCCGGATATATTTTCCATAGAGTTCAGGTTTTCCAGCAGCCGTAACTAATTGAAAAGCCATCTCACCCCAGATTGTACTGACCGTATATCCTGGCAGTGTGGGTGGATTTCTTCTTTTGGACGGATCCATAGCGGTGCCCACCAGAACAGCTACATTCGCCTGTGGTAATTCAGTGAGCCCAACTTGTGCCAATATCGGTTTTACGACAGGGATGGCCTCCACCGTCGTTTTGCCACGAAGCATATGATACAAGGCCAGCATGCTGTGGGTCTTACCGCCACCAAAAGCAGTCTTCAATTGGATAACGGGTTCTCCCCCTTGCCCCGTGACGCGTTCCATGGCCTGGACCAAGAGTTTTTTCATGCCATCCGTCACATAGGTCCGGTTAAAGAACTCTACAGGATCCCGGTACTCGTAAGCGCCCTCTCCTCTAGCTACCTGCGACAGGTCTGCGGCAAATTCAGCTGCTTTATAGCGGCCCTCTGCCACATCTGGATGAGGTTCCATCACATCGCGCCAGCTGGGGAGATTTTCTCCCACATTGTCTTTCAGTACTGCCGCAACTTTTTGCTTTCTCTTCGCTCGCAATGTATCTGCTGAAAGAGTGTTCTCTTTCACACCTGTCGTACCCGCTTCTGAACCATACCGCAGTTTTCGGTACAGTGCTCGAATCTCTTCTGTAGATTCTGCATCAATAGACTCACACAGGAGCGCCATGGTATCCAAGGCACGCTCCGCATAAGCTTGGTCAAGGTCTCCAGCTCCTTGATGCGCTACGGTATTTCGCACGCCCTGGAGCTCGGAGGCCCAGTTTCTATGGCTCAAAGACATTTTCTGACTGAATACGTCTCTCCATCTGCGTTGAATCAGACGCAGGCAATTCGCCATGTCCAAAGAATCCTGTAACGTCGCATAATCCCCACGCAAAGGAACATTATCCTGATGATTGTCCGCATCGGTAAGCGCTTCTCGGACTTCTTGCCACCACCGATCCTTATATACTCTCGACAGCTCTCCGCATACATAAGCGGAAAGCATGGGTAACAAGATATCAAATCCCTTGACAACCGCTTCATAATTCTCTCTCTCCGGCATCGTTATTCCTCCCCCATCTGCATTTCTGCAGGATGAACCTTCTCATATTCCTTGACTTCTTGGATGATCAATTGCAACGCATCAGGCAAGGACAAGTCCGTTCCATCTGCATTGATGACAGTTTGAAATTCAGCCAGCACCTGTAATCCCATCCCCTGGCCGATAATGTCTCGGTCTTCTTCAAGCATATCTGTTGTATAGGCAACATCTAACATAGATGGAAGTTTATGCTTCAAGGCATTGATAAACCCTCGTCTAGTTGTAACCTTCCCTTCCTCTATTCTTTTGCGAAACACCACCGCAACTCGTACCAGACTCTTTCCATCTTCATTTCTGGACAAGCGCATAGGCCACATACCAGTGATGATAAATCCTGCTGCCAGAATACCCTCTAATAAGAAATCGAAAGACTCTTGACGATCAGCTTCTCTATAGCCAAAAAAGACAATTGATGGGAATTTATTCGAAGCACTCTCATAAAACCGAGTGAAGAGTTCCTGTATTTTTTGTTGATATGTTTTTATCGCATCATCAGAATTTCCTGTAAAATGCTCTGGAATCGAGCAGATTTCATCTTTCGGCGTCAGGTCAGAGTGAAACAGGTCTGGATATATATCGCCTAAACATTTTTTCAGCCATACATAAAAGTAATTGGAAAGCTCTGCATAGCCAACATTGTCATAATACGGCAATTCTGTGAAGAGTATTGCATTCTTGGGGAATTGCACATCCAAGGCATCAGATTGAATGACCTCAGCATGAGAAGTAGCTTGCAGGTCAGCAATTGCATTTACTTCACTCTTCAGTATGGATGCAAGATTCCCAATTGGAGAGGAAAAGGGATTCCCTTCGCCATAGACCCAAGCCATCGGCAGTGCTTGTCGATTGAACACGGAGCGTATATTCCCTTTTCGATTGTCCCATGTACAATAGGCGGATTGATAATCTGTTAACTTACTGATCATCAGGCTGAGATAAACACCAATTGCCTGACTGTAAGCAAGTGCGCCTTTTCCCTTTTGGGCCAATGATATGCCATCATCAGCCATTCCCTTGGCCAGAGCATCCTGCTGGACTTCTTCCATGATGGCAGGAAGTTCAGTGCAAAAAGTAGTGAGCAATAGCATCTGCCGTGGCGTGAATAACTCCGCAAATTCCGTGATGCCAAACCGAGGTGGCGAAAACCAACGTGCATTATGCGAGATATTCCCAGTCGGCGTATCTTCCGGCATCTCGCATCTCGCAGCCTTGATCTGCGCGTCATCGGGAGAAATAAATATGCGGCCCTGCTCTGTCTCGACTGATACTGCCATCAGCGTGCTGCTCAGGCAACCCGTTTTCCCTGCCCTGACTACATCCTCATCTTGCGTAATATGGCCGCAATACGGGCAAATGAACTTAGCGCCCCTGCTCCCATGCTTGTTACTTTCTTTTCCCGTTGGGCAAGCGCCATGATGGATCAAGAAGCTGAGCTGGCGGTCTGCTAGATCTGGTTCTGCCCAATATTCTCGCCCTTTGCTTTTTGACAGGATAAAACTAGACGCCAATGGCATTTCATGGCCACAGGCGGGATTTGGGCAAGGCATGGTCCGTACCCATACCCAAGAAAATACGGGAAACTCTTGCTTTGTCTCTGGCAGACCTGCTGAGGGATAACGTTCTTTCAGTTTTGCATGGACTTTTCCTGCCAACTTTTTTCCATAATAAGCGACATCTTCCGCTAATCCCATCGAGCCATGATAAAGCATCGTAGTCGCTTTGGGATTCACTGCATATTGATCTGCGAATCGCGCCGGGATTCCGATTGCAGCCTGATTCAGGACAACGGCAACAGGATTCAGGTCGCTGGCAAAAATATTTAACCCTAATCTCTGCGCAGCAATCACCAGTCCACCAAAGCCAGCAAAAGGGTCACATACGGTTGGAAAGCCAGAGGACGGATACCGTCCTGCCTTCCCATCTTTGAAACTCTGTATAAATGGCGTATAATGAGATTGATGGTCTTCGTTATCCTGAGTAGCATCATCCAGCGCTGTTTTCAATAAGGCTGCTGAGGACACGATAGGACTCCGGCTCCACCATGGATGTAGCTTCCCTGGATGCCCTTTTTTAACCTTTTCGCCAATCGTAGATGAGAAAAGAATATTTATAGGGGCCCCAGTTTCGATTACTTTCTTCATCTACTAAGTTCTCTCTTTTCTATATTTCATCATTCAAAACAAATCCAGTTGCTCCGGCTGTGCAGCCTTGAGTTCTGCTGCCCTGCTCTGGATATCTGGCCAGGAAACCACGAATGCATTGTAGGCAAACGCCTCACTTGTCCATCCTTTCTGCTCTGCTACCTGATATAATCGATAAGCCAAATCTTTGGCATGCTCTGCATTGCTTCCATAAAGCGGAACGACTTTTTTCGCACAGGCTTCAATGCCGCCTTCCTCCATCACATGAGTCAGCTGCTGCGTCAGCAGCCAGATATTCTGTTCATCAGGCACAACACTGGAAGGCAGCTCTTCTCGCTTCAGCAGATGCACTTTGCCAGCCTTGGCATAGAGCACCTTATGTTCCACCATTTTCGGAATTAAAGCACCTTTGGCATTAGCCAGGATTTCCGCTTCACCGTAGGGAATCTCGTCATAGGCGTTCTGCAAATACAGATCGACACAGAAACGGCTTTCCGTGTCCATGCTGCCGACCTGCTCATTGAAGTAAGCATCCACCTGCTCGTTGATGATCTGCAAGGCACTGCGCACGGTCATCTCAGTTCCATCCGCTTCCAGGACACTGCTGTACCGGGAAAACACGCCCATCCCCGGGCCTATGGCCGCCTGAGCCAAATCTACCGGAGCAATGTTGCTTTCCTGAAGTTTTTTTAAAGCAGGATGAAGCTCCCGACGCAACTGAGCAATAAAATTACGACGAGTCGTTTGCAGCGCATCAGTTGAACGCTTACGGCAAACTAAGACTATAGAAGAAGCTAGCGCATTTATTTTCCCTTTTAGTCCTGTTATTAACTCTGTACGTATAGGCCAAGTTCCTGTTATAGTAAATCCTGCTTTTATAATTGCACTTAGCATAGTTTCCCATCCGGAAAAATTTGTTCCATGTACATTTAAATCCCGCTGTTTATAAGCATAATAAATGGTTACAGGAATATCATCACGAGTATACTGATGAATCTTTTTGCATGCTTCTAACATACCATTTTCAAAAAAAGATTTAGCTTTTTCATTATTTCCCTTATAACGATAAGGTGCGGCAATCAATTCATCAGTTTTCGGCACCAACATGGTAGAAAATAGTTTAGGATAAATTTTTTCTAACGATTGTCGTAACCAAATATAAAAGAAATCAGATAAATCCGCATATCCTATATTATCGTAATATGGTGGATCAGTAGAAATCATAATATTTCTAAGACCACAATCAGCCTGTACATCATACTGTTCAGCTATTCCAGAGAATGTAGATTCATCTATTTCAAACTTCTCAATTACTCGAATAATACTTTTTAAACTTGTTATATAATCACCAGCAGCATTATTAAAAATATTATTTTCTCCATAATCCCATAACATAGGAATAGCTTGCCTGCCAAATAAATGTCTCACTTGAGTTTTAACAGGTTCCCACGGACATAGTGCATTATCTATATCTGCCATTCGGCTTATCCCAAATGTCAAATATACACCTATTGCTTCTCCATAGGCTCTGGCCCCTTCACCATCTGCATCCAAATCTTTTTTATCATCTATCATACCAGCTACCAAGGCGTCTTTTTCAATTTTAGCTATGACATTAGAAACCAAGGAAGATAGAGTGGTAAGCGCAGTAAGCTGACGATTAGTAAAGAGATTACAATAATCTGTCATGCCAAAGGCTGGAGGGCTAAACCATCTGGGATTGTCCGGCATAGGAGCACTGGGATAATCTTCTGGTGGATTTATATTAGCCGCACAAGCCTGCTGCTCTGTTGGAGAAAGATATATTCTTTCGTGCTTTCTTTGTGCCACAATTGCCATAAGCTGGTTCCCTATCTCATGAGCCATCCCCTTAGCCTTCACATATTCATCTTTTGTAATTTCACCACATACTGGGCATTTAAAAACAGCAGCTCTTCCGACTTTATAGGATTCAAATTCTTTCGGACATTTTCCCTGACGAACCTTAAATTTAACTCCATCTGGTATAGGTTCAACCCATGCTTCTTTTCCCTTTTTCTTTGACAACACAAAAGAACTTGCCAGAGGCATCTCACAACCGCAAGCCGGATTAGGGCATTTCACCGTTCTTGCCCAAATCCAGGCAATAACGGTCGCTTCTCCCCCGCCTTCTTCCGGTGGCAGCTGGACTTTTGGATACAGATAGCCGATTTTTTCATAGGCCTTCTGTTTCATCCACTCTCCATAATAGCGGACGTCTTCTGCCAGGCCCTTAGCACCGCTCCATTCCGTATCCAACAAAGCAGCCCTTGCCTCTGGATTGACCGGCGCTTTTCCAGCAAACCGAGGGGGAATCTCGATCATGGCTTTGTTGATCATGACGGCTACCGGATTCAGGTCGTGAGCAATGGCTTTCAGGCCTAGGCGCTGGGCCTCCAGTGGAATGGCGCCGCCACCGGCAAAGGGATCCAGCAGTGTAGGGAATTCTCCATGGTTGTACTTCAAGATTTCTTCTTTGGCTGCTTTCAACACATCCTGATTGTTGGAATTTTCCCAGACGACCAGCTTTTCCAGAATGCCAAAGAGTCGTTCCCGTTCCGCGTGCTGTGCTTCTTCCGTAGGGAAGAGTTCGGGATGGGACGATGGGTCATCCACCAGGCTGGCCCAGATGACGGCCCTTGCAGCCGCCAGAGGACGGCGTGCCCACCATAAATGCAGGGTAGAAGGATGCCCGTGGCGAATGGATTTCTCTCGGGCACAGGCTTCATTGATTTTATCGAGTGGCAGTGCCACTTCGATCAGTTTCTTGATTGACATAAGTTGACTCACTCCTGAAACAGAATTCTCGATTGGCGGACTAAATCCTGGATATCATAGTTGATGCTGGTTGCCGTAAAATCCGGCGGGTTCTGAAAAGGCTGCTGTAAATAGATCGTATGCGTTTTCTTCCCATCCACTTCCACGATAGCCAGGATGAATTCCTCCGGTCGGTTCAGTGCCGTCAGAATCTCATTCTTGCTGACCGTCACCGTGTCTGCGCCTTTTCTCCGTCCTTTCACCTCGATAAAGCGCAGGACATTTTGATTGTCCTTTGTGCGCTTAGCGATGGGGATGACGGATTCTACGTCATAGCCACATTTTTCAGCACTGACATCCTTGGGGACGAAGCCCAATCTCTTTTCAATCGCAATGACAGCCTGCATTGCTGCATACTCGATGCTCTTCCGGTCGCTTTGTCCAAATGGCTCCTCTATTCCCTTCTTCATCAGCTGATAAAGCAGTCCTTTCGGGATGACGAGTGCACCACCTGTAATGATGGGCGACAAGGGATAGATATTCTTCTCTTTGCCGATTTCAGCAATGCGTTCAGCCTTGCGGTGTGCTAATTCATCTGCTCTCTGGCTGGCAAGTTGCGAATTCAGTTTTGCATTGACTTTCCCCTGTTCCTCTTTCCGCTCCAGTTCAGCAGCCTGAGCATCCCAATATTGGATTTCTCTCGTCAACCGTTTTTCAACAGCTCTAGCTGTCTTATTTAAAATGGGATTTTTTTGCTTTTTCACTTCTTCCAGATGTGCCGGTATCAAATGCTCAATGGCATATTCCTTCGCCTTTTTCTCCACCTCAATACATAACCAATTTTGTTTCATTACCCATTGGTGTATCACTTTGCGTTCATCATCATCTATCTCTCGGTAATCGAGATAAGGAGCATAGCCAGCATTCTTTGCAGAACCATCTTCTTTCAGTTCTACAAAATGCATGTGTTTCGAGATGATACGATTTTTCCCATTTGGTAATACGATTCCATCCTGTATCGTATCTTCGATATATACGAGCAAGCGAGCATCTGTACCATAATCGTTATCATCGATAAAGATGGTTCCTTCTTTCAGTGTCTCTCTATTTCGTTCCAAGATCAAATCAATGACAGCCTCTAGGAGTGGATGCCCTGGACAGATCAATTCGGCTTCTACCTTTCCCGGAATAGTACAGGCAGATTTATCGAAACAAATCCTCTCATATCTCCTCAAGACATGATTTCCATATCCGATCACCTGACTATCACGCCGAATTACGGCAGGAACATGAGGCAGTTCGTATCTCCCTGCTTCTCTTTTCCGGGCCTGTCCGCCTAAGCTCTTAAATGCCTCTAAAAAGAAAGACTCAATAAAATGCGGCTGCAATTTATGAGCTTCCATTCGTTCCATATCTTCTTTTATCCTGTTCACGATGTGAACGTCCATCACATCATTCGTGAGCGCCTGCTCCTCAATGAGTTTACGGAACACCTTCGGGTTCATAGAAGTATCGACAACTTTTGTCAATCGATCTCTTACTTTTGGGTCATTTCCATAGCGAATGGCTTCAATCAGTAAATCTTTTAACGGTTTATTCTCAAATGTCATTTTGCCGAGAATATCAAAAACCTTTCCCCCTAGAGCTTTCCGCTCTTCTTCCAGTTTTGAAAACAGTCGCCGGAATACATAGCCCTCTCTGGTTTCAGAGGCGACCATATTCCACAGGTGGCAAACTTCTAACTGTCCAATCCTGTGAATGCGGCCAAAGCGCTGTTCCAAGCGATTTGGGTTCCATGGCAGGTCATAATTGATCATGAGATGTGCGCGCTGCAGGTTGATACCTTCTCCAGCTGCATCTGTTGCAATCAGGATACGGACACGTACATCCTGCTTGAATTGTTCTTCTACCTTGCGGCGCTCATCTCGTGCCATCCCACCCCGAATGGTGACGACAGCTTCAGGGTCTCCTAACAGGGAGCGAATCTTTCCTGCCAAATACTGTAAGGTATCCTTGTGCTCCGTAAAGATAACCAGCTTTTCTCTTTGGCCGTTCTTTTCGAACATAAAGGATCGATCTTGAAGTAGATTCGATAATTCATCCCATTTTCTATCCACACCACTAGCACGTACTTCATTCGCCATATGTTCCAGATGTTGTAATGTATGGATTTCTGCTTGCATCTCTGAAATAGTCGCTGCTGCAGAAGCATGGTCCACCAGGTGTTGCTCTAGTTGTTCTTGTTCATCGGACGGCAAATCATCATCATCTAATTCCGACAGGTTCAGTGTCTCATACGTTTCCTTACCTTTTCCTGTACGTTCTTCTGATAAACGGCGTTCCAGTCTCTCCCTTCTACGTCGTAACGATTGATAGATGGCTTCTGGCGACGAAGCGAGTCTCCTCTGCAAGATTGTCAACGCAAAGCCCACGGTGTTTTTTCGCTCCTTGTTCAGCTTATCGGCACGATTGAATTCTTCCTGCACGTACTCCGTGACTTTGCTATACAACTCTGCTTCCAGCGGAGACAATGCGTAATTGACGGTATAAGCTCTGCGTTCCGGGAAAAGTGGTGTACCATCAAATTTCAGCAGTTCTTCTTTTACGAGCCGTCGCATCACATCGCCCACATCCAAGTTGCGATGCGGATTTCCATGCGTGATGCCATAACGATCCGAGTCAATGAGCGAAAGGAACAACTCGAAGTCGGTCTCCTTCCCATTATGGGGTGTTGCCGTCAACAATAAGAAATTCCGTGCTATGTGCGAAAGCAGCTGTCCCAGCCGGAAGCGCTTTGTATACTTTATTTCTCCACCCCAGAAGGTAGCAGACATCTTATGGGCTTCATCTACGACAATGAGATCCCAATCTGAGACCTTTAATTTTTCCTTCAATTCATCATTTCGAGCCAGCTTGTCCATCCGGACCAGACAAAGATTTTCTTCTGTGAAAATATTTCCTGTAACAGCTGACTCCATCCGATCATTCGTCAAGATCTCGAAGCGCAGGTGAAACTTAGAATATAGCTCATCTTGCCACTGCTCTACCAGACTTCCCGGCGTCACAATCAGGCAGCGTCTTAAATCGCCTCGAGCGATGAGCTCTTTGATATACAGGCCAGTCATGATGGTCTTGCCTGCGCCCGGGTCATCCGCCAGAATATAGCGCAAAGGAATCCGTGGAAGCATCTCTTGATATACCGCTGAGATCTGATGCGGCAACGGTTCTACAGAAGAAGTGTGTACCGCTAGGTATGGGTCGAACAAATGCGCCAAACTGATGCGATATGCTTCAGAAGCCAGCTTCATCCTGGCAGTGTCTCCAGCAAAGCTCCATGGGAGATGCTGGGTCTCTACCTCAAAATCTGATTCTTTATCTCGATAAAGGATTTGGGAGTCCAGCACGCCCTTCATATCTTCATAGACTAGTTCTACTGCGCTATTACCACACCAGCTCGATTTGACGACTGTGACATAGCCATTGTCTTTTATCCCTTTTACCCTTGCTCCGACCACAAGATCTTCCAGTCTGCTCATACTTGCTATACCCATTCCCTAGATAAATAGTTTTTATAAACTATTTATCTAGTTCGACACAAATCTGAAAAATCCTGCCTCGATGTCTCACAAAAACAGACCCATTCACCGGTCATGCCCATGCTGCTCCTTTTGGGCACACGAAAAATCCCACCAGCCAATGACCGATGGGACTTGTATGTCCGTGTAGCTTATCATGCCACACATAGCATGATAAGTGTCATTAACATCTCTTCTTCAGCTTTTTCTCATAATAGTCTTTCTTTTCAAGTGGGATACACAGCATCTCCATCGCTTTCTCCAAAGACCAGCCTGTACTCTCCATGAGATGCTGTAAGTCCCTTTGCGCTTGTTCAAGATATCCATCATTATAGATGCTTTCGCTCAGCTCGCCCATCTTGCTCAGCTCCTTTGTCTCATCTGTGTACACTGGTATCAAACAAATGTTTTATAAGCTACCTATGCGGCAGTTGACACTCCCTACGGCTAAAGCCGAGAGATTCTTGGTTCGACGACCACTGCACCGCCTCCAAGGAATTGGCGTCTTACACGATCTCCCCAAGCGTGAGTTCCCGTGTACCCCACGGTACGTTTTATTTCAGTTCACGCCACTTTGGATTTGTCTTCCAAAGCCTTGCGCAGGATGTTCTTTGCCGCATTCACATCCCTGTCGTGATGCATACCGCACTCTGGGCAATCCCATTCGCGGACGCTCAAATCCTTTGCCAGGGCATTTTGATAGCCGCAGACGGAGCAGGTCTGGCTCGACGGATAGAACGTATCGACTTTGAGCAGCTCGCCACCGTGCAGTTCCGTTTTGTATGTCAACTGACGAAAGAACTCCGACCAACTCACGTCCGAGATGGCCTGTGCAAGTTTGTGGTTCCGCAGCATTCCCTTGATATTCAGCTGCTCCACAGCAATCGTTTGGTTCTCACGAGCAAGCTGTGTAGAATGTTTATGCAGAAAATCCTTGCGGATGTTCGCAATCTTCTCGTGTATGCGGGCAACGCGTATACGAGCCTTGTCTCGATTTTGCGACTTCGGCATCTTGCGCGAAAGCCTGCGCTGCTCACGTTTCAGCTTTGCCAAGAACCGGTTGAGGTGTCTCGGATTCTCTACGATATGACCGAGGCTATCCGTATAGAATGCGCGAATGCCGACATCGATGCCGATCATGCCACCTGCGTTGGGCCGTACAAGATTTTCCTTATCCTGCTCCATGCAGAATGAAACAAAGTACTTGCTGGAAGCAGTTCGGCTTATCGTGGCAGAGAGAATCCGTCCATCGCAGTCCCGGCTCTGCTTGATTTTCACAAAACCGATTTTCGGCAGCTTGATTCTCTTGTCAACAATGCGGATGCCGTTCTTTTGATTTCTCGTCCTGTATGACTGGCTGTGACTATGTTTCGACTTGAATCGCGGATAGCCCGTGTGGAGCTTCCAAAAGTTCTGAAAAGCATTGTCCAGATTGCGCAAGGATTCCTGGAGCGCCATACTGTCTGCCTCTTTGAGCCAAGAAGTCTCTTCCTGGCGTTTCAGATCCGTGAGTAGCTTGCAAGTTTCAAAATAGCTGACAGAACGATGGTTGGCTTGCCACTGATCACGACGGACAGCAAGGAAATGGTTATACACAAAGCGACAACAGCCCAATGTGCGGTTGATAAGGCGCTGCTGTGTCTTGTTTGGATAGATACGGAACTTGTAGCCAAGCACATACGGTTCCATCTTCTCACTTCCCTTGCGATTTCTTTTGGTGCTCAATCAGGGCCTTGTATGCTTCCCTATTCTAATCCAGAAGTCTGCGGGAAACCGCCATGACATCTTCATCCGGCATAGTCTGTTCCGCTTGCATCTTCTGAAAATCCAGAACCAGGTAGCGAGGTACGTTGTTTTTCAGGATAATGACGGATCCTTTTTGGTCGACTAGGCGAGTGACCTTTGAAAAATTTTGATTTGCTTCAGTCATAGGGACGAGATTATCTGTATTGATTCTCATATATATCACCTCTTTTTATTATACCTTAAAAATAGGATATTTTCAACCTATATAATAATCTCTACTAGCACTGCCACCCATAATATAATAGAGACAATCAGGTAGGTGCATAACATGTACAAGCAGCATGAAAGTATATCTCTCCCCAACGGTCTTGCCGACCAGCTGAAACAGCTATACGGGCCTCAGGCGCGCATTGTGGCGCAGGCACCGGTGTCGGGCGGTGATATCAATGAAGCGTATCATCTCGTGATGCAGGATGGCCGTGATCTGTTTCTCAAGACACATCCGGATGCTGCAGACGAGTTCTTCTCTTCAGAGGCGGCTGGCCTTGCTGCTTTGGAGCAGGCCGGTCTGTCTGTGCCCAAGGTGCTCGGCTGCAACCGCGACTACTTGCTGCTCGCCTACGTGAAGAGCGCTCGGAAGTGCCGCGATTACGATCAGCAGCTCGGCTACGAGCTTGCCAAGCTCCATCAAGCCGATACAACCGCGTTCACCTGCGGCCACCGCTTTGGCTTCCTGAAGGACAACTATGCTGGCTCCACGCGCCAACGGAACCATCCGTCTGACAGCTGGATTGATTTCTTCCGCACGCAGCGCCTGCAACCGCTCTTCAAGCTCTGCTGGCACTACTTCTCATCCGACGAGAAACGCCTTTGTGAGCAGCTGCTCGCCCATCTGGGAGACCGCCTCGTTGAACCCGCTTTCCCGTCGCTGCTCCATGGCGACCTCTGGTGCGGCACCCGGACGGCGCCCCCATCTTCATCGATCCGGCCGTGAGCGTCGGCCACCGCGAAGTCGACCTCGCCATGACCGAGCTCTTCGGCGGCTTCTCCGGCGATTTCTACCAAGCATACCGAGAAGCCTGCCCCATGGACCCCGGCTACCCCGAGCGCCGCGACCTCTACAACCTCTACCCGCTGCTCAATCACCTTCATCTCTTCGGCAGCGCCTACCATCACACCGTCACCCGCATCCTGCATCATTACGCTTGACTCGCTATTTTATTCATCTGCCATGCCTTCTGTGATGCGAATCATGGTATAATCAAGGAAGAGGGGGTGGGTTCATGTCGTTCCGTATTCTTTCAGGGGACATCTCTCCTGAGTACAAGCTTTTCGATTCCATCCTGATGGCTGATGGCCGGCCGAATATCTTTCTCACGAAACATACCGTCATAGATTTTCAGGCACTCAAGCACTACACGAACTACTATTTCAGCTGATGGCGCGGGCTACTTGCCTTGGCTTTCGGCCTACTGTGCTTCAGCTTCGTGGGAACTGTGCTGTTCATTGCCGTCGCCAGCATCCGGATGCGCCGCATGCTCCTTTTCCGTATGACCGTGCTGAGCCACGGTACATTCGTCGCCTCCATTGACAAAGACACCTATCAAAAGTTCCTGAAATCGTTCTTCGCTTCTGCGCCGACCGCCTGATGGCGGTCTTTTTTATTCCTATGTCCGTATCATAATATTTCCTCCAGCAACTATCATCATAGGATAGTCACTGGAGGAAATCAAGGTGTCCGTCTCTTCTGTCACGGCTGTCGGATTTGGCATGGATGACGACGATCTGCAACAGTAGTAGAAACCTGATCTGCCGCTATTCCCTTTTAAATCAGATGAAAATATTGCACTTTGCTTTGTGATTTTCCTGCCATAAGATACTATGATATACTATAGACAAGAATAGATGGGTCGCTCCTCCGCCCTTTATTGGTGGGGGTTCAACGACTCATCTATTTTTGAATTGATGCATGTTACATTCATCATATCCCCGCAAGTGCGGGGCTCACACATCGTTTCCCTTCGCACATTTTCGATAGATGGGATCATCCCCGCATATGCGGGGCTCACACTAAAAATTCCATCTGCTATCTCCCTTTATTTGATAGATTCGACATCCCGATGAAAAACTCCTGCCTATCATTGCTTACCTTCATATTTTTTCAAAGATGACATTACTCATCATGAAATAATCTGGGGTCTGGGAAGTTCAGACGAAATGAAATCTTATACTTACGAGCTGCATATTGTTGCATCCGATACGGTGATGGCCAAGGTATGTATTGTCATACCGCGGAGGACCAAACTGTCGTACCAGATTTTTCTGGATGACATTGTATATGGCGTCTGCAGTTTCCTGATCATTGGTGCAAAATGTGACATCAATGCCATTGACAGCATCATTTGCATCAAACTGTACCAAGAAGCCATGCATCACGGGGTCGGTATACTTGCCTCTGACATAAATATACTGGTCTTTAACAAAACGATATGGGTATGGTGCCTGATACTTATGGCTGAACTTCCAATTGGGCACATCTGAAAAGTTCTGCATAAAATCCTTTTTCGGCATACCAAGATACATCGTATAGATATTATCCATATCGTGACTGACAAGTTCAGCTTCCTCAACGGGTGTTGCTGCAAACGCAGATGGTATTGCAACCAACAGCATCATCAAGACCACCATCATCAACATCCATAGTCTTTTCCGCATAATGCTCCGCCTCCCATCAATGATTTCGATATCGTTTTGTTTTAATCTCTTGCCAATTATTTCATTGTATTTTAATTCGTCACAGTCCTGTGAAATCCTTCTTATACCACAAAAAGCACCGCCGAAGCGGTGCTTTCGTTATCTTGCCGGTGGCAATCAGATCATGTTCTTGACATAGGAGTCGTAGAGGCTCTTGATCTCTTCGACTTTGTCGTATGCAGAGCGTCGGCAGCGCCTGCCACCACGCCGTCATTCACATCCTTCATCGTCATGTCCGGCTCCCGTTCTTCATTAACGGATTCACAAGCTATACCCATCCACCCGATACAGCAGATGCATGACCTGCTGCACAGTCTGACGGAGATTCCGTTCTGTATTGTCGCGGTCCATGGCTTCCTCTATGCTCATCGGCACATGAAGAATCGGGAAATATGCATCGATGCCGTGCTGGTTGACAAACTCAGCATCCGGCAGCGCACTGCCGCAGAGCGCTACCGTAATGCAGCAAGAACGGCATTCCTTGGCAAGCTGTGCCACGCCGACTGGCCCCTTACCCATGGCTGTCTGCCGATCCATGCGCCCTTCACCTGTGATCAGCACATCGGCGTTCGCAAGCGCCTGTTCGATGCCGATAGATGAGAGAATCAGATTGATGCCCGGCTTCAGCACGCCATTCAGGAACACTCGGAAGGCAAATCCGATTTCGCCGGCAGCGCCAGCCCCCGGAAGCTCCTGTCCTCTTCTCCCCAGCGTCTGCTCCGCCAGATCTGCAAAATGGTGGATGTCACCATCCATGCGTGCAACGATTGCCGGTGTTGCTCCCTTCTGCGGCCCGTAAACGCAGGAACAGCCATCGGGACCGCAGAGCGGGTTCGTGACATCACAGGCAATCTCAAATTGACAGTCTTTCAGACGTCTGTCAGCTCTCGTCGCGTCGATACCCGCCACATCAGCAAGATTGCCGCCGAAAATGCCAGCCTTCGATCCGTCATCCTTCAAGAACTGGAAACCCAGCGCCGTCAGCATACCGAGACCGCAGTCATTCGTCGCACTGCCGCCGATGCCGATGATGAAATGACGGCAGCCGCGGTCGATGGCAGCCAGTATGAGCTCGCCGAGTCCATACGTCGTCGTATTGAGCGGGTTGCGCTTCTCAGGCGGCACAAGTGGGAGTCCCGACGCATCGGCCATCTCGATGACAGCAGTTCCCGTGTCTGGCAGATATCCATAGTGGCTCTTGATTGGCGCGCCCAGCGGCCCTCTCACCGTCACTTCTACGAATGTTCCATGCAGTCCCTGCGTCATAGCATCGACTGTACCCTCACCGCCATCGGCCAACGGAAACACGTCGACCATATCCTCTGGATACGCATTGAGGATTGCCCTTTTCAGCAGCTGACCAGCTTCGATGGAAGAAATGCATCCCTTGAACGAATCAATTGCAATTACTGTTTTCATCATCTTTTCCTCTTCCATTTGATGCCTGCGTTCAGCGGTATTCGCCGTTCAAGACATCGAAATAATCCGTACGCTCATCCTCGCGGATCTCGCGGAAAACGCGACACGGACTGCCAAATGCGACGACGCCGGACGGAATATCACGCGTAATGATGCTGCCTGCCCCAATAATGGTGTCATCGCCGATCGTCACGCCCTGATCGATGTGCACGCCACCACCAATCCATACGCGATTGCCTATCTTGACCGGTTTTGCGAAGCACGCACCGGCCGCCCTTTCCGCCGCATCAAACGCATGGCGCGACGTATAGATGCCAACGCGCGGCCCGAACAGGACATGATCGCCGATGATGATTTCTCCCGGATCAAGCATGACACAACCGAAATTCGCATAGAAATCATCGCCTACCGTGATATTGAAGCCGAATTCACAGCGAAATCCCGGCTCCAAAAAAGGATTTTCCCCAACTTTGTGGAAAAGTTTATGGAGGATATCTACCCGCTTCTCTTCCTGATCTTTTCCGTAAAGCTCATTATATGCATTTGTTAAGATCACGGCATCGCGGCGCGCACCAACCAACTCCGGGGTAAGATCACAGTACATCTTGCCAGATGCAATACGCGCTTTCTGTTCTTCAAACGTCAACATGATACTTCATCCTTTCTCCTCACTCTTTTTCGTGGAACAGAAACAATAGTCACAAGGGAGGTTTTCTATTTGAAACCAGCCATTTTTATGTCCAAAGCAGATACATTCTCAGGAGATTACAGCTTCACTTTCCGCAATGCCCACAATGAATATCATGCAGGACTCCACTATCATGATTTTTACGAATTTGTTATTTACCTCGGCAATGCGGGGAGCTTTTTCATCGACAATACCTCCTACGATCTCCATCGTGGTGATATTGTATTGATCAGCATGTTCACGCCGCATATCCTGCGATACGATCCAGATTCCAGTTATGAACGCTTCAGCGTCAGCATCGACCCACAGCTCCTACTTTCCTTCAGCAGCGAGTCCTCCAACATCCTCGATATCTTCCTGTCGGACAATGAGCATTATCCAGTCTTTCATCTGGACGAAACTTCTTTTGCGCGATATCCAAGACTCCTGGAGCGCATGCGCGGCAGGGGGCTCCAGCATGGGAATGAGATTTACCAACGGGCTCTTCTCCATCAGCTCTGCGCCTTTCTCTATGACGACTGCTACAACGGTTCCCATTATGATTCCACGGAAGCACAGTACATCGCTTTGGTCGCTCATCTCATCCAATACATCAATAACCATCTTGGTGAGGATCTGAGCCTTGAAGTCCTGGCAAAAGAATGCAACTACAGCATCTTCCATCTTTGCAAAATCTTCAAGAAGGTCACACAGAAAACGCTCAACAACTACATCATCGAAAAACGCCTGGAACGCGTTGCAAAACTGCTGACAACCACCCTTCCCATCAGCCGCATCGCCGAAAATACAGGGTTCCATAATTACAGCTATTTCTACAAGGCCTTCTGCAAAGTATACGGCCAGAGTCCCATTGAATATCGAAAATCACATGAACAAGACGGCTGATCTATCGTACCTCGCTATATCAAAAAGGCTGCCGTGATTTTCTGCAGCCTTTTTGGAAATTCGATCTATCATTTACGAGCAATTGCCGCCAGTGCTTTTTTCACAATATCGCCTGCTGTGAGCCCATAGGCTTCCATCAATTCCTCCGGTTGACCGGACTGGCCGAAGCTGTCATCTACGGCGACATACTCCATCGGGACCGGACAGTGCTGCGATACGTATTCTGCGACAGCACTCCCCATCCCGGCATAGCGCTGTGATTCTTCTGCCGTAACAATGGCACCGCAGGAGGCAGCCTTTTCGATGGCCGCGCCATCAAGCGGCTTCACCGTATGCATGTTGATGACCATGGCAGAGACACCCTGTCCGGATAGTGCCTTGGCGGCGTTCACGGCCTCATAGACCATGGCGCCGTTCGCGATGATTGCCACGTCTGTGCCCTCGCGGAGAATGTTGGCCTTGCCGATCTCGAACGGCATATTTTCATCCGTAATGACCGGGACGGCCTCTCTGCCAAACCGGATGTAGCAGGGGCCCTGTTTCCTGGCGATTGCCAGCGTCGCCTTGCGCGTTTCCTCCGAATCACACGGCACAATGACTGTCATGTTCGGCAAAACGCGCATCAGTGCGACATCCTCCAGAGCCTGATGCGTCGCGCCGTCCGGGCCGACCGAGATGCCCGCATGCGCACCGGCCAGTTTGACATTCAGATTGTTATAACAGATTGTCGTACGGATCTGATCATACGCTCTGCCCGTCAGAAATACGCCGTACGTCGAGGCGAACGGGATCATGCCGCCGAGGGCAAGGCCTGCCGCCGTTCCGAGCATATCCTGCTCGGAAATGCCCATGTCGAGGAAATGCTCGGGGAATTTATCGCGGACCCAGACGGCGCGCGTCGATTTTGCCACATCGGCATCCAGGATCATGACATCCGGATTCTTTTCGGAAAGCTCCAGGATTGCCTGTCCATATCCATTCCGCATTGGTACCTTTTCCATCATTCTGCCTCCCTGATCTCTTTTAATGCTGCGGCCAGCTGCTCATCATCCGGTGCTGTGCCGTGCCAGTTGCAATCGTTCTCCATAAAGGAAACGCCCTTGCCCTTGATGGTATGCGCCAGGATCAGGGACGGGCGTCCCTTGATCGTCTTCGCCAGTTCAAAGGCGTCCATGACCGAGGCAATGTCATTGCCATCCGTCTCAATGACATTCCAGCCAAACGCCTTCCACTTCAGAGCAAGGTCGCCGAGATCCTTGATCTCCTCGATCGTGCCGTCGAGCTGCACGTGATTGTAATCGACAATCGCGCAGACATTGTCCAGTTTGTGCTGCGGAGCCGTCATCGCGGCCTCCCAGATCTGCCCTTCCTGAAGCTCGCCGTCACCCATCAGGCAGTAAACGCGCTGCTTCTTCTGCTTCTTACGGAAAGCCATCGCGATGCCATTGGCAACGGACAGCCCCTGTCCCAGGGAACCGGCCGAACAATCGAGTCCCGGCGTGCTAGCCATATGCGGATGTCCCTGCAAGATGCTGCCCATCCTGCGCAGCGTCTTCATAGCAGAAACCGGGAAGAATCCGCGGCGTGCCAGTACGCTGTAAACGACTGGTGCAACATGGCCTTTCGAGAGGATGAAGCGGTCGCGGTCCTCCCAGTCTGGGTTTTCCGGATCCACCTGCATGATTCCGCCAAAGTAAAGCGCTGTCATGATCTCAACAGCTGAAAGAGAGCCTCCCGGATGTCCGGAGCCGGCATCATGCGTCATGGTCACGATGTCCTCGCGGACGCTCTTGCACATCTCTTTCAATCTCTTTATCTCTTTCTCGTCCATTCATACCGCATCCTTTCCTCACGGATTGCTTATATTCAATCCGGCTTCTTTTCTATCCTGATTTTATTATAGCTTCTTCCCTGCAAAGATTCGATTCTCAATCCTGTCCTGCACATTTCTTATCTTGTTATTCGAAATATCGCAAAAAAAGTCCGTTCCCGCGAGGAACGGGAACGGATCAACATTGGCAACATCAGGGGGAAGGGAGTAAAAAAGCAGAAACTTGGAACGATATTCAACGATATCAGCGAAGTGCGCCTGGGTCACCCGCGCTCGGTTTCCTTTTCCGTCAGGAATAAAGCATCCACGCCAAGCTTATCGGCCAGAGCCGTTAGATCGTTCGTGAGCGATTCCGGCAAGACAACGCCCTCTTTAAGGTTCTCCTGCTTCTTGGTGTATTCGATTTCGCCCGGATAGAGCGCATGCATATGATTCGATTTCATCGGCAGAGCATGCAGCCGATCAATGTAAGACGTCGCACGTTGGTGGAATTCATCCAGATCCTGGAATGCCTTGATATTGATGCATCCAAATGCCTGACTGGATAGTTCCGGCGTATCCGTAAGATCCTGATTGTTGATGTCGGGGGAAAGGACACCGCCGGACAGGAACGTAGAGAACAACTCGACAACCAGGGCAATGCCGAAGCCCTTATGGCCCGCCATCGTGGTCATCATGTAGCACTGATCAACATCCGTTGTATCATTGCCGTTTTTATCCAGCATCCAGCCGGACGGGATGGATTTCCCGCGTTTCTTCAGATCCTTGCACTTGCCCATGGCAACCGTGCTCGTCGCCATGTCGACGCAGAATTCCGGATATTTTTCACCGGCCCGGACCGCAAAGGCAAACGGATTATTGCCCATGAACGGTTCCTTTGCCAACGGAGGTCCCATCGTGAGATCCGTCGTCGAGCAGGCAAAGCCGATGCAGTCATCACCGGCCAGTTTCATGGCCCAATGGCCGGCCATGCCGAAATGGTTGCTGTTGCGGACCGTGACGATGCTGATCAGGTTATCCTGCGCTTTCTTGCGGGCAAGCGCAACGGCCTTCTCGCTGGCAATCGCGCCCAGACCTCCCTGTGCATCGATCACGGCGCTGTTCGCCGTTTCCTTGACAATCGGATATGTGCTGGTCAGCGAGGCTCCCCCACCCTGGATTTTCTCGATGTAGGGAACCGTGCGGATGACGCCGTGGCTCCGGACATTCCGGAGATCCGCATGGACCAGAAGCTCTGCAATTGTCTTGACATCTTTCTCCGGAACATTGACCTTTTCAAAAAGCTGTTCCTCAAAGACACGCAGCTTCTGAGGGTCTACTGCATAGTTCTTCATAAAACTCACATCCTTAAAATTTAAAATTTACTCGAAAATGATTTCATCACCGACCATCAGACGCGGCATGTACTTGCCCTTGACCATAATCTGGCCCGGCTGCTCCACGATGTCCTTACCGCTGAAGACAATCGTTACATGGCCATTTTTCCGAAGATCCTCCAGAGCGGTATCTCCGATAGCTGTGACAGAATACTCATAGCCGCCCATAAGCAGCGTATCGCCCGGAACAATGTCTTCTTTCAATTCGGAAACGGTATGAGCAACCACCATTTCCTG
>ERZ772860.522-NODE-522-length-33733-cov-3.612507_pt1 | contig 33733 bp, 27 predicted proteins | sample MGYA00511342_ERZ772860 | MGnify/ENA primary metagenome ERZ772860 (study PRJEB29015, sample SAMEA2737665) | human gut metagenome | biome: human gut; feature: human-associated habitat; material: faeces | place: China | collected 2012 ... | reverse complement strand
CGGGCGAGCCGCGCTATGAGGCGCTGTTCGCCGGACTGGCCGAGCGCTACCCAGCGGCCGCGCGCGCCCTCATCCGCTATGACGCGGAGCTGGCGCAGCGGCTTTACGCCGGTTCCGACCTCCTGCTCGTGCCGAGCCGCTTTGAACCCTGCGGACTGACGCAGCTCATCGCCATGAAATACGGCACGCTGCCGCTTGTCCGCGAAACGGGCGGCCTTTATGACAGCGTCCGGCCCTATAACGAGCAGGACGGCAGCGGCTACGGCTTTACGTTCGCGCCCTATGCGGCGCACGATTTGGAATACACGGTCCGGAGAGCCGTCTCTTTCTACTTCGACGATCCGGCGCTCTGGCAGACGCTTGTCAAGCGCGCCATGCGGCAGGATTTTTCATGGAAACGCTCGGCGGCGCTCTACGCGGCGCTGTATGAACAGATTCTGAGCGGAGAAGCGGTCGGCTGAATCTCCGTTTCTTTTCCCAGCGTCTGCGCGGCACCGGCCGTCCGGCCCGTCCATTGACCGCAAACAACTGATTTGCGCCGCGAATACCGCGGCTTTCGCAAAAAACCTGAAAGGAACACACCATGGACATCATTGGCGAAAAAAATCATGTAAAGAAGAGCGTTTCCGAGAAGCTGAAACGCCAGTTCGGAAAGAATATTGAAACCGCCTCCCCGCTCCAGCTCTACAAGGCCGTCGCCATGACGGCGCGCGACGAGATCATGGAGCATTGGCTGTCCACGCTCAACCGCGTCGCCGCGGACAAGAAAAAGGTTCTCTATTACCTTTCCTTAGAGTTTCTGACCGGAAAATTTCTCGGCGCGAACCTGACCGCGCTCGGAAAATACGACGTCTACCGCGAAGCGCTCGCGGAGCTTGGGATTTGCCTCGCCGATCTGGAAGACGCCGAGCGCGAGCCGGGACTCGGCAACGGCGGCCTCGGCCGCCTGGCCGCCTGTTTTCTCGACTCGCTCGCCGCGCTTTCCCTGCCCGCCGTCGGCTGCGGCATCCGCTACGATCTGGGTTTGTTTCGGCAAAAAATCGTCGAGGGCGAGCAGGTTGAACTGCCGGACCGCTGGCTGTTCGACGGAAACGAATGGGAGGTCGCGCGGCCGGAAGAATCAGTCGAGATCTGCTTTAACGGAACCGTCCGCGAATACGTTGACGAGACGGGGCGGCTCAGCTTCGCGCTTGAAAACCCCAACCGCGTCATCGCCGTGCCCTATGATATCCCCGTCTGCGGCTATCAAAACAATTTCTGCAACACGCTGCGGGTTTGGAGCGCTCAGTCGCCGGAGATTCTCGATATGCGCTCCTTTTCCGAGGGCGACTATGTCAAAGCCAGCGCCGAGCGCGAGCTTGCCGAGACGATTTCACGGATTCTCTATCCAAACGACAGCCACAACGCCGGAAAGAGCCTGCGCCTGCGCCAGCAGTATTTCTTTACCTCCGCGACGCTTCAATACATGCTCAAACGCCACAAGGCGCAGGGGCTCTCGGTTGCCGATCTGCCGCAGTACGTCGCCGTGCAGATCAACGACACGCACCCCTCTATCGCCATTGCCGAATTGATGCGGCTGCTCGTCGATCAAGAGCGGATGGCATGGGAGGACGCCGAGCGCATCTGCGGCGCGGTGTTTTCCTACACCAACCACACGATCATGAGCGAGGCGCTGGAAACGTGGCCCTGCTATCTGATGGAAAATCTGCTGCCGCGCATCTACATGATTCTCTGCGAGCTCGACCGCCGCGCCCGTCTGCGCACAGAGGCCCGCGCCGGACGGGACGCCGCGGAGCGTACGGCCATCATCGGTTACGGATCCGTGCGGATGGCCAACCTCTGCATGAACGTCTGCCGCAAAGTCAACGGCGTCTCCGGGCTGCATACGGAAATCCTGAAAAAGAGCTTGTTTGCCGATTTCGAAAAGCTGAACCCCGACCAGATCATCGCCGTGACCAACGGCGTGACGCCGCGCCGCTGGCTCTTACAGGCCAATCCCGGTCTGAGCGCGCTGATTACGGAAACGCTCGGCACCGAGGAGTGGGCGCGCGACCTCAGCCGTCTTTCCGCGCTGGAAAACTACGCCGGAGACAACGCCTTCTGCGAGCGCCTCGCAGCGGTCAAGCGCGCCAACAAGCTGCGGCTGGTCGACTTTATCAGCAGGACACAGGGCATATCGCTCGACCCGGACTCGATCTTTGACGTTCAGGTCAAGCGGCTGCATGAGTATAAGCGTCAGCTTCTCAATGTGCTGCACATTCTCTACCTTTACTTCGATATCGTTGAAAACAACGTTTTGCCGGAATTTCCGCGGACGTTTTTGTTTGGCGCCAAGGCTTCGCCCGGCTATACGCGCGCCAAGCAGATCATCGCCCTGATCAACGCCGTGGCCGAGCGGGTCAATAACGACCCTGCTGTGCGCGGGCTGCTTAAAATCGTCTTTGTGGAAAATTATAACGTGACGCGCGCCTCGCTGATGATTCCCGCCGCCGACGTCAGCGAGCAGATTTCCCTGGCGGGGAAAGAGGCCTCCGGGACGGGCAACATGAAGTTCATGCTCAACGGCGCGCTGACGGTCGGTACGCTCGACGGAGCCAACGTCGAAATGCATGACCGGCTCGGCGACGATGATATGTTCCTGTTCGGCTTGCGGGCGGAACAGGTCGAAAACGCTTTCCAATATGGGCGGACGGCGCCGGAAAAGCTCTGTATCGAAAATGAGCGGCTCGGCCGTGCCGTCAACGCGCTCGCCGACGGAACGCTGCCCGCCGGTATTGCCTCCCTGAAAGCGTACCTGCTCAACGGCGACGGCGGCATCCCAGACCCTTACCTCTGCCTGACGGATTTCGCCGACTATGCGGCGGCGCAGGAGCGCGTCCTCGCCCGCTACGCCGACCGGGCGGCGTGGTTCGCATCCTCGGCGCGCAACATCGCGCGTTCCGGCTTTTTCTCCTCCGACCGGGCCATCGCCGAATACAATGAGAAAATCTGGCGGCTCGACGTATGACCTCGCCAACCCCTGACGCGGCCAAACGCCGGCCGGAAAACGCACAGGCGTATCACAATTTTCTGTCCGGCGTTTACCGCCTGCCCTTCGGCGCCGTCGAGACAGGGACGCGCGTTACGCTTCGCGTCTATGTCGAAGAAACGCTCTCCCCTGTTTCGGTCACCCTGCGCGTCTGGACGGCCGGCGGAGAGGCGTTTTTTCCGATGCGCCGCTGCGGACCGATCTGGGAAACAGGCTATACCGCTCCCGCCGAGCCGCAGCTCGTCTGGTATCGCTTTGATATCCGTCTGCCGGACGGACTGCGTTACTGCCGGCCGGAGAACGAAGCCTATCACGGCGGACTCTGCGCCGTCCGGGACGACTACAAGAGCTTTCAGCTCACCGTCTATGCCGCCGGTTTTTCCGTTCCCGGCTGGGCGGCCGACTGCGTTATGTACCAGATTTTTCCGGACCGCTTCTGCCGGAGCGAAGCGGCCGACTGTGAAACGGCGGACAGGCGGCTGCATCAGAGCTGGAAGGAACCGATGGATTATCTGCCCGACCCGCAAAAGGGTTATTACGCCGCCGACGATTTTTTCGGCGGAAACCTGCGGGGAATTGAGGAAAAGCTTCCCTATCTGAAAAAGCTCGGTGTCACCGCGCTCTATCTGAACCCGATTTTTAAAGCCGGTTCCAACCACCGCTACGACACCGGCGATTACGAAAAAATCGACCCGCTGCTCGGTACAAACGAGGATTTTCGCCGTCTCTGCGCCGCCGCGCGCGCGGCGGGTATCCGGATTATCTGCGACGGCGTATTTTCCCACACCGGTTCCGACAGCGTTTACTTCAACAAAAACGGCGCCTATTCGTCGTGCGGCGCCTGCGATTCGCCTGATTCACCGTATTATAAATGGTATCGGTTCAAAAAATACCCGGATGAATACGACTGCTGGTGGAATATCTGGTCGCTGCCCGCGGTCGACGAGACGGAGCCGACCTATCTCGACTTTATCACCGGCAAAGGCGGAATCGCTGTCCGGTGGCTCTCCGCCGGCGCGTCCGGCTGGCGTTTGGACGTCGCCGATGAGCTGCCGGATGCTTTTCTGGATCGGTTTCGGACATGCGTCAAAGCGGCCGACGAGAACGCGCTGATCGTCGGCGAGGTCTGGGAGGACGCCTCTAACAAAGTGAGCTATGGAAATCTGCGCCGTTTTTTACTGGGGACGCAGCTCGACTCGGTGATGAACTATCCGCTGCGCGCGCTGATTCTCGATTTACTGACCGCTAAAATCGGCGCGGCGGACTTCTGTTTCCGGCTGGCTCTGCTGGCGTCGAACTATCCGCCGCAGGCGTTTACCGCCTGCATGAATTTTCTCTCCACGCACGACGTCTGCCGCGTGACGACGGCTTTGGGCGCGGAGCGCGACGTCTCGGCGCTGTCACGCGAAGAGCAGGCTCATTTTACGCTGACGCCGCAGCAGCGCGGGCGCGCGCTCTGTCTGCATCGAACCGCCGCGCTGCTCCTGTTTTCTCTGCCCGGTATGCCCTGCGTCTACTACGGCGATGAAATCGGGCTGGAAGGAGGAACCGATCCGTTCAACCGCGCGCCGTTTCCTTGGGATGAGATGGATCTGCCCGGCAGACAGGCTCTGGCGGAATGGTATGCCGCGCTTGGCAGGCTGCGCGCGGCCTATCCGGCGCTTCGGCGCGGCGCGCTGAGACTGTGTCAACGAGACGGAATGCTCCTGATCCGCCGGAGCGCGGCGGATGACGGCGCGGCAGAGCTGCTCTCCGTTGTCAACCCGACGGATACGCCGCTGCCGCTGCCGGAAGAATGCGCGCTGCCGCTGCTCGCGTCGTGTGTTTTGGAGGCGCGCATGCTGCCGCCTGGCAACGGCGCGGTCTTTACATACACGCCGGTATCTTCCCAAACCCTTTGAACCGTCTTGCAGCTTTTATAAACCGAATGGAATGATTTTGTCAATTTTATCCGCCGTTTCCTGCTGTTTTTCACCGCATCATCCGCAATAATTTACATATGATTCATCACTTGTTCGCCCAAATGTTGTATACTATAATTGATATTATTTTTTTGATAAAAGAGGTTTTAATTTGGCAGAAATAAATAGATATTCCGAAATTACGCCGGCGGTCGCGGCGCTTGCTGACAGCGCCGTTCACAGCGCAATGATTGACCCGGCGTTGTATAAAACATATGACGTCAAGCGCGGACTGAGGGATTTAAACGGAGACGGTGTGCTTGCCGGTCTGACGCAGATCTCGGAAATCCGTTCCTTTGCCACAGTAGACGGCGAAAAGCGTCCCTGTGAAGGCGAGCTTTATTACCGCGGCTATAATATTTACGATTTGGTGCGCGGCTTTTTACAGGACAAGCGTTTTGGTTTTGAAGAAACCGCCTATCTTTTGCTGTTTGGCCGTCTCCCCGATCAAGCCGAGCTGAACAGCTTCCATACCATTCTGGCCGGTTACCGGACGTTGCCGACGAGCTTTGTGCGCGACATCATCATGAAAGCGCCGAGCCGCGACATGATGAATACGCTGGCGCGCAGCGTTTTGACGCTCTATTCCTATGATACCAACGCCGACGATATCTCGCCCGCCAATGTCCTCCGGCAGTGCCTGCAACTGATCGCGCTGTTCCCGCTGCTGTCGGTTTACGGCTATCAGGCGTACCGGCACTATCATGACGGTCAGAGCCTGTTTATTCATGTGCCCAACGAAAATCTCTCGACCGCGGAAAACATCCTCGTGCTGCTCCGCGACGACTGCAAATACACCGAGCTGGAAGCGCGCGTCTTGGATCTCGCGCTGGTGCTGCACGCCGAACACGGCGGCGGCAACAACTCAACCTTTACAACTCATGTCGTCTCCTCCTCTGGGACCGATACTTATTCCGCCATCGCCGCCGCGCTCGGCTCGCTCAAAGGCCCGCGGCACGGAGGCGCCAACATCAAGGTCATCCGCATGTTTGAAGACATGAAGGCGAATCTGCGCGACTATACCGACGACGACGAGATTTCCGCCTATCTGACCGCGCTGCTGAACAAGCAGGCGTTTGACCGCGCCGGACTGATTTACGGCATGGGACACGCGGTCTACTCGATCTCCGACCCGCGCGCCAACATTCTCAAAAGCTTTGTTGAGAGCCTGTCGAAGGAAAAGGGGCGCAGTGAGGACTATGAACTCTACGCGCGCGTGGAGCGGCTCGCGCCGCAGATCATCGCCCGCGAGCGCAAGATCTATAAGGGCGTGAGCGCCAATATCGATTTTTACAGCGGCTTTGCCTATAATATGCTCAATCTGCCGCTCGAACTCTACACGCCGATCTTTGCCATCGCGCGCATCGCCGGATGGAGCGCGCACCGCATCGAGGAGCTGGCTAACTCCGGCAAAATCATCCGTCCGGCGTATAAAAGCGTCGCCTCGCCGTGCGGATATGTGCCTCTCGCGGAGCGCTGACGCAGTCGGCAGCCGCTTGATCATGTGGTTCAATTATGCCGCCAACGGTTTCAAACCGTTGGCGGCATTCGTTTCGTATCCCGTGCTCTGTCTTGTCTGAAACGCACGGCGGGGATGTCACATATTGCTCCATTCTCCTTGACGGTTTTTTCAGCTGGCTGTATAATAAACCTCTGCGCTTTGCCGAAGCAAACGGCACACGGAGGCAAACGGCTGCACAAGTATATAATATATAAAAGGAGAGATACGATGGCTCCAATCGACATCAGAAGCTGGATCTCGGATTTGACGGAACGGCTGAAAGCGATTTTCGGCGGTCGGCTCGTTTACGTCGGTTTACAAGGCAGCTACCGCCGCGGCGAGGCCGATGCCAAAAGCGACATCGACGTCATGACGGTACTCGACCGCCTGGAACCGGCTGATCTGAAAACCTACCGCGCTGCGGTCGGCGCAATGCCGTATGCGGACAAGGCCTGCGGTTTTATTTGCGGCAGAGCGGAGTTAGCCGCATGGCCGCGGCACGAGCTGTTTCTCCTTCAAAGAGAAACGTTGGACTGCTTCGGCGCGCTTGCCCCTCTGCTCCCCGCGGTACAAGACGGCGATATCCGCGCCTATGTGCAGATCAACGCGGCCAATCTCTACCACGCAGTCTGCCACCGCGCGCTGTATGCGGCTGAACCGGCGAATGCGAATGCGCTGAACAGCGTTTATAAACCGGTTTTCTATATCCTGCAAAACCTCGCATATCTGAAAAGCGGCGTCTTTGCGCCGACGAAAAACGAGCTTTTGCCGCTGCTGACCGGTATTGACCGCGAGGTTCTTCTGGCCGCTGTCGCCCTGCGGAGCGGCGAAGCAGATGACCGCGATTCCGAACGGCTGTTTTCTCTGCTGTTCCGTTGGTGCCAGACGACGCTGGACGCCGCCGGCGGCGAGACAGGCGGTGTCCGATGAAGCGGACGCTCGACGTTATGGCCGGCCGAATCGCCGCTCTCCTGCAAACGCAATCTCCCTCGCTGTACCTCTACGGCTCGGCGGTGCTGGACGACTTCCGTCCGGGGTGGAGCGATATCGATATCCTCTGCCTGACGCAGACGGCGATTTCACCGCAGCAGGCCGGGAAGCTGCTCTGCCTGCGACAGGCTCTGAGCGCGGAATTCCCGGAGGTTCCGCATTTTCGTTGCTTCGAGGGCGGTTTTCTCAGCCTCGGCGCTTTTCTCAGCGGCGAGCCGGACCGCGTTGTTTACTGGGGAAGCAGCGGCCAGCGGATCACCGACCGCCATATTTTCGACAGTTTCGCTATGTGGGAGCTGCTGCACGACGGCGCGCTGTTATACGGCGCGGAGATCCGCGCAAAGCTGACAGAGCCTTCGTATGCGGCGCTTTTACGGGATACCGCGCGCCATTACGAGGCGATCCGAAGCTATGCCGCGAAGACCAAGCGAGGAATCCGCAGCTGCGGCTGGCTGCTGGACATCGCGCGCGGGCTATACACCGTCAGAACCGGCCGCGTCATCGCCAAAACGGCCGCCGGCGAATGGGCGCTGGCCAACGGCCTGTGTCCGGATCCGGAGACAATGGAGCGGGCGCTGCTGGTTCGGAAAGCGCCGCGGCGTTTTGACGGCGACGAGGACACCCTGAACTGGTCGGAAACGCTCGGAGGGGCGATACAGCGCTTCGCCGACGTGCTGGAAGCCGAGCTTGCCGCCGTCCAAACAGAAGGTTTTGTTCTGCCCAACAAATAAGCGCTTCCGTTTTCAGCGGCGCGGCCGCCTGCTCGGCTGGTTATAATAGGTTAGAAAAAACAAACGGGAGGCCGTCTGAAAAACGCCTCCCGTTTGTTTTGAAAAAACGTTTCTTTGGGCAAATCATCTGTTTCATGCCCTTTATCAGCGCCGCCTGTCCGGTTGGATTCAGTGACCGGTTGCTCCGCCGTTTTCCAACTCCTGCGCCTCTATTCGGTCTACCTCTGCGAGCCAGACCGCCGCAACCGCGTCGCTGGGCATGCGCCAATCGCCGCGGGGCGACAGCGAGACCGAGCCGACCTTCGGCCCATCCGGCAGACAGGAGCGCTTGAACTGCTGGGCAAAAAAGCGCCGGTAAAAATTTTTGAGCCAGTAAAGAAGCGTCTCCGCGCCGTACTCCCCTGCAAACGCCTGCCGCGCGATGCGAAACACCTTTTCCGGCGCATAACCGCGCCGAATGCAGTAGAAAAGATAAAAATCATGCAGGAGATACGGGCCGACCAGCTCCTCGGTCTTTTGGGCAATCTCTTCCCCGTCGGCCGGCAGCAGCTCGGGGCTGACCGGCGTATCGAGAATATCGCGCAGCACTTCCGCCAGCTGCGCATCCTCCGCCCTTGCAGCCTCATATGCGACGAGGTGGCGAATCAGCGTTTTCGGCACCGAGGCGTTGACGCCGTACATCGACATATGATCGCCGTTATACGTCGCCCAGCCGAGCGCCAGCTCGCTGAGGTCGCCGGTCCCGACGACGAGGCCGCCCTGCGCGTTGGCGAGATCCATGAGCACCTGTGTGCGTTCGCGCGCCTGCGCGTTTTCAAAGACGACATTGTGGTTTCCCGGATCGTGTCCGATATCCTCAAAATGGCGCAGCACCGACTGCGTGATATCAATCGTTCTGACCGCAACACCCAGACGCTCACAGAGCGTCAGCGCGTTATTTTTCGTGCGCGCAGTCGTGCCGAAGCACGGCATCGTCACAGCGGTGATATCCGTCGTCGGCCGTTCCAGAAGCGCCATGGCTCGGACGGCGACGAGCAGCGCCAGGCAGGAATCGAGTCCGCCGGAGATCCCGACGACGAGGCTTTTCGCGCGCGTATGGCGAACCCGTCTCGCCAGTCCGTGCGCCTGAATGGAAAGAATATCCTCACAGCGGCGGGCGCGCGTTTCGCGCTCGGCCGGGATAAACGGCTCGCGGGAGAAGCTGCGGCTCAGCGGCGTTGTGCGGAGTTCAAGCGAGAAACCGACGGTTTCATACCCCTCTGCCTCCGGCACATGGGAGGTCATGCGCCGCCGTTCCGCGGCGAGATAGGCCACGTCGATCTCTGTCTCGGCCCAACCGCGGCCAAACGGACGGCTCTCCGCAAGCAGCGCGCCGTTTTCACAGATCAGATTGTGCGCGGCAAAGACCATGTCCGTCGTCGATTCGCCCTCGTTTGCGTCCGCGTAGAGATAGGCGCAGAGAAGCTTTGCCGACTGACAGGCGGCAAGCGAGCGCCGGTAGTCGCTCTTTCCGACCGTTTCGTCGCTGGCGGACAGATTGCAGACGACCGTCGCGCCGGCGCGGGCATGCAAAATGGACGGAGGGGCGGCCACCCACAGATCCTCGCAGATCTCCGCGCCGATTTTCAGATCCGGAAGCGTCCGGCATTCAAAGAGCAGTCTCGGCCCAAATGGCACATTTTTGCCGCCCAGCGCAATCTGCATATTGGAGGCCGGCGCGGGCGCAAAGTTCCGCAGTTCGTAAAATTCGCCGTAATTGGGCAGGTGCGACTTCGGAACAACGCCCAGCACCTCTCCGTCGAACAGCGCCGCCGCGCAGTTATAGAGCTTTTGATCCTTTTCAAGCGGCAGACCCACAAAGACCAGCAGGTTTTTTCCGCGCGTCTCCGCCGCGAGCTCTGCCAGCGAACGGAGAGCGCTCTGCAAAAGCGCGCTCTGCAAAAAAAGATCGCCGCATGTATAGCCGGTCACGCAGAGCTCCGGCAGAACGAGCAGCGACACGCCGGAGGCCGCCGCCGTCCGAATCGCCTCAATGATTTTTTTCGTGTTAAACGCACAGTCAGCGACGCGCAGCTCCGGCGACGCCGCCGCGACGCGAATAAATCCGTCACGCATTCCGATCCCCCGTTTGTTTCAGACACACAAATTTTGCTGATTTCACACTTGCTATTATACCACAGCCATCTTTCGTTGACAAGCACTCTGCTTTCAGGGATTCATCGGCAACGGAAGCTCTGTCCGGAGACCTATCGACGCGCGCCGTCTTTTTGAGAAGAGGTCGGATGACGAGATTCAGAGAAAAACAGAAACGAAACCATTCCGAGCAAACGGAGGAGTCATCCGGATATTGCGGCACATGTTTCTCTTTCCTGATGTATGTCAACCGGCATGGCTTTCACATATGATAAATGTGGGAGCCTTCCGATTGAGAAAAGCACAGAAATGAGGATAAACATGCTGATTGAGGTATTGCGGTACATATTTTATTTCTTGGCGGCGGTCGGAATTTTGTTCGGTCTCGTGTCGCTTTCCGTTCTGCTTTTTTATTCCAAAAATCAATCCCGCTGCCGCTCGGTGATTCTCCTGCATTCTAACGATGACGATGCGGAGCTGATTCTCCGCTCCTGTATCCGCGCCGACCGTTTGCTTTCGCGCTGTATGCCGCCCGTAGTGATCGATTGCGGACTCCGCGGCGAGACGTTCGAGGTCGTTCAGCGTTTGTCAAAAGAACTCGACTTTGTGCTCATCCGGCCGAATGAGCTTGAAGCGATCATTGAAGATATATAATGTCGAGGGCGATGATTCCGTTTTTTCTCGCAGGACGGCCCGGCCGGTGTCTGCGCTGTCTTGTGTCTCCGTGACGCTGTGCGTCGGGACATTGCGCCGTATCGCTGCAACAAATATTTTTTGATGTTGCGTTTTCCTTTTCCCCATGATATAATAGGGCAACATTTATAAAGGAGGCGTTGACTTATTTTTTTGAATGGCGTATACGGGACCATCCGCAAAGCCGACAGACTCGTCCCGGATACGCCCGACGGACAGATTGCCGCCCTGTGCGGCGCCGTCAAAAAATAGCGCTGGTAGCGTTAGGTGAAAAGAAAAATAGAATTTTACGGAAGCGAGGGTTTATAAAAATGATGAAGAAAAGCAGAATCGCCGCGCTTGCGGCGGTCAGCGTATTTATTCTCAGTCTCGCCTTGGGCGGCTGCTCAAAGGCAAAGCCCGTGCAGACACCCTACGACGACGGCGTCGCCTACGCCGAGTCGGTAAAGAACACCGTATCCTGGCAGTGCCTCTATGAGGGAAAGAGAAACAACAAAACCGGCGTTCTCCTTAAAAACAAAGACGTCATCTTGACGCTGCCCCTGAACGGCGAACACGTCTTTTCCAGCATGCATACGCACGACGGGAAGGAGCTTATCCAAAGCTCTGACCTCTGCGCCGTCGCGCCCGACGGGCGGGAGTACCGCGTCAGCAGCGGCACGACCTACTCCCGCATGAACGTTTACCGTCATGGCCTCTACTATGCCGATATGCATATCATGAATAACCAGTTGTACTGCGGCGAGGAACTGAATCCCGCCTTGTTTGAGCGCACCTTCCACACCTACGGCGACAAGATTCACGAAACGGTTACAGTCCGACGGATTCGCGAAAACGAACCGATCGAAAAGCTATTTATCGAACTGAAATTGGACGGCGAGCTGCTTTCAGGCGACGGCTACGCCGCTGTGAAGCTCAAAAACGGCTGGATCGTGGGCTATATTCTGCCAAAAGATGGCGTGGGCGTCCTCGAAAGCGAGGTTTCAGACAGTGCGGTCACGCTCCGCCTCTGCGCCGGACAGGCGCTTCAAGACGTCGATTCTTTCACTTTTGGCGCCCGCCTATTCTACGGGACGAGCGAGGAGGAGCTGAACCGCGAGGTCTATGTCGAGCAGCATCCGATTGAAGGCATCCTCCTCTTCGAAAATACTTATGCTTCCGATTACGTAGGGTACGATCCGCTCGCCGGCTACTACCGCTTTAATATTGAGGGCAGCAACGATTTCAATATGCCCTATTACGAAAATCCCGATTACCGCCCCGAGCTTGACTTTACGATCAACGCCGAGGACGACCGAAATCTCTATGTCATGCTGCATACCGACGCCGGCACGCTCGAATGCGCCGCTCTCATGACCGGAGAGGGCGACATGCTGCCGGTCAACGTGCAGTCGGGCAAAAATTTCTGCGGCGAATTCGAGGAACCTCAGTACTACCCGGGCGACCCATCATACGGCGAGAGCATCGTGCCGCTGCGGGCCAAGTCCGGCGAAAGCCTTTCTTACAAGCTGATTCAGATGTACCAGAACTGGGGCAAAACGCCCTTAAAGCAGCTTTCCTCCATCCAGTTTTTCGTCCCCTATTACCACCTTTCGGTCGGCGTGACCGAGACGACATGCTTCTGTATGAATTTCTTCACGAAGGAGCGCGACGGATATTTCCTGCCCGACTTTCGCGGCTTGTCGGGTGAAATCTGGAACGATCAGCCGCAGTTTGACTCAGCCGGGCACACTTATCTGACCGACTATCTGACCGACAAATCCACCAAAAGCGTCAACTACATGCGCTATACGGGTTCGAACATCGCCTCCGCAGGGCCGGTTTACACCGACGTGACCATGAACTTTTTAGCGCACAACGGTGACGCGAAGCTCTCCTATCGAGCCATAGAGCTGCCGCAGACCGACGAAAACCGCAACTTTGTCACCATCGAGCTCGAATTTCTGAACGATGTGACCATTGAAAATGCCCGGGAGCGGCTGCGGTTCATGCGTTTCGATACCCGCTTCTCCCTGTTCCAAAAATTCGGCTATCTGGCCGCCGACGGCAGCGATGCCGAGGTCGCCGTGAGCAGTCTGGACTCCGCCACGACCTACCCGCTCGGGCGAGATCAGCCCTATATGGCTTTCTATGACATCCTCCCATCGGAGCAACAGCTCGCCAACGTCGGGCTTGTAATCACAAACAGCGAGATCACCGTCGGTGGAAAGTCCACAGACGTCGGCTTCGTGGTCGGCTTTGACCCCAGCTCAAACTGCGGCTGGTTCTCGCTCGACGCCGACACCCTTTCCTTCCAGGCGGGCGATAAGATTGTGCTTGACTTCATTTTAATGCCCTACGGCAAGCAGATCAACACCGCCGCGCCGCTGCAAAAGCTCCGCGCCGACGCATGCGACATGCTTTTCAGAACCCAAGCCTCGGACAATCGCGCCGAGTTTACCCTTGAAAAGGGCGTCAACAACGTCGTGCTGCGTGCCGAGGGCTTTACGGACTATCGTCTGCCCACGATTACCTGCGACGGACAGCCCTTCGAGCTCTCCTCCGGAAAGGGTTATGCAGACGGCTATCAGGTCTATGTCAACGAAAACGGCCTGTATGACTTTGCTTTCGCAATCGACGCCGAAACCTACATGGGCAAAACCTTTCTGCTGACGCAGGAAACCAAGCCCGCCGACTGATCTGAGATATCAAGCTGCGCCCTGCGAATTTTTTTCGCGGGGCGCAGCTTTTTCACTTTGTTGAAAACAGAGATCTATTGTACTCTTACAATGCCGTATGCCGTTTCTCTCTCAAACGCCTTGCGGTTTTTGTTTTTTTGTGATAGAATATAACAGATAAACGCGGAATCCCGACGGCGTGCGAACTCCGGCCGTTTTGCTGGAAACCGTTATCCCTCCCATGCGACCGGCGTCTGCGGAAAAACCGACCGGCGCGGGACAAATATGACGAATGAAGGACGAGGTATCACACATGACATATCAATTTGCCGATAGGATTGGTTCGCTCGCGCCCTCAGCGATCCGTGAAATTTTGAAAGTCACGCAGAATCCCGATGTGATTTCCTTTGCCGCGGGCAATCCGGGCGCCGAATCGTTTCCGGCGCGGGAGATGAGCGGGATTGCCGCGGAGCTGTTTACGCAGCACTACGCCTCCGCTCTGCAATATGGTATTTCCGAAGGTTACGCGCCGCTGCGCGCGCAGATCGCCGAACGTATGCGCGCCAAGTACGCCACCGGCGCGGACGGAGACGATCTCCTGATCGTCTCCGGCGGACAGCAGGGCATTGAAATGACGGCGAAGATTTTCTGTAACGACGGCGATACCGTCGTCTGCGAGGCGCCGAGCTTTGTCGGCGCGCTGAACGCGTTCCGTTCTTACGGCTTAAAGCTCAAAGGCATTCCCGTCGACGACGACGGCATGGATACGGAAGCGCTTGAAGCCTATCTGCGGCAGGACGGCCGCGTGCGTCTTCTCTATGTCATTCCTACATTCCAGAATCCCTCCGGCGTTACGATGAGCCTTGAAAAGCGCCGCCGCCTGCTGGAACTGGCCAAGCAATACGACTTTCTGATTCTCGAGGACAGCCCTTACTTTGAGCTGCGCTATTCCGGTGAGGATGTGCCGACGATCAAGAGTCTGGACGACGACGGACGGGTGATCTTCGTCGGTTCCTTTTCCAAGGTCATCGCCCCCGGCATCCGCGTCGGTTTTGTCATCGCGGACAAACAAATCATCGCCAAGCTGACCGTCGCCAAACAGGTCAGCGACGTCCATACCAACCTGTTCTTTCAGATGGTCATCTCCGAATATCTGCGGCGTTATGACCTCGACGCGCATATCCAGACCATCCGCGCGCTGTACTCACGGAAGCGCGACGCGATGCTCGCGGCCGCGGAGCGCTATTTCCCCCGCGAAGTCGCGGTCGGTCGTCCTGACGGCGGGCTCTTTATCTGGTGTACGCTGCCGGCGGGCTCCGACAGCATGGCGTTCTGCGGCATGGCCTCCAAGCGCCTCGTCGCCGCGGTGCCCGGAGCGTCCTTCGCCGCCGATGAGCGCGAAGTTTCCCCGTCCTTCCGGCTGAACTTTTCCCTGCCCACCGACGAACAGATCGACACGGGGATGAAGATTCTCGGAGAAGTCGCCGGCGAATATCTGGCAGACAGGAAATAGGAGGGCAAGGCGATGGAAACAACAGAAAAACGGCTGATTCAATTCAGCGGCATTAAACCGACCGGCGCGCTGACGCTCGGCTCCTATCTCGGCGCCATCAAAAACTGGAAAAATTTGACGGAGCAGTATGAATCGATTTTCTGCGTCGTCGATATGCACTCGATTACGATCCGTCTCGACCCCGCGGAGCTTCGCCGCAACGCCTTGGAGCAGCTCGCCTACTATATCGCGGCAGGGCTGGACCCGGAAAAATGTACGCTGTTTATCCAAAGTCATGTCGCGGCGCACGCTGAGCTCGCATGGGTTCTCGGCTGTTATACGATGTTCGGCGAGCTTTCCCGCATGACCCAGTTCAAGGATAAGTCCGCCAAACATGCCGACAACATCAACGCCGGCCTGTTCACCTATCCTGTCCTGATGGCCGCCGACATTCTCTTGTACGACACCGATATCGTCCCCGTCGGCGAGGATCAGAAGCAGCACGTTGAAATCTGCCGCGACATCGCAACGCGCTTTAACAATCTCTACGGAAACGTCTTTAAGCTCCCCGAACCCGTCCTCCCAAAGGTCGGCGCGCGGATCATGAGTCTCTCCGAGCCGGACAAAAAAATGTCGAAATCCGACGACGATACGGGCTGTATCCTCCTCAAAGACCGTGACGACGCAATCATGCGCAAGTTCCGCCGTGCCGTTACCGACAGCGACACCGCGGTGCGCTACGATCCGGTCAATAAGAAAGGGATCTCCAACCTGATGTCGATCTACGCTTCTTTGAGCGGCCGGAGTTTTGATGAGATCGCCCGGGAATTCGACGGAAAAGGTTACGGCGACTTTAAGTCGGCCGTCGGCGAGCTGGTCTGCGACAAGCTGCGCCCCATCCGCGAGCAGGCCGACGCTCTGATGAAGGACAAGACCTACCTCGAAGAGATTTATACGGCCGGCGCGCTCAAAGCGGCGCGGTCCGCCTCGCGGATGCTCGACAAGGTCTATAAAAAAGTGGGTTTTGTCAAAAAGCCCCGTCCCCTGTATTAAGCCGCGCTGACGCAAGGAGGATCACCATGTTTACCAACATCAGCAGCGGCGAATTGCTCCGCTCCCTGTTTGCCTTTCTCTGCGCCGCGGCCATAGCGCTGGCCGCGACGCCGCTTGTCAAAAAATTTGCCTGCCGGGTCGGCGCGATCGACGTTCCAAAGGACGCGCGCCGTGTGCATAAAAAACCGATCCCGCTCTTGGGCGGCATCGCAATTTACCTTGGTTTTCTCATTTCTGTGTTGATTTTCGCAGATCTGTCGCTTCAACTGGCAGGCATTCTGATCGGCGCTTCCGTCATTGTGCTGCTCGGCGCTCTGGACGACCGCTTTGTCCTTGATGCGAAGCTGAAATTTGTTGTCCAGATCGTCGCGGCGATTATTCCGGTCGCCTGCGGCCTAAGGATCGAATTTATTTCCAACTTTTTCAATTTTGCCGAGGGCGGAAAGATCTGGCTTTCCTATCTCTCCGCGCCGCTGACCGTACTCTGGATTGTCGGGCTTTCCAACGCCGTCAATTTTATCGACGGATTGGACGGGCTGGCCTGCGGCGTTTCGACCATCGCTTCCTTCTCGATCTTTTTGATCGTCGTCCAGCTCGGCGACGCGGCTACGGCGCTGTTGATCGCCGCGCTCGCCGGCGCCTGTATCGGGTTTCTGCCTTACAACTTTAATCCCGCCAAAATCTTTATGGGCGACTCAGGCGCGCTGTTTTTGGGCTTTATCCTTGCGACCGTATCGGTTTCCGGTAATTTTAAGTGGTTTACGCTCGTCAATTTCGGCCTTCCCTTCTTAGTGCTCGGCCTGCCGATTTTTGACACCGCGATCGCGATTATCCGCCGTTTGATCCACGGCAAAAAGCCATGGGAAGCCGACCGCGGCCATATTCACCACAAGCTGATCGATATGGGGATGTCTCAGAAGCAGGCTGTGGCAATTTTATACGCCGTCAGTGCGATTTTAGGGCTCTCCGCCATCCTGTTGACCAACAGCAACCTGATCAAGATGATGATTATGGCGCTCGTGATTCTCATCGTCCTGGCCGTCGCCGTCAAGCTTTATCTCTCGCATGAGCGCCATTTCAAAGAGCAGCAGGCGATGTCTGCTGAAAACCCGGATAAACCCGCCGATTTAAAAGACGACGCCGAATAAACTCGCGTCCAAACCGATCGAAAAATAAGGAAAACTGTGTGATGGATAAACGCCCGAATACCGACCGTATCAAGGTCATGAGCATTTTCGGTACACGCCCCGAGGCGACAAAGATGGCGCCCCTGATTTTAGAGCTCAACCAAAATCCCCGGATTGAAAGCGTCGTCACGGTCACTGCGCAGCACCGCGAACTGCTTGATCCGGTTCTTTCGCTTTTTCATATCGCGCCGGATTACGACCTCAATATCATGCGCCGGGGACAGACGCTGACCTCAATCGCCGTGCGGGTTCTCGAAGGTTTGGAAAAGGTTCTTTCCGAGGCCAAGCCGGATCTCGTGTTGGTTCACGGCGACACCTCGTCGGCGTTTACCGGCGCACTGTCCGCCTATTACGCCAAAATCCCCGTCGCGCACGTCGAGGCGGGACTCCGTACCTATGACAAGTATTCCCCCTTCCCCGAAGAGATGAACCGGCGGCTGATCTCGCCGATTGCCGACATGCACTTCTGCCCCACGCCGGCCAGCGCCGAAAATCTGCGGCGCGAGCACTGCGGCGGCCAAATCTACATCACCGGCAACACCGCGATCGATACCGTGCATATGCTGGCGCAAAAAAATTATGTGTTCCGCATGCCGTTTTTGAACGATCCCGCCCTCGACGGCAGGAAGATTATCTTCATGACGGCGCATCGGCGCGAAAATTACGGCGCGCCGCTTGTCAGTATCATGCGCGCCGTCAAATCGCTCGTCGAGCAATTTGACGATATCGAGGTCGTCTACCCCATGCATCTGAGTCCGGTGGTTCGTGAAACGGCGACGGCGATTCTCGGCGGCACGGCGCGCGTTCATCTCTGCGAGCCGTTGCTCGTCGACGACAGTATTAACCTCATCCGCAAGAGCTATCTCGTGCTGACCGATTCCGGCGGCTTGCAGGAGGAGGCGCCGTCGCTTGGCAAGCCGGTGCTTGTCCTCCGAGCCGAGACGGAACGGCCGGAAGCGGTCGACGCGGGAACCGTTTCCCTGATCGGTTCGGACGAAAACAGGATTATCAACGCCGCGACGCAGCTTCTGACCGATGCCGCAGCCTACGAAAAAATGTCGCGCGCCGTCAACCCATACGGCGACGGTTTCGCCTCGCGCCGGATTGCGCAGGCCATTCTGCACCATTTTGGCTACGGAGACGCGCCGGATACTTTTGCACCCAAAGGCATCGCGCCGTATCAGGCGTGACGCTTTGTCCCGATCCGGCGCAGAGCCGGAAATTTTCCAAGCGCTCGCCCGTGCGCTGCGGAAAGGGGAGAATCCGCTTGCAGCCGAAGAAAACAACTTACCTGGTCATCGGCACGACCGTCTTCGTTATCGCAGCGCTTGTTTTTGTTTTTTGGCTCTCGTCGCTCCGATCCAATGAACGGCCGACGATCGTCGTCCCTGATCCGTCCTACACCGAGCCCGACGTTCATCCGACATTGGCGCTGCTGAATCATCCCGACGACTACCTCGTTTTCGACCTTACGCCGGAAACCGTCGGCGATGTGCTTCGCACGTTAAAGACTCCCGATTCATACAGCCTGACGCTCACCTCGTCCGTGCTTTCCGAAGGCGCGCGATCTGACACGGCCATATCGTTTTTCCACAGCGGCGGAATGACGCGGATCTCCGTACAGGATCCCCTGCAAGCCGCCGAATATCTCATCAGCGGCGACTCCGTTTTTTGCTGGCCGACAGGCGAGACGGTTTATCAGCGCTATGCGCTCGGTCTGCTTGACGGGCATTATATCGCCAAGATGCCTGCGACGGCTTCCCTGGCCGCGCTGGATCCCTCGCGGATTTCCCGGGCGGACTTCGTCCTGCTCGACGACCAATGGACGATCTGTATAGAGTACACGACAAAGCGCGGTTTGCATGAGCGCAGTTACGTCTCTATTGACAGCGGCCTCGTTGTGAAAAACGAGGCCTACTGTCAGGAAGAGCTTATTTTGGATATGTACGTCGTTTCTCAGACGTTTGAGCCTTTGGATGCGTCGCTGTTTCTGCTGCCGGACGGCGCATCGCCTCAATGAAGCATTTCCAGAAACTTCGGATACAGCAAAATCGCTGCCGCAATTAAAAGCTCGAGGTCATCGTCACAGTCACACAGCAGCAGCAGAATGACCGCGAGGATGATGATGTCTTCGTTTTTGGATACAAAGCCGCGGATCGTTCCGACAATGCCGGAGAGCTGTTTGCCCAAGCCGGTATCCCGGTTATCCCGGTTTTTTGCGGCCGCCTCCCGCTCCTCGTATTTCTCTGGCTCCGCCTTTTCCTTTTTGAGCGGCGACGGCTGACGGCCGACTTTGTTCCAGGTGGTCTTGCGGTATGGAATCAGTTCCAGCTCTCCGCTTGCTTCCCGTTCGTCAAACAAGTCTGTCACCTCCTCCGAAATCGGATAGGACAGTTTTGGCCGTTTTTGCAATTTTCACTGCATGGATTGCCCGGTCAATGGTTTCGGCGTTTCCGCCGTGCGCAAACGGCCGCAGCGCTTCGAGCAGACGGGTGCGCTTGTCGTTCTGGCCATAACCGCGGGCGGCGCCGGAAAGAACTTTCATAATGGTCGGACTGAGTTTCAGACCGGAGAAAAGCTGCGACAGATCTCCCGCCGCCGGAACCTCCGGCTCCTCGGCTTCGGAATCGGTTTCGGAAAAGGTTTCATAGGACTCCGTTTCTCTTTTGTTGATCGGTTCCGGTTCGCCGCCTTTGTCCGCCGGCGCGGCGTCTGCTTTCAGCGCCTGCGCAATTTCCGCGATTTTCTTCATGCTCTCGGGAGAATTCAGGATTCTTTCCAGTCCGTCGTCGGTGCTTCGCATGGCTATTTCTCCCGGCCGTTGGTGATTTCAAGAATCTTGTCGGCGAGGGCTTTCCCTTCCTTTGTCGTGTGCAGATACGTGACCAGTTTTTTCACCGACTCGGCGTCCCCGTTTTTGATTCCCTCGGCGGCGTTCAGCGCGGTCTTTCCGCCGCTCTCTCCCAGAGCGCCGACGAGCTTTTTGCCCTCTGGCGAGGAAGCGAAGCGTTTCAGGTCATTGAGGCTCGCTTTCAGTTTTTTTTCGTTTCCGTTGCCGGGCATGTTTTTCATGAGTTTTGAAATGTCTTTGTCCGTCGGAATCACCGGCCTTTCTTTAATTTCCATTATCATCATATGCCACTGTCTGAGAATTGTCACACGTGAATCGGAGGTTTTATCCATGCAGCATACAGAGAAATGCGTTTCCAAAATGAAGCCCGTGTATGCGTTTTTGCTGTGTCTTGCTATCATTGTATGCACGGTTTTGGTTTCAAGAGCGCTTCCGCTGGAAAAATATCGGGTTTTTTTACAGCTTTTTGTTCTGCTCTTTGTGGGCGGGCTGATCTATCTGCTCTACCGGTATACGATGACTGTGCATACCTACATATTGGACGGGACGACGTTTTCCGTTCTCCGCGGCGAAGGCATCCGGCAAAAAACGGTCGCCGTTTTGACCGAAGAGATGATCCGCCTGATCTGCCGGGCTTCCTATGAGGGCGACCGGCTGCCCAAGGGAGATTTTGTGACGGTCAACGCCTGTTCCTCCCTGCGCGGAAAAAACACGGGCTGGTGTATCTGGTGCGTGGCCGGTGCGCATGAAAAATACAAGCTCATCTTCGAACCAAGCCAAGAGCTGGTTGAAAAGCTCCTGGCCGCCTTTCCCGAGCAGTCGTTATCCGAGCCATGCGGTCAACCCGCCCCTCCCGCCGAATAAACCTCAGGGAGATCTGATCTTATGCCGAGAATACGGTGCCGCTGCGCCGTATTTTCTCATATAAAAAAAGCATGGCCGTCTACCCGCCGAAGCCGCGCCCGTGCGTTTTCCCGCAAACTTTTTCGGCGGAGAAAAGGAGTTGTCTATTATGCCCGCTTCCCTCTTTTGTCCCGCCGATCTGCTGATCCCGAAATCAGAGCTTCTGCCTTCATGGAGCGTCGTCGCCTGCGACCAGTTCACCTCCGAGCCGGAATACTGGAATGCCGTTGAGGCTTTGACCTCGGACGCGCCGAGCGCTTACCATATCACACTGCCGGAAATTTATCTGAACGACCGCATGGAGGAACGTATCCGGCGCATTGACGAAACCATGCTCGATTATCAGCGGGAAGATATTTTCCACGCCTATCCCCATTCCGTCGTCTATGTCGAGCGCCGGCTCTCCTCCGGCCTCGTCCGCCGCGGGTTGGTCGGCGCGGTCGACTTGGAAGCCTATGATTATGCCGTCGGTTCCGTGTCCCCGATCCGCGCCACCGAGCAGACGGTGCTGAGCCGTGTGCCGCCCCGTGTAAACATCCGCAGAGACGCATCCTTAGAGCTGCCGCACATCATGCTCTTGGTTCATGACCGCCAAAAAGCGATTTTTGGAGCGGTCGATCCGGCGGCGTGTCAAAAAATATACGACTTTGACCTGATGATGGGCGGCGGACACATCAGCGGCTATCTGCTTGACGGCCCCGATGCCGACCGCGTATGCGCCGCCTTCGAATCGCTGAACGGTGCGATTCAGATCGCCGTCGGCGACGGCAATCATTCTCTGGCAGCGGCCAAGGCCTGTTACGAAGCTCTGAAACAAAGCGTCGGCGTTGAGGCTGCCGCCGTTCATCCGGCGCGCTATGCGCTCGCCGAAGTGGTGGATATCTGCGACGAATCGCTCGTTTTTGAGCCGATTCACAGGACGGTTTTTCATACCGATCCGTCTGCGCTGCTGACTTGGCTGCAAAGCCTGGGCGGCGGCGATTATACCGTCCGCTATATCTGCAAGAACGGAGAGGGCGAAATTTCAATCCCCGCCGGCGGCGCGTCGCTGGCGTGCGGCGCTTTGCAGCAGCTGCTCGACCGTTACGTCGAAGCGCACGGCGGCGAGATCGATTATATTCACGGAGACGAAACGGCGCGCACCTTAGGCCGCCAAGAGGGAAACCTCTCGTTCCTCCTGCCGGTTTTTGATAAAACCGCGCTTTTTGATATCGTGGAGCGCGACGGGACGCTGCCGCGCAAGGCGTTTTCCATGGGACACGCCTCCGACAAACGCTATTATCTTGAATGCCGGCGAATTCGCTGACGCAGTACCGTTTTTTGACCTTCCAAACAGACAAAAGCACTGCCAGATGGCTGTCAGCCATCCGGCAGTGCTTTTTGTCTGTGGATCGGTTCGAAAGTTTGGCAGCTTCTCTTGCGGTTCCGTGCCTACGAGGGCCTGCGGCGGCGAAGATCGTTCAACCGAAACAGTAACGCCAGAGTTTTGTATCTCTTTTTTTCCAGAAGTGAAAAAATCAACCGCGTTTTTCTGCCGGCTCTGCGCAGGTAAGCGTTCTCGCGGCAGGCGGGAAAATGAACGCGCATATATTCGTGAAAAGCCGTCAGAAGAGGATGCCGTACATCCATACGCAGCACACGGACGGAGGCGGCGATGAACAGATTGTTGACCGCGAGGTATTCCAGCTCCGAACGATAGCGGTCAAACAGGCCGTGCTGCTTGTAAAAGGTCAAAATATCGTCGAACGCGGTGATGATCTCGCCGTTGCGCTCCGCGTTTGTATTCCGCATTGTCGATCCGGAGCGCATGAAGTAAAAATAGAACGCCTTTCCCGTACAGACGACGTTTTGAGCGATCGCGTATAGCTTTGCGGAAACGCGCAAATCTTCATACCATTCCCGGGGGAACGAAAGGTTGTGCTCCGTAAACAGGGCGCGGCGAACGAGTTTTGTGCATACACTCGGCATTTCAAGCAGCAGTTCCGGCCGGCTATCCAGCGAAAATACCGTGTCCTGAGGAGAATTCGGCAGCAGTTTCTCCAAATACGCGCCGGATTCAGAGACATATTGCAAGCCGAAAAGAATGAGGTCGGCGCGCTTTGCTTCCGCTAATGCATACAGTTCTCCGAGCGCGTCCGGGGCGATATAGTCGTCGCTGTCCAAGAAAAAGAGATATTCTCCCCGCGCAGCAGCTATACCGGCCGAACGGGCGATGCCCTGCCCCGCGTTCCGTTGGGTCAAGGTTCGAACCAGCGACGGGTATTCGCCGGCATAACGCGCGCAAATAGCGCCGCTCCCGTCGGTGGAGCCGTCGTCCACCAGAAGCAGCTCATAGTCTGTAAACGTCTGCGCAAGTACGGATTCAATGCAGCGGTCCAGATAGGCCTCCACATTGTATACCGGAACGATTACGCTGATTTTCGGCACGGAAATCCCTCCTTTTGGTACAGCAAGAATCAAAGAGACACAGCGCAAGACGCTGCGGCGTCCCTTGAAACCGGCGCCGGCGGCGCCTTGCAGCTTTCCGATCGCCTCGGCTAAGGCTCTCATTGTATCACAGGTGTGCCGCTTTGTCAATTTTATCTTTCAGCGCCGGTGCGCAAACCGCGCCCATAGCGGAGCGACCGTCCGGATTCGCGCTCTTGCCCGTTACAGGTTCAGAGCCGAGGTGTCCACCGTGATCCCCGTCAGTTCAATCAGATAAATGATGATGGAAAAATACTCGCGGATATAATAATGATATTCCTGCGGCCGTGTCGGAACCGGCGCGGCATACGGCTTTATGCCATACTTTTCCGCCAGAAGCTTGCTGCGCATCATATGGAAGCTGCACGTCACGATATAGGCCTCGTGTTTCCCATCGCCGCTGAGGGCGTCCATGATCGTCTTAGCGTTGCGAAGATTTTCAGCGGTGTCGCGCGAGGTATCCTCCAAAAGCAGCCGTTCCTCAGCGACGCCGAGCCGGACGAGATAGCGGCGCATGGCCTCAGCCTCGGTGATCTCGCTGCCCGCGCCCAACCCGCCGCACAAAATCAGCCGCGCTTCCGGATGCGCTTGGCTCATCTCGGCAGCCTTGTCCAACCGGTGCTTTAAAATCAGCGACGGTTCCGTCCCGTTCAGCCCTGCCCCTAAAACCACAATAAATGGGACGTCTCCGCCGTCGTCCTGTTGTCCCATGACGAGGATGAAACCGAGGACGATGAGAAACGACGCCAGCCAGACTGCGGCGGCCACACGCATCAGCGTCCGCAGAACCCTCGTGGTCTTTTTTGCCCAATCCATGGCAACACAAATCGAAAAAAAGTGATAGACTGCGGTGTAAAGCAGGACAAACCGCATAAAAAACCAAAAGAAACGCATACCGATCGTCAGCGGTTCCAATGCAAAGGTCATCAGAATCAGCAGCAGGCAGATCGCCGCGGCCGCTGCGTTGGCGGGACAGGTCTGGCGGATACGCCGCAGGATCGTCATTGCGGGTCACCTGCCTTTAACGCAGAAAGCGTTTCCGTCTCAGCCTCCCAGCGTTCATATAGCGCCGCGATCTGCTCGTCCAGCCGCGCTTTTTCCTCATAGAGCGCCGTCAGCGCGTCAGGATCCGTGGCAAAGGCCGCGATCTGCTCCTCCACAGCCGCCGCCGTTTCCTCCGCTGCGCTGATCTCGCGCTCCGTCGCGGCAAGGGCTTTTTCGGCGCGCCGAAGCCGGCGGCCCGGCGATTCCCGTTCCGGCGGCCGTTCTCTTTCCGTGGCGGGCTTCGCCTCGCTTTTTTCCGGCGCAGGGGCATTTTCGAGGCTTTTCCGATACTGCGCGTATGTACCGCGGAAACAGGCGATCTGTCCGTTCTCCATCCGCCAGACATTAGTTGCGAAGCGGTCGATGAAATACCGGTCATGCGAGACAAAGATCATCGTGCCTTCATACCCTTCCAGCAGGCCTTCCATCCACTCGCGCGAGGCGATGTCGAGATGATTCGTCGGCTCGTCGAGAATCAGCATATTGATCTCCTGATATAAGAGGATACAGAGCTTTAATCGGCTCTTTTCTCCGCCGGACAGAACGGAAACGGTTTTGAAAACCTCGTCTCCCTTAAAATGAAACGCGCCGAGCCGGTTGCGCGCCGAGGCCTCGGTGAGGCCGAGCGCTGCGACCACCGTATCGAGTACCGTCGCGGACGCGTCGGGGAACTCTACCTGCTGCGGCAGATAGGCGCACTGAATATTAGTCCCCCATTTGATATGGCCTGCGTCGGGCGTCTCCTCGCCGAGCAGTATTTTGAGGAACGTCGTCTTTCCACAGCCGTTTTCGCCGAGTAAGGCGATGGATTCGTCTTTCTTGACCTCCGCGTTTACCTCTTCCAGCACACGCTTATCGCCATACCGCTTGGACAGCCTGTCTACAAACAAAACATCGTTGCCGGAGCGGTCGGCGCTCAGGAGCTTGCCTGTCAGACGCTTTTCCTTTTGTTGCAGCTGCGGCTGCCGCGCCCGGATGCGCTCGATGCGTTTATCCAGCGCAAACGCGCGGCGCATCATTTTCTTGTCGCCTAAGCCCCAGCCGTGCATGCGTTCGGACGTAAACGACAATCGGTCGATCTCCTTTTGCGTCTTTTCAAAAAGCCGGCGCCGCTCCTCTTCCAGTTCTTCTTTCCGCTGTATATAAAAGCTATACGAGCCGTCGTAGACCGTTGCCGTCAGGTTTTCAATTTCTATGGTTTTCTGCGTCACGCGGTCTAAAAAATACCGGTCATGCGAGACGACCAGCACGGTGCCCTTGAAGCTCTGCAAATAGTTTTCCAACCATTCCACCGCGTTCATGTCCAAGTGGTTCGTCGGCTCGTCGAGGAGCATGATATCCGTTTTTTCCAGAAGCATTCGCGCCAGATTGACGCGGGTCTTTTCCCCGCCAGACAGCTTTGCGTATTCTCTGTCCCACATTTCGCGCGGCACGCCGAGCCCGAGCGCGGTGCGGAACAGTTCGGTTTCCGTATCGTAGCCGCCGAGGACTTCAAAGCGCAGTTGCAGTTCTCCATAGCGCGCCAGCGCGGCTTTGCCGCCGTTTCCCGCGGCCATCTCCGTTTCCAGCGCATTCATCTCGCGCCGCAACGCCTCGATCGGCTCAAAGGCGGTTTCCATAACCGCCCGGACCGTCATGCCGTCGGGATACGACGGAATCTGATCGAGCACGGCGATGCGTTTGGAATGATGGACGCTCAGCGCCCCTTCTTCAAACGGCTCCGTACCGGCGATGATATGAAACAAAGTCGTCTTTCCACAGCCATTCTTGCCGATTAACGCCGTCTTTTCGCCGGCTTGAATCTCAAAACAGATATTTTTTAAGATTTGAACTTCGCCAAAGTATTTGCCTACCGAATCGAGCGATATATCAATCATTTCTACGAATATTCCTTTTCTGCATAGTGGTCACACAAGGTTACAGGTATCTGCCGCGCTTTTTAATCATACGCAGGCGCCGTTTCCGGTTCAGCACGATCGCCACTACGATATACACGCCGACCGCCGCCACGATCCCTCCGGCAATCCATAAAAAGGTGGGATTGCTCAGATACGCTTTTACCTGATCGACCGAATACATAAAATTGGAGCGCTCTACACCCGTCAGCGCAACCAGCTTCACGCGGCCGTAGCTGCGGCCGTTGTACGACACATCCGCCTCTCCGAGCACCTGCCCCTTCGTCACCGGCGCCGTCAGCTGTTCTTCATACAACCACGGCGTGATCACGACGTTCTCCGCATCGAACTCGGACGGCATCAGATAGGATATTTCGCTCTGTGTCACCGCGACCACCGCGTTGGCTTCCTGCGACATCTCCACGGGAACCTCTACGACCGGCTCGCCGCTATTGACGATTTTTTGATACGAATAATTGTGAAAGCCCCATTCAAACATCCGTTTTGTTTCGACAAAGCTCATGATATCGCCTGAGATTTCATCCTTTCCGGCGCCGAGCACGACGCTGATCAGATACATACCGTTTTTCTCAGCCGACGAGATCAGACAATATCCCGCCGGCGTCGTCGTCCCCGTTTTGATGCCGCGCGCAGGCGTGTATATATACTTAATGGTAGAGGTTCCCGATATCAGATAGTTCGTCGAGTTGAGAATTCGCTGGTTGGGCGTCATATTCGTCGCGGGGACGACATAAGAGACGGTGTTTGCGATTTTCATCAGAGCTTCGTTTTCGACAAACGACCGCGTAATCAGATAGAGGTCGCGCGCCGTCGTATAGTGGTTCTCATTGTGGAGACCGTGGGCGTTGGCAAAATGCGTTCCCACGCATCCGAGCTCGTCGGCCTTGCGATTCATCATTTCATAAAACTGCGGCAGCGTTCCGGCGACATGCTCCGCCAGCACGTTGGCTGCGTCGTTGCCGGAGGAGACCAGCATGCAGTACAGTAAATTTTCGACGGACATGATCTCCCCTTCCTTGATGCCGACGGAGCTCCCCGCGGCAATCAGATCGGAAAAGGCGCTTGCCTTCGCCTCCACAAGCTCTTGAAAATCACAGTGCTCCGCTACGATCAGCGCCGTCATCAGCTTTGTCAGCGAGGCCGGATATTGCTTTGCATCAGCGCTCTGCTCAAATAAAACCTCGCCTGAATTGACGTCAACGAGAATCGCCGCGCGCGCCTCTATCTCCAACGCCTCCGCCGCATAAGTTTGCGTTCCGCATAAAATCAACAGGATCAAAAAAAGCTGGATTTTTTTCATTGCGTTCATATAATTCTCCGTCAGACATGTTATAATATTGCTGTATAAAATTATGTCGTAAACATTTCGCAAAAATTGTACCGCCGGTATTGTCCGGTATCTGCTGTGCTGATTACGGTATTGTAAGATTTGGATGACACCCAGAAGTTCCGGATGCCTAGTCTCTTCATTTCATCGGCTTTCCTGAGGCTGTATGACACAGGATCTGGAAAACAGCAATTTGCATAAAAATAATTTTTTTCAGAAAAACTATGGCATTTCACCGAAGAATATGGTATAATATCTATGTACGATTTGTTGGTTGGCTTTTACCAGAATGGGAAGCCTATACTCTATATATATTAACACAAACACCCCCTGTTTTCAACATCAAATTTGTTAAATTTACTCACAGCATTGAGCGTTTGTCCCATTTCCATTTTTCATCTGTTTTGCCCGGCGCTCTTCCGCAGACGTCCCCCACACACCCTCCCATGTCCTCCCCCCCCTCTGCGCTCTGCGAACGCCGAACAAAAAATAAATTTTGCCGCAAAGGCAGATAGGAGTCAAACATGAAAATACTGATTGTCGATGACGAGAAGCTTCTGGTCAAGGGAATCAAGTTCAACCTGGAAAACGAAGGTTACGAAGTTGACGCCGTTTATAACGGTGAGGATGCGCTGGCTCTCGCGCAGGAAAACGATTATGACCTGATCGTTTTGGACCTGATGCTTCCCAAAATGGATGGTTTGGAAGTTTGCCGCCGGATCCGCGAATTTTCGAAAGTTCCGGTTGTTATGCTGACCGCCAAGGGCGAAGATACGGATAAACTGCTCGGTTTTGAATACGGCGCGGACGATTATATCGCCAAGCCTTTTAACGTTCTGGAACTGAAAGCGCGCATCCGCGCGATTCTGCGCCGGTCCGCTACCCGCACCGCCAAGACGGATACGGAGACGCGCGTCGACGGCGGGGCGATTGTCCTTGAACTGAGCGAGCGCCTCGCGTATGTCGGCGAGCGGCCGGTGGATCTGACGCCGAAGGAATTCGATCTTTTAGAGCTGTTGATGCGTTCGCCCAACTGTGTGTTCAGCCGCGAATCCCTGCTGAATACGGTCTGGGGCTACGATTATCCGGGCGATATCCGCACGGTCGACGTCCATATTCGCCGTCTCCGCGAAAAGCTTGAGGACAACCCTGCCGAGCCGGAGCATATCCTGACCAAATGGGGTATCGGGTATTACTACAAGGTATAGCTGAATGCGGAAACTCTTTTGTTCCGTGGCCGGCAAGCTGGCGCTAACGCTCACGGTATCGGCCGTTCTCCTGATTGCGGCGTTGAATCTTTTTCCTCCGTATTTTGCGAGACGGCTGAACCGTTTCTCCGCAGAAAATTATCTGCTGGCGCTCGGCGACAGTATTTCCGCCTTCCTCTCTGACGAATTCGGAGAGGAAGGCGGAAGCCAAATAGCGCCGCTTTTGGAGAATCCCAATCTGCGTATGTTGATCGCCGACGGTTCCGGCCTCGTCATCTATGACAGTCAGACCGAGCATAATAAGGCCGGCAGACTGTTTCTTTCCGAAAGCTTTGACAAAGCCGCATCGGGTCAGGTCACGTTTACGTCGGATTACCGTCCTGGCCGTGCTTTCTATTACGCCTTGACGCGGCCGTTAGACATCGTGCCTTCCGGCGGGCGCAGCATGGTGCTCAGTCTCATGTATACCGACAGCCGCCTCGCCGTCGAATACGCCGATATGCGCAGAGCGCTGATATATGTCTCAGCCTTTGCCGTTCCGTTTTTTGCCGCCGCAATCGCCTGGCTGTACCGGCGCCTTTCCGCAAGCACGCGTTCGCTGTTAAACGGTATGGACGAGATTCAACAGGGAAACTTTACCCAACGGATCTCCGTTCGCGGCGACTCCGAATTTACCCAGCTGGGGCAGTCGCTGAATGCCATCTGCGAAACCTTTGCGGCGACGGACGAGCAGCGCCGGCGCTTTGTTTCCGACGCATCGCATGAACTGAAAACGCCGCTGGCCTCTATCAAACTTCTCTCCGACTCTATTATTCAGACGCCGAATATGAGCCGGGAAGAAATCAACGATTTTCTGCTGGATATCAGCAACGAAATCGACCGTCTGACGCGTATCAGCAGCCGGTTGCTGTCGCTTGCCAAGTTTGACGACGTGGATCAGGCCGCTCTCGCGGAAGAGCTGAACCTGTCGGCTGTCGCGGCAACTGTCTGCCGGATGCTGACGCCGCTCGCCCGCGCCTCGAATTGTACCATTCGCCACGAGCTTGCCGAGCGAGTCATGCTTGTTGCCAATTACGATTCTGTCTATCAGATTTTCTATAATTTGGTAGAAAATTCTATCAAATACAGCGGAAAGGACAAGGAAGTTCGGGTCTTTCTGTATGTCCGCGACGCACAGGCGCATTTTATTGTCGACGACGACGGCGACGGCATTCCGCCTGACGATCTGAAAAAGATTTTTGACCGCTTCTATCGCGTCGATAAGGCGCGCGCGCGCGCTACCGGCGGGACAGGACTCGGCCTTTCGATCGTCGCTTCCGCCGTCAGAGCCTGCGGCGGTTCTGTCGAGGCCATGAATCGCAAAAGCGGCGGCGCCCGGTTTGTGGTGCGCTTCCCTCTGCCCGATCAGTCCGGCGATCCGGCTGATAGCGTCCCGGCCGAGCAAGCACCTGAAAACGGAGGTGAAACGGTATGACCCAACAGCAGCGGCACAAAACCGTTACCGGTATCATCCTGATCGCTTCGGCGCTTCTGGTGTTGATTGTGGTGGCCTTGTACTTGGCGCTCTCTTCTAAGGTAAAATACCAGGAAAATGAGTATAAGCTCTATTATGTTTCGGAAAGCGCTGACCGTAATTCCTTGATCGGCTGTGAAACCAGGATTGTCCTTGGAGAGGACGGCGCTGCTCCGTCTGCCGAGCAGTTGCTCGCCGCTTTGTTGGACGGGCCGTCATCCGAGGGGCTTTTCTCCCCGTTTCCTTCCGATGTCCAGATGAAAAGCGTCTCCTTTAACGACGGCGTTCTGTATGTCGATCTGAACGGGCGCTATGCAGAGCTTGACGCATATGAACGGAACCTTGCTGACTGCTGTCTGTTTTTGACGGCGTCAGGGCTGGACGGCGTCTATGCCCTTTCCATCTCCGCAGACGGTGTTCCGCTGTGCGGGGATACCCCTTTGACCCGGCAGAATTTTATCACAGACGACAGTTTCTTTTACTCGTATGAGGCGGAGCTTCGCCTCTATTACCCGTCGGAGGATTTTTCCGAGCTATGCTCTTACCGCTATCCGGTGACACTGTATGAGGATTTTTCCGCCGCTGAAACCGTCGTATACCTGTTGACGGAACAAATCTTTCCGCTGCTACCGCATTCGCCCCTCCCCGCCGGACTTTTCCATTCTGTGAGAATATCGTCGGATATCGCCTATGTAGACCTGTCGTCGAAGCTCTTGATTCAAGACGAAGCGGCTCCTCTTTCCGACAGCGAAACCGATGACGAGCTTTCTCCGGAGGAGCACGCGGGCGAGATGTTTCTCCACGCCATTGTCTACTCGCTGACGGAGCTCGGCGATATTCACGACGTCGTGTTTTCATTTGACGGGCAGACGGTGGAACGCTACGCTGATCTGGATTTATCGCGGCCGATCCAGCGGTATGACACCGTTCCTGTGCGTTGACCCTGTCCATCCGGCCTTGGCGAACGCGCATGATATTGGCCGTGTCTGGACGGCATATTTGATTTATAGAAGGAGTAACCTGCACTATGTCCGACTACGGATTTGAGACAAAAGCCCTGCACGAGGGCTGGACCCCTGACGAACTGACGCATTCCACCTCTGTGCCCATTTATCTGACCAACGCCTACGCCTTTGATTCGACCGAGCATGCGCGCAGCCTCTTTGCGCTGGAATCAGCCGGCAATATCTACACGCGGCTTTCCAACCCGACCACCGATGTGTTGGAGCAAAGAATCGCCGCGTTAGAGGGCGGTATCGGCGCGCTCGCCACGTCAACCGGCCACGCGGCGATCTATGCGGTCATGCTGACGCTCGCCGCCTGCGGCGACGAGATCGTCAGTTCTTCCTGTATCTATGGCGGCGCAATCAACCTGCTGAGCAATACGCTCGGGCGCTCCGGCATCAAGACGAGCTTTGTCCACCCTGCGGATCTGGCCGGTTTTGAAGCGGCGATCACCGACAAGACCAAGGCGATTTTTGCCGAGTCCGTCGGCAATCCCTCCTGCGACGTTACCGATATCGACGCGCTCGCCGAAATCGCGCACCGTCACGGTCTCCCGCTGATTATTGACAATACGTTCCCGACGCCGTATCTGCTCCGCCCCATCGAACACGGCGCGGATATCGTCATTCACAGCTCTACCAAGTTCATCGGCGGCCACGGCACGGTGATGGGCGGTCTTGTGATTGATTCCGGCAAATTCCCGTGGAAAGGCAACGCCCGCTTCCCCGAGATGAACGCCCCAGACCCATCCTATCACGGCCTTGTATTCTCGGAAGTATTCGGCGCCGCGGCATTTATCACCAAGCTGCGCGTCTGTACGATGCGTGATCTCGGCTTTGCGCCTTCGCCGTTCAACTCCTTTATGCTTATCCAAGGGATTGAGACGCTGGCGCTGCGTATGGAGAAGATCTCCGCTTCGGCGCGCCGTGTCGCGGAGTATCTCGACGCCAGTCCGTATGTCGAGAAGGTTCGTTCGCCGTATATCGCCTCCAACGAATATCACGCGCTGGCCACACGGCTGATGCCGAACGGCTACGGCGGTATGCTCAGCTTTGACATCAAGGGCGGGCGCGCCGCGGGCGGCCGCTTTATCGACGCGCTGAAACTAATCGCCAATGTCGCAAATCTCGGCGACGCCCGAACCATCGTGATCCATCCGGCTTCGACGACGCATTCGCAGTTAGACGACAAACAGCTTGCCGCCGCCGGTATCTCCGGCGGTACGATCCGCTTGTCTCTGGGGCTTGAAAACGTCGAAGACGTTTTGGCCGATATCGCGCATGCGCTTGAGGCCGCTCAGAACGCCTAAGCGGCGTCTTGCGGTTGCCGCCAGAATTGATAAACGGATGATTCCGCTCCGGAAACGTTCGGAGCGGAATCTTGTTTTGTATAAACTTTTTGATTTGATCGTTCAGAGACTGATTTCTCCTTGGGCAGCCGCTGTGATTTTGCCGGATTCGCCGGTGGTTTTTATGAGATACCTTATGAATTCCGGCTCTTGTTTCTAAAAGGGCCGCGATGTATAATATAGACTGATCATGGTAATAGGCTTGCACGGCGAAACTCTCTCGAATGATTTATGAAAGGCGTGTCTCAGATGTCCAATACGAAAAAAATTGTCACTTGCGGGATTTTTATGGCCGTCGTCGCCATTGCGACGATTTTTATAAAATTTCCTACGGCGATCGGCTATATCAACGCGGGCGACGGATTCATCCTGATCTCTGCCTCACTGTTAGGCCCGCTCGCCGCGCTTGTCGGCGGTGTCGGCAGCGCGCTGGCGGATCTGATCCTTGGATATACGCGCTATGTTCCCGCTACGCTGATCATTAAGGGGCTGATCGGTCTTGGCGCCGGTCTTTTTCTGCGGGATAAAAACCTCTCGCTCCGCAACCTTCTTGTCTTTGCGCTCTGTGAACTGTGGATGGTCGCCGGTTATTTCATTTTTGAAGCGTTTTTCTACTCCCTCGCCTCCGCGCTCGGCTCGGTTCTGCCCAATCTGTTGCAGGCAGCCGGCGGCGTTGTGATTGCCGCGCTGATCGGTGTAATCCTTTTCGGCGGCATCAAGCGCATC
>ERZ772860.521-NODE-521-length-33780-cov-28.259540_pt1 | contig 33780 bp, 33 predicted proteins | sample MGYA00511342_ERZ772860 | MGnify/ENA primary metagenome ERZ772860 (study PRJEB29015, sample SAMEA2737665) | human gut metagenome | biome: human gut; feature: human-associated habitat; material: faeces | place: China | collected 2012 ... | reverse complement strand
CAAAGGTATCTAAAGCAGAAGCTAGTTGATATTTAACGGTGAAGTGCACTAACCGTTAAACTTATATAACTAAACTTCTGCTAGGATGTCTGAAGAAATTTGCGCAAAACTATTGACAGTACCGTTTTGTAATATAAATAACAGCAGCCCAGTTCAAGACTGCTGTTAGGAGTTTATGGGCATAGAAAAAAAGCCCAGATGTCGTTAAACATCTGGGCTAAACTGTATGTTCCTATGATCCTTTGCAAGGGTTTCTGTTATATAAACAGAGCTTGCAAGTTATTCATATTAATAATATATACCTGAAAAATGATAATATGACATATTCTACTTCATATGTTCACCAGAATGAAGTTTGTTCTTTAAAGCAATCAATTTCAGCGCATCCAGCAAATCTTCTGCTGAAAGACCTGCTAAGATATCATTTTCTTTACTGCTTTCTTTTGCTTCTTTTTTCCCATAGACCAGCTCATCTATACTGCAGCCAAGATATCTGCTTATTTTAATGGCAGTTGTCAAACTAAAACCTGTATTACCATTTTCTATATTGCTCATGTGCGTCTGTGATATGTCCAGTGATCTTGCCAGTTTTATCTGTGATGTACCTTTTGCCATCCTGATAAGCCTGATATTTTCACCTATTTTTTATAATCTACATCTTTAATTTCTTCTGACATTATCACAGCCCCCTTATCTTACAAAGCTTCTTTTATTCTGCCACCGGTTTCTGTTTTCCAAGGCTTTCAGTGCTATGCTATAGGCATTGCTCATTGTTTTATCTTTACCTACCGGCAAGAGTGTCATATTACTTCCTATATCTGCACATACTTTTCCCTCGGTATCAACAATATAGGCTGCAGCTACACAGTAATTTGCTCCCCTGTTATCAAACAAGTACAGGTATACGGCTGCTGCTGCCTGCTGCATATCTTCCCCCTGTCTTAAGGAGGCAAGAAATTCTGCATCTGTATATTTTTCTTCTGCAGCTACAGCAAGGTAGTACTGACCATCTTTTTTAACTGTTTTTACCATATCTGTATCCACATATAAAGTCCCGCAGTCAGTATTTCCTGCTTTCTGCATTTTCTGAGCAGCTGCCGGTAATGCTAAAGCTAAACATAGCAGTAAAGAAACTGCTATTGTTATTAAACGTATCAGCTTCATAATTTAATTATTTATTTTGTTCTACAGGACTAAGAGCAAAATCCACCATCTTGTTATCTTTGTTAAAAGAAAGATTAATTGCAACAAGTTTTCTTTTACTGAAAGCAGCAATATAAGTTACTCTGTCAGTTTGATCAAATCTTTGGAAAGAATAGAATTTCACTTCTTTCATTCTGCCAAATTTATCTTTAACTTGTTTTTGTAGGGTTACATAAGTTTTTTCATCAAACTTTTCTTTAAACTGTGTATCAAAGCCTTTTGTAAAGTCTTTGTAGGAAGGTACAGTCTGGCTAAAGACTTTGACAAAAGTTTCTGCTGTCTTCTGCTGCTTATTCAAGTCTGTACCATCTGCAGCCATGCAGATACCTGCAAATGCCATGGTGAATATTGCTGCTAAGGTCATGACTAATTTTTTCATATTTTTCTCCTTATGATAAAAGTAAACTAAGGCAAGACCACCCTGCCTTAGTTTACTCGTTTTAGTTTTAATAGATACCTGAAAACTTTTTGTTATTTAATTATTTTGCTGCTTTTTCAGCTGCCATTTTAGCATGTTTTGCTTGTTGTGCAGCTACTTTAGCTTCTACTGCAGCTTTTTTCATTGCTTCAGCTTTAGCAAGTTTTGCTTTTGCTGCTTTTTCTTTTTCAGCTGCCAGCATTTGTTCCGGAGTTTTGCGACCAAATTTCCAGGTTGCACCGATGCCACCCATTACTTCGTCACCAGAGGTAGATACGGACAGGCTCAGCATGAAGTCACGGTTCGGATAGTGGAACATGCCAAGAGCCATACCTGTTTCATTTCTGTATTGACCAATGCCCACTGCGATTTCAGTAGGAGCTGCAGGATCATAACCCATTGTTCTCAGGTTAGCGATTGCAGCGCTCATTGCGCCTACTTTATCAATGCGGTCTTCTAAATTATTGATACGTCCATCAAGACGATTAACTTCGCCATCGAGACGAGCAACTTCACCATCAAACTTTGTTTCAATTCTTTTATCTGCAGCTTCGCGTTCTGCTTCTTCGTTGCCAATCTTATCTGCCAGTTCTTGATCAGCTTTTGCACGGTCTGCTACTTCCTGACCGATTTCGCCTCTGATAGCATCGTCTGCAGCTTTGCGTTCTGCTTCTTCGTTGCCAATCTTATCTGCCAGTTCTTGATCAGCTTTTGCACGGTCTGCTACTTCCTGACCGATTTCGCCTCTGATAGCATCGTCTGCAGCTTTGCGTTCTGCTTCTTCGTTGCCAATCTTATCTGCCAGTTCTTGATCAGCTTTTGCACGGTCTGCTACTTCCTGACCGATTTCGCCTCTGATAGAATCGTCTGCAGCTTTGCGTTCTGCTTCTTCGTTGCCAATCTTATCTGCCAGTTTTTGATCAGCTTGTGCACGGTCTGCTACTTCCTGACCGATTTCGCCTCTGATAGAATCGTCTGCAGCTTTGCGTTCTGCTTCTTCGTTGCCAATCTTATCTGCCAGTTTTTGATCAGCTTGTGCACGGTCTGCTACTTCCTGACCGATTTCGCCTCTGATAGCATCGTCTGCAGCTTTGCGTTCTGCTTCTTCTTGGCCAATCTTATCTGCCAGTTTTTGATCTGCTTGTGCACGGTCTGCTACTTCCTGACCGATTTCGCCTCTGATAGAATCGTCTGCAGCTTTGCGTTCTGCTTCTTCGTTGCCAATCTTATCTGCCAGTTTTTGATCAGCTTGTGCACGGTCTGCTACTTCCTGACCGATTTCGCCTCTGATAGAATCGTCTGCAGCTTTGCGTTCTGCTTCTTCTTGGCCAATCTTATCTGCCAGTTTTTGATCTGCTTGTGCACGGTCTGCTACTTCCTGACCGATTTCGCCTCTGATAGAATCGTCTGCAGCTTTGCGTTCTGCTTCTTCTTGGCCAATCTTATCTGCCAGTTTTTGATCTGCTTGTGCACGGTCTGCTACTTCCTGACCGATTTCGCCTCTGATAGCATCGTCTGCAGCTTTGCGTTCTGCTTCTTCTTGGCCAATCTTATCTGCCAGTTTTTGATCTGCTTGTGCACGGTCTGCTACTTCCTGACCGATTTCGCCTCTGATAGCATCGTCTGCAGCTTTGCGTTCTGCTTCTTCGTTGCCAATCTTATCTGCCAGTTCTTGATCAGCTTTTGCACGGTCTGCTACTTCCTGACCGATTTCGCCTCTGATAGCATCGTCTTCAGCTTGGCGTTTTGTTTCTTCTTGGCCAATCTTATCTGCCAGTTCGTTATCAGCTTTTTGACGAATTAGGGATTCACCATTAATTTTGTTTTCTAATTCTTTATCTGCATCTTGACGAATTAGGGATTCAGCATTAATTTTGCCTTCTAATGCTGTATCTTTCTCTTGACGAATTAGGGATTCACCATTAATTTTTTCTTCTAATGCTGTATCACCAGCAATACGATAATTTTTCTCTTGCTCAAGAGCAGACTTATCTACTAAATCGCCTAATTTTACACCATTGAGTTTATCTACTTCAATTTCACCAACAGTTAATTTCCCGCCAAGTTCAAGATCTTTAATTTCTTCACGCAGTGCTACCTTTCCACTAACGTATACACTCTTACCAACTTCACCATAGTACAATTTTTCTGCCATTACAGGACTTGCATAAATACCTGCCATTACAGTTGAACATAATGCAGTTGCTAAAATTTTAGATTTCATCATTCTTTTCATAACAATCCCTTCCTTTTCCAAATTTTTATAAATAAAAGCAAATATTATCATCAGTTCAGCTATGTATAAATTTATTTCTTGCATATAATTGCACTATGTAAAAAAACAGCTAAAACTGAATATTACTAACTCTTATTTATACCAATTATAGCACAATATCCCCCCTCCCTGTCAAGCATACGTCTTTTAAATTATTTATTCGTATTTACTTGTTTCGCAAATCTATTTATGTATTTTTATTTATATGCAATTAATTATTTTTATCAAAAATTTTCTTATTTTATTTTTGTTTTTTTACATTTTCGTCAAATTTTTTATTTACGTATCAATAAAAAAAGCCCAGATACCTCTAAGTATCTAGGCTAAATCTTGTGTTCCTATGCAAGGGTAATCCATATATTAGAATACTTGCAAGTTATTTATACTAATATATGCTAAAGAGATAGAACTAGATAAGTGATGTGATAAAGATTAAGCGGTCTCAAGTATTTTACTCGAGACCGCTATTTGAATATGCTGATCAAATATTGAGGTGAAGACAAGAACTGCAATCAAGTTTCTTTCCTTACAGTTGTTCTGCGTCGCTCAGGGCATCGATACGCAAGGTACACACAAGGAGCAAAACTTGTTTTCGGGTTTTTCCTTTTGATATGGTTTGATGAAGTATGATACAACAGGGCCTATTTTCATCTGATTGGTTTGAGATAATCTGACCTAATTTGAATACAACAGAATAAATCTAATCGCCAAGTGCTCAGTATTTTTTACTGGGCGCTTTTTGCGTTTCTGGGGCATTTCATTCCAGGATAAGAAAAGGCTGTCACTTTCAATTTTTGAAGTGATATGTACTCTCTTTACTGGACAAAACAAGTAATGAGGGTATTTTTATGCGTTACAGTTATGAGTAAAAATTGAAATGTATCGAGATGTACAGAAAAGATAAATGGGCAGAAACACCAGATGGTGTTAACCAGAACAGATTTAGACATAACATACGCCAAGGGGTAAGAATGGAAGAACATTACGGAGTGGAAGTTCTGAAACATAAAAAATTTAATAAATTTGGACTGCAGAAGAAAAATATGAACTGGTTGCCAGGGTTATTGCCGGAAACACAAAGACAGAAGTGGCATTAAATGCCGGTATAAATCCCGGAATGTTATATCAATTGTATTAAATCATTTTATTGGGCAGAGAACGGCCTATACCGTATAATAGACAGCGATTTTTTCTGGTATGTCAAACATAATTGTAGAGCATTTCTAATAATTATTGCAATAAAACTACATCCAAAAGTTTGAAATATAAATTATTACAATATTATTATAATAATATTTTCAAGTATCAAAGAACATGATAGCGGAAAAGAATAATAAGAACAGAGCTGTGTAAAAATATTGCTTATGATATAAGACCGTAAGGCTTGAAGCCTTACGGTAATTTTTTTATTGCTATATTTGCGTAATTTTTTTATATTTTTTTGTTATTGTCCACCTAATTGTCCACCTGACATAAAAAAAGAGCTTTCAGGAAAATTCCTGAAAGCTCAGAACCTTTGATGGTGGCGGAGTGGGTGGGATTCGAACCCACGCACGGGGTAAACCGTCTAACGATTTAGCAAACCGTCCTCTTCAGCCAGCTTGAGTACCACTCCATTAGACTACTTGTTTATTATAACAGATTCTTATCTAAATTGCAAGACCCTATTATAATTTTTTAATGGCGGAAAGGGTGGGATTCGAACCCACGGAAGGCTTGCACCTTCGCTAGTTTTCAAGACTAGAGCCTTCAACCACTCGGCCACCTTTCCATTAGAATTTTATTATACTTTAAAAACACGCTTACGTCAAGTACTTACAAAGCACCAAGCAATAAAGCCTTATTGCAACGCTTTATCCGTTACTGCAAGCAAACGTGTTTCCAACGCTTCGGCATCTGCCAAAAGCTTCTTCAGGTCTGCTGCAGCCTGCGCGTTCCACACCTCATCCTTGGTCAGTCCCAGGTTAATGCGCACGTTGTACTCCGCACAGCGCAGCGCAGCGCGCGCCAGCAAACCGCTGCAGGCAGCATCTGTAATCACGCCTGGGTTTCCTGATACTACCAGCCTGTCTGCCAGCTTCAGTACAGCAAAGGAGCTGCGGGCAATATTCAGCGGTACAGTCGCTGCCTGCTTTGCAGCGGCACGTATTGCCGCTGTACGCGCAGCCTTTTCTTCATCAGTAGTCTTAGGCAGCTTATAACAACTCATAAAGCTGTTGAATACAGCCGCATCCTCATCTACAAGCGTCAAAAGACGTACGCGTTCTGCTTCCGCTTGCTCCAGCAGTTCTTTGACCTCCGGCTCGCGGTCGGCAAACTTTTCTTTGCCAATTGTCAGATTAGCAACCATAGAAGCAAGCGCCGCCGCCAAAGCTCCGGCCATTGCAGCGCCGCCGCCGCCACCGGGGGCGGGCGCAGCGCTTGCAAGCTCAGTTAAAAATTCGTTACAGCTTAAATCGCCAAGCTTATTCATTAATCCATTTCCTCATGTTTCTTTAACCATCTGCGCACCTGCACAACAGCAGCATATGCATCGAGCGGCTCCGGCGGCACCAAAAGACCTAGCGGCACCAGCTTACGCCAACCCTTAGGAGGATTTTCCTGCCAATACAGGCTACGAGCTTCTTCCGTACTGTATGCTTCACCGACAAGCTCCGGTACCAAATCCGGATAAAGCTCACGCAAAACTGCGCCTATAGCCTTATTATTTGTGCCGTTGCCCATAATAATTCCCTGCAGCTTAGCTGAACCGACAAACTGTCGCAGCTCTGCAGCCAGATTATCCGTCATCGCAATATGCAGGCTCAGGATTTTGCCATCAGCGGCAACTAATGCCAATCCTGTTTTGCTGCGCCCCGGATCTACGCCAAGATAATTACTCATTGACCGGAACCACCTCCAGCCTTACCCTTACAGGTCCGGCTGTCGTAATATCGCCTTTAGCATAAGCACGCAGAATAAAGCTGCCTCTGGTGCGACGCATTGAATTAGCTGCTTCAATCATAGTAGCAGCATCCATACTGCCAACCTTACCCGTCATCGGATCAGGCAGCACACCGGCCTTTACCGCATTATGGTTAATCTGCGTCAAGAATTCCATAAGCACGCTTTCATAGCTCGGGCCGTTATTACCAAGATTATACTGCTCACTGAAAATCAAGGTTCCGTCAGGATAAATGAGCTGATTATCTACCATTTCAATATCGCATACTGCCAGCTCGCCAACTATGATATTAGCAACAGCGCGGATACGGAAAAGCATATTACCCTTGCTTTTATCCAGTCTTGCTACAGCATTATCGACAACGTTTTTACCAATCCAGATAGCCTGCAGAGGCTTTTGTTCATCGTGGATAACACCCAAGCGCTGCAATGCTGCTTCATTTGCATTTTGCAGCAGCCAGTTCATCTGAATTATATTTTCTTTATGCTTCAGACCGCCACGCATAACACCGGCAAAAACAACTTCACCGGCGCGGTAATAAACCTGGCCTTCACGCATATTGATAATACCCTTACGCAGAGCTTCGGTAGTTTTTTCCAGCTCGTCAATTTCATTCGTCAGCTGCAGCTTGGAATGTGTGAGCGAATTTACCTCATTCTGTGCCTGGCTGTACATGTCATTAACCTGGGCCAGCTTGATTTCCATTGCATCATTTTCGGCAACTGCTTCCTGGATTTTAGCATCAAGCTCACTGATTTTTTTGTTCTGCTCGTTAACCTTGCCTTTAGCCTGTTCAAGTGCAGCAGTTGTATCTGCCTTTTCTTGGTTTAAAAGCTTAAGCTCCTGCTGAATTTTTTCCATGCCGAACAAAGCTGTGCGCGCACTCTGTGATGCTATTGCCATAACACTGATAGTCAGAACAGCAATAATAGTACCGCCGAGTACCGTAAGTAATATGGACGTATGCTTTGGACGCAAGCCAAATACCGACATTCTTTTTTTGCCTATTTTACTGCCCATTTTATCGGCCAGATAGGCAATCAGGCCACCTACAATGGCCATAATGATAATTAATCTTATACCTACCAAGTACTCACCTCCATGACTTACTCATCCAAGTCTTTTAGGCATTTTTCTTTTTCATCAGATAAACGCCGACACCCAAGCAAAGAATGTTAGGCAATGCGCAGGCCAGCAGCGGCGGCATTGCACCACCCTTGCCCAAACCGGTGGTGAAGGTCATTATTGCGTAATAAATAAATATTACGATGATACTGATGCCCAAACCTATAGAAGAGCTGGTACGCTGCTTCTGAGTTCCCAGACAAGCACCGATCATTGCAAAGAAGAAGCTTGCCAGCGGAATATTGATTCTCATAAAGATTTCGCACCACTGACGTGCTGCCGAGGTATGCTGTTCTTCCAGCATGCTGATATATTCGCGTAATTCGCGGATAGTCATTTCCTCAGGCTCCTTTTGCTCCCAGGAAATCTGCTTCGGCGAGAAATTCAAAGGAATAATCTGTTCCTTGAATTTGGCACTGCTTTGTACGCCGTCCTTATCGTCCAGCGCAAAAACATTACCGTCTACGATACGCCAGCTGCCGTTTTCCCAATAGCCTTCCTTGGCGGTCTGAATACGGGCAATTTTGCCTTTATTAAACTCTTCGATAGTGATATCGGTCATCTTGCCAAGCTTTTCATCAAACTTATTAGCATAGGTAACACGTTGGGTATCACCGCTGATAGTTTTGATGATAATATGATTCTGAGTTGTGGGGCGCGTATTGTGGCGGATTTCCTCATTCAGGATTATCGATGCCTTCGCTTTAGAGGTGGGCACTACCTTTTCTGCCCACACCATGGAAAACATGCTGACAAAGAAGCCAACAACCAGCACCGGCGCAACAATACGGTAGTAGCTGACACCGCCGGCCTTCATTGCCGTAATCTCACTGGAGCCGGAAAGCTTGCCAAAAGCCATCAGCGCTGCCAGCAGCATAGACATCGGGAAGGTATAGTTGATAACCTCCGGCAGATTATACATAAACAAACGGGCTACAGTCTCCAACGGAGCACCGTATTTAGTCATGTATTGCGTAATTTTAAACAGCATCGTGCTGGCAATAAAAATACTGGAGAAAGCAGCAATGCCGAAAACGAAGGGGTATAAAAGCTCCTTCAGTACATAACGGTCTAATAATCGTAAGCGCACTTTTCTTCCTCCTGTTACATGCTAAAGTTATCGCCAAGGTAATATTTACGGGCAACAGGGTCATTAGCGATTGTTTCGCTGTCGCCATGCAGTAAAATATGACCTTCGGCCAAAATATAGGCCTTATCAACAATGCTCAGTGTTTCACGGACGTTATGGTCCGTAATCAGCACACCGATGCCACGCTGTGCCAAATGCGCAATCATGCCCTGGATATCCGCTACGGCAATAGGATCGATGCCGGCAAACGGTTCGTCCAGCAGAATGAAGGCCGGGTCTGTAGCCAGCGCACGGGCAATCTCTACGCGGCGGCGTTCACCGCCGGAAAGCGCCTTGCCCTCGCTCTTGCGCACATGATTCAGACGGAACTCATCCAGCAGAGCGTTCATCTTCGCTTCTCGCTCGGATGCATTCAGATCAGTTGTTTCCAGAATCGCCATGATATTGTCTTCTACCGTCATTTTGCTGAAAATAGAAGCCTCCTGCGGCAGGTAGCCGATACCGGCACGCGCTCTTTCATACATGGGCATTGCGGAAATATCCTTGCCGTCGAGCATCACGGTACCAGCATCAGGCTTTTCAATACCGACAATCATATAGAAGGTTGTCGTCTTGCCGGCACCGTTAGGACCGAGAAGTCCTACTACGCTGCCCTGCTCTACGCTGATGCTTACTCCGTCAACAACGTGACGGGTATTATAAATTTTTACCAGATTATCTGTTGTTATAACCAAAACTTTGCCCTCCGCTTCTTAGGCTAAAGCTTTATCATCTGCGCCCTGTTTTTCTTTACCGGGCAGCGCAGGCTGCTTTTCCGGAATATAGATAATATCTACATTACCGTCAGCAATAGCCACGTTGGTATTGGTAAGACGCAGTTTATCACCGGCAACGCTGTTGCCGTTCTGAGTTGCTTTGGCATTGCCGATAAGCTCTACATAACCGCTGTTATCGGTTTTGTAGACTGCACTGTCAGCAGAAGCAGTCAGGCTGCGTGCATCACTGCGGATATCAACACCACCGTATGCATTGGCAACTCCCTGTGCCATATTATAATCAATCTTTGCCGCATTCAGCACACTGCCGTCGCTGTCGGTAAGACGTGCCCAGCCGCCGATTGTTTCGGCAAATTCGCGCGCCTTGTAATAATCAACTCTGTCAGAGCTCAGGCTTTTGCCGCCCTTGGTAATCATGGCACCGCCTACGGCAGACAAATCATTTTCATTATGCACAATAAACTCATTGCACACAATATGTGCATCATCACGGTCGGCAATAACATTGCCGGTTAAAACACCGCTCTTGCTTTTGCTGTTGAATTTGGCATAATCGGCAGTAGCTCTGCCGCCATCCTGCATCAGTACAACATTTCCTTTTGCTACAGCTTCACCGCTGCCCAGGTCATACTCCAGCTCATCAGCCTGAACGCTGAAATTGCCGGGAGCCGCAAAAGCAGTTGCTGTTATGCCTGCTGCCAGCATGGCTGCAGCCATTGTCAGCAGTAATCTATTTTTGTAAGCCATCTTATTCGCCGCCTTTCTCCACTTTAGCATTACCCTTAAGCTTAATATGCTTAAAAGCACTGGTAGTTACAGCACTATCCGCAGTTGCGGTATAGGCATCCTTATGCATTTTAAAATGTCCTGTTGCCGTAATAAGCTCTTTTTCCTGATTCCAGCTTATTTTATCGGCATAAAGCTCGCCGCCGGTATTCAGTACAGCCTTAATATTACCCTCCAGGAAAAAGTCATTGCTCTTCATGCCGGCACTGCCTTTATCGGCAGAAATATCGATAAAGCTGCCGTCCGCACGATAAACTTTGCCTTTGATGCCCTTCAGATAGGCTGTGTTTTTAGCCTTATCGTTAACAACCTCTTCTACTGTAAACTCCCACAGCTTTTTGCCATCCTTTTCCCTTTTAACCATACTGTTTTTTAAGGAAGCATTAATCTGCGCTGTAACACCATCACCCGGTTTTACAGTTATAGGTTTATCGCCGCTCAGCATCAGCCAGGCAATAATTGCACTGGCAATTACAATGCCTGCCAATACTGACAGAATTACTTTCTTATTTTTCATCTGGCTGCTTTTCCTCCTCCTGTGGGGTGTATGGTGTATTCCAGCGATGCTGGAACCACAACCAGTTATCAGGATATTCCTTGATTATTTTTTCAACTTCCTGAGTCATTTTCAGGGTAACATTATAATCATCCAGCTTTTGGTCGCCGGTGAATTCATAATGGATAGGGTCGCGTACAATCGCTTTATGGCCATAGCCGTCAGGCTTACGTACTATAAAAATCGGCACAATAGGTGCTTTGAATTTACGGGAAAAATATGCCGGTCCGTTAGGCGTTGATGCCATCTTGCCCAAAAAAGGAACGAAGATGCCGTCATAGCCGCCGTCCTGGTCAGCTATCAGACCCAGCATACGGCCCTTCTTCATAGCACGCGCACAGCCGAGGATTTCACTTGTACCACGCGAAAAAATTTCTTGGCCTACGCCCTTGCGCAGCTCATTCATAAAATCGCTGTAAACACGGTTAGGCTGCGGTTTTTCTACCGCACTCAGCGGGAAGCCGTTCAGCGCCAGTGCAGCGCCCAGCCATTCCCAGTTATCCATATGGCAGGCCAGCATAACAACGCCATGCTTCTCCTTAAGCGCATCCCACAGAACCTCCGGACGGTCAAAGGTTACCAGACCGCGGATATTGTCCTTGTTCAACGCCGGCATATACATAATTTCCATAAAGGTTATGCCAAGCTTCACAAACAGCGATTTGATTGTAGCCTCGGCCTGCTCCTGACTATAGCCTAAGCGCTCGCGGATAGTTTCCTCTGCACGCACACGCTGCTTTTTGGCAATTTTATGATAGAGGTGGCCCATACCCTTACCGATAACCACAACTGCCTTATAGGGCAGCCAGGAAATTACGGTACTCATTGTTTTTAATAAATAATAAAGCCACATTATTGTCTATCTCCTTGTCCAGCTTGCTCATATGAAGCAACAATTTTTTCCCATTTATCCTGAGCAGCTAAAATATACTCTATTGCTTCGCGGACAGCACCTCTGCCGCCAGGATTATCCAAACCGATATCAGCTGCATCATACACATCTTCTGCAGCATCATCGGGAGCAAATGTCAGACCACTCTCGGCAAAGGCCGGCAAATCATTGAGGTCATCGCCTACATAAGCAACCTCTTCTACCGACAGTCCGCGCAGCCTTCTCAAGGAACGCAGCGCTTCACGCTTATCCTTCGCGCCTTCGATAATGGTTGTTATGCCCAGTTCCTCGGCTCTGCGGTGGATAATCTCGCTTTTGCGTCCGGTAATAATCGCTACCTCAAGACCATTGTGCAGGGCACAGCTGATGCCCATGCCATCCTTTGCGTTAAAGCCCTTAAAGCATTCTCCGTCTGCCGCAATATAGATAGTTCCGTCGGTCAGCACACCGTCAACATCCAATGCCAGCAGTCTGATTGCTTTAGCTGCTTCTATAAATTCGTCATCCTCATCCTGTGCATCATCTAACCAGCTTACCATTATACTACTCCTTGCCTTACAAGGTCGGTCATATGCAGCAGGCCGATAACCTTATTATCTTTGTCAATAACAGGCAGCACGGTAATCGGTTTCGGCTTGTTGCTTTCCATAAGATGCAGAGCCTGTGCTGCCAGCTTGTCTTCGGTAATAGTTTTCGGAGCCTTTGTCATCAGCTCGCAAACAGGACGCTGCAGGAAATCAACACCCTTGCTCAGACCGCGGCGGATATCGCCGTCGGTAAGCACACCCTGCATAACACCGTCCGCATCAACAACGGATACAGCACCCAGACCTTTGTCGGTAATAACAAACAAAGCATCCTGTACCTTGGTATCTGCCAGCACAGTCGGGTTCTCCTCGCCTTTATGCATAATGCTGCCTACGGTCAGAAGCAGCTTGCGTCCCAGGCTGCCGCCCGGATGGAAGATAGCAAACTGACTTGCGGTAAAGTTATGCTTTTTGAGCAGCGCCAAAGCCAACGCATCACCATAGGCCAGCGCTGCGGTCGTGCTGCTTGTCGGAGCTAGGCCAAGCGGGCAGGCCTCCTTGCTGACACCTACATTAAGTACAACGTCGGCATTCTTGCCAAGTGTTGAATCAGGCTTGCCAACCATAGCGATAATCTTGGCACCGATGCGGCGCAAGGACGGCAGGATATTCAAAACCTCACCAGTTTCACCGCTGTTGGAGAGAGCAATAACAACATCGCTTTCCGTAACCATGCCCAGGTCACCGTGAATACCCTCTGCAGGATGCAGATAAAAGGATGGTGTGCCGGTGCTGGCAAAGGTTGCAGCCATTTTGCGGCCGATAAGACCGGATTTGCCCATACCGGTAATAACGGTACGGCCCTGACAGTCTAAAATCAATTTTACTGCCGCAGCAAAATTTTCATCTACACGCGGCACCAGCTCTAAAATCGCTTCTGCCTCCATGCGCAGAACATCCTGTGCATGCTTTAGCATTGCTTCCATATTCTCACCCTACCTTTAGCCGCGTACAATCTTGTCGATTGCCAGCACGTCGGTCAATAATTTTTCCAGATTGTCCAGCTTAACCATATTCGGGCCGTCGCTCAGTGCTTCTGCCGGATTATCATGCACCTCTAAGAACAGTGCATCAATGCCGACAGCCGCAGCAGCACGTGCCATATGCGGAACATACTGGCTCTGGCCGCCGCTGGAGGTGCCTTGGCCGCCGGGAATCTGTACGCTGTGAGTAGCATCCATAACTACGGGATAACCAAGCTCACGCATAATAGCCAGACCGCGCATATCGGTTACCAGTGTGTTGTAGCCGAAGCTTGCACCACGCTCGGTCAGCATAATGTTATGATTGCCTGCTTCCTCAACCTTTTTGATAACATTTTTCATGTCCCAAGGTGCCAGGAACTGACCTTTTTTTACATTAACAGTCTTGCCGGTTTTGGCAGCTGCATAAACCAAATCGGTCTGACGGCACAGGAAAGCCGGGATTTGCAGAATATCTACAACCTCGGCAGCCTTTTCAGCCTGCCAGGGCTCGTGGATATCGGTTACTACAGGAACGCCCAGATCCTTTTTAATCTGAGCCAAAAGCTTTAAGCCCTCTTCAATGCCGGGTCCGCGGAAGGAAGCATAAGAGGAACGGTTAGCCTTATCAAAGGAAGCCTTAAATACATAGGGAATGCCAAGCTTGTCGCAGATTGCTTTTGTACGCTGACCAATCATCAGGCTGCGCTCATAGCCTTCGAGCACGCAGGGACCTGCCATCAGCATCAGGGGATGGCCCTGACCTACTTCATAATTACCAACTTTAACGATTTGCATAAGTATCCTCCAGTTTATTTATTCATTTTAGCAAACAGCTCGTTGACTGCTGCCAAATCCTCGGGGGTATCAACACCGATGCCCTGGAAATCGCTTTCCAGAACTTTAATCTTATAACCATTTTCCAGTGCACGCAGCTGCTCCAGGCTTTCCGCTCTTTCCAGTGGTGTCGGCTGCAGTGCTGCATATTTCAGCAGGAAGCTGCGGCGGTAAGCATAAATACCTACATGCTTGTAAACCTTGTAGCCCTCCGGCTTATTGCGCGGATACGGCATCAGGCTGCGGGAGAAGTACAGTGCATAGCCGTTAAGGTCGGTTACAACCTTTACGGCAGCAGGATTGTTGTAATCCTCCTCGTTCATAGCAACCTTCAATGTTGCCATCTGCAGCTCGCTGTCACCGGTAAAGCATTCAGCCAGGCGGTCAATAACCTCAGGCGGAATCATCGGCTCATCACCCTGTACGTTAACGATAACATCAACATCGGGATAGTTCAAAGCTACCTCAGCCAGACGGTCGGTACCGCTCGGATGGTCGGGAGATGTCATCATTGCTTTGCCGCCAAAGCCGTCTACAGCCTTTTTGACAAGCTCATTATCGGTAGCTACAACTACCTCGTCCGGCAGCTTAGCCTGGCAGGCACGCTCATAAACGTGCTGAATCATCGGCTTACCTGCAATCAGGGAAAGCGGTTTGCCCGGAAGACGGGTAGAAGCATAACGTGCGGGAATTACGCATAAAACTTTCATTTTTTATCAAGCTCCTTTTTAATGGCATGATCAATATATTCTTTGAACTTATTCATGCCCTCGGTAATGCAGATATCCATATTCAGGATATACAAAGGAATTTCGCGGGCAGAATAAATAAATTCAGTCGGTATCTTAACAGCATCCTTCGCTGTAGTAACCATTGCTACAGCCTTTAGGCTGCTGGCACGCTCGTTGATGTACTGCATTTCCAGCATACCGTAATCGTGATGGTCTGGATAGCGTACAGCCTCCATGATATTCAAACCGATACTGGAGAGAGTCTGTTCAAAGGATGACGGGTTGCCGATTGCAGAAAAAACCATAACATCCTTGCCGCGCAGCTCTTCCAGATCCTTGATATTTTCGGAAATACCCTTGTACCAGTCGGCAATTTCCACAAAGTTTTTCGGATGGTGAATACTTTCTACTATCGGTGCCTTGTCATTATATTTGGCAATAGTATGACGCAGCTGAATGCGGCTCAGCTTGCTACTCTGGTCGGTTTTGGTCAGCAGGAACAAATCGCCGCGGCTCAGGTTTTCGAGCGGCTCACGCAGAGTACCGCGCGGCAGCACACAGCCGTTGCCGAACATATTCAGCGTATCTACCAAGACGACATCCAGGTCGCGCTCCAGCTGCCAGTGCTGATAGCCATCGTCCATAATGATAACCTCGGCATTCAGCTTTTCAACGGCATAACGGCCGGTAACGGCACGGTTTTTGCCGATGATTACCGGAATACCCGGCAAAGTCTTGGCCATCAGGTAAGCTTCGTCACCTGCTTCATAGGCAGTCATGAAAATCTTATTGCCGTCGGAAACTACGCCCAGCTCCTTGCCCCAATGCGAACGGTAGCCGCGGTTCAGGATAACAACGCGATAGCCCATAGACTTGATAATTGCCGCCATCTTCTGGGCGGTAGGAGTTTTACCGGTGCCACCGACGGTAATATTACCGATAGAGATAACGCAGCAGTTCAGCTTTTCTCTGTGCAGCAGGCCGCAATTATACATAGACAGCTTGCAGCAAACGCCGAATTCGTATAAATAAGACATGCCACGCAGAACTGCCAGCAACAGCCAGCCGAAGAACGGAGTTTCCGGACCATAGGCAACCTGCATAACATATTGGATAATCGCATCACCGTGACGCAGGCGTCCGCCGCCTTCATCCGTCAGGTTACGCGTATTAATCGGATAGCTTTTGTATTCACGGGCAGGCACAGCAGTTAAATCAAGCAGTTCCTTGAGATAATGGATGCTGCGCACATCCGCGCCGCGGTTCTCTTTGATAACCTGCAGGGAAGCTGCACCCATCTGCGTGCGACGCTCGTCATTGCCCAGAATATCCAGCATTTCCTTCGTCAGTTCATCGTTATTGTTAACCATCTTGCAGGCCTTAACCTTGCTCAACAGTGCATAGGAATCCTTAAAGTTCTGCATGCTCGGGCCGACGAGAATCGGTTTGGTATGGGCAGCAGGCTCCAGTACGTTATGACCGCCGGTATTGCTGAAGGAACCGCCGACGAAAACAACATCGCCGACAGCATAAATACGTCCCAGCTCACCGATGGTATCGATAATCAGCAAAGGATATTCCTTGCGCTCACCGCTTTTCTCCAGCATCTTGGAGCGAAAGCCTGTTTCATAGCCGTAATGGCTTGCCAGCTTGGCAATTTCATCTGCTCTGGCAGTTTTACGCGGTGCGATAATCAGACGTGCATGCGGATATTTTTTACGGATGCACTTGAAGGATTCAAACAGCACCTTTTCTTCGCCGGGATGCGTAGAGCCGGCAACGATAATAGGATAATCCTCTTTCAATCCCAGCTCAAAGCGGTATTTCGCCAAATCCTCCGGCGTAACCTCCGCATAGGTCTGGTCAAATTTTGTATTACCGGTAACAAAGATTTTGCTGCGGTCGGCACCGAGATGCGCAATATAATCGGCATCAATGCTGGACTGCATGCAAAAACGGGTTACAGTATTTAGCATATCATCCCAGATACCATAAAGATATTTGTAATTTTTTACGGATTTTTCGGAGATACGGCCATTTACCATCATTACAGGTATATGACGTTCACGGATAGCGCGCAGGAAATTAGGCCACAGCTCTGTTTCTACCGGCATAAAGACACCGGGGTGAATACGCTTGACCAGAGATTCCGCAACAAACGGTAAATCCAGCGGGAAGTAGATAATAGCATCTGCTTCGGGAATAATCTGCTTGGCCATGTTATAACCGCCTACGGTAAAGGCAGATACCAATACCGGGCGCTCGGGCATTTCCTTGCGGATTTGTTTAACAAGCGGGCTGGTGGCAACAATTTCGCCTACGGATGCACCATGAATCCATACGCAGTCCTTGCCGGCAACCTTGGCAATATCCTCTTCATCTACACAACCGAGGCTCTGCTTAAAGCGCAAGGCGAAGCCTTTTTCTGTAAACAGGCGGTAAGTGTAATAGGGGACAATAAAAATTACCAGCACTATTAAAATAAGAATATTGTAGAGTATATACATTTACTAACCTCTTTTCGCCTTACTTGACTTCCTTGCTGCGATACTGAATCTTATACAGATGCGCGTACAGCCCGTCCATAGCCATCAGCTCATCATGGTTACCCTGCTCGATAAGCTGGCCATTTTCCAAAACCATAATCTTATCAGCATTTTTAATCGTCGAAAGACGATGCGCAATAACAAAGGACGTTCTGCCTACCATCAGGCGGTCCAGAGCCTCCTGTACCACGCGTTCGCTTTCCGTATCGAGTGCAGAGGTTGCCTCGTCGAGAATCAGAATCTGCGGGTTCTTCAATATTGCCCGGGCAATGGAAATACGCTGACGCTGACCACCGGAAATATTCATACCGCGGTCACCCAGCATTGTTTCGTAGCCGTTAGGCAATTGCATAATAAAGTCATGGGCATTCGCAGCCTTCGCTGCAGCCTCCACCTCTTCACGTGTCGCATCAAGACGGCCGTAAAGAATGTTATCATAAACAGAACCGTTGAACAGCACTGTTTCCTGCGGTACAATACCAACCTGCTCACGCAGGGAATCCAGCGTAACCTTACGGATATCCTGCCCATCAATCGTAATGCTACCGTTAGTCGCATCATAGAAACGCGGCAACAGGCTGGCTACTGTAGACTTGCCAGCACCGGAAGGACCGACAAAGGCAATCATTTCGCCGGGCTTAACCTCGAAGGAAACATGGCTGAGCACTTCTTCGTTTTCGTTATAAGCAAAGCTTACATCATTAAAGCGTACATCGCCTTTTACCTTCGGCAGAGCCTTGGCATCAGGTGCATTTTTTATAACCTCAGGCAAATCCAATACGTCGAAAACACGCTGCGCTGCAGCCAATGCCTTCTGAATATTGCCGATAACACGGCTTAAACGTTTAATCGGGTTAGAAATATTAACAGCATAGGTCAGGAAGGCTACCAGAGAGCCTGCGGTAATGCTGCCGTTGATAACGCTGTTGCCGCCGTACCAGAGAATAATGGAAACGCCGACAGCCGCAACAAATTCAATCGTCGGGGTGAGCGTTGAAGAAAGCTGCGCATACTTCATATTGGCGCGGAAGTTGTTCATGTTTTCCTTGTCGAAGCGCTCTACCTCATAGCCTTCGCGCACAAAGGATTTGATAACGCGCGGAGAGGAAGCAACCTCCTGCAGTACAGAGGTAATATCAGCAGCAGCCTCCTGAATACGGCTGCCGGATTTACGGATGCGCTTACCGAAGCTGTCAATGAAGAACAGTACAACCGGGAAGGTTGCAAAGGTTACGAGGAACAGCTTCCAGTCCAGATACAGCATCATAGCGATAGATACGATAAGAATAACGCTTTCGGTAAACATTTCCACAACGTTTTCTACCATCGCGGACTGCAACGCATTAACGTCGTTAGTAACATAACTCATAATGGTACCGGTTTTATGCTTGTCATAAAAGCTCATACTTAAACGCTGCAGCTTTTCAAAAACATCCCTGCGGATATCAATAATCACACGCTGACCGACATAGTTCATCAGATAGCTTTGTCCGTAATAGGAAACACCGCGGATAATAAAAACAACCACAATGCTGATTACAATATAGTTCAGCATGGATGTATCCTTATCTCGCAGAACCTGGTCTACCATATCCTTGATAACCCAAGGCAGATAAGCAGTACAGCCGGAGGCAATGCCGGTGCAGATAAGCGCTGCCAGCGCACGCATCCAATAGGCTTTTACATATTTCAATGCTCGAAGGTATAAATTCATTTTCTCTCCTCAGTTATTTTTAAGATTAATTGAGCAACGCGGTTTACCGCACCGGGTTCACCAAGTCTGTGCTTCATATATGCCAAATCGCTTTGCAGCTGTGCCTGACGCTCAGGCTGCAAAAGCTCTACTGCAGTTTTCGCTAATTTTTCCGGGGTGAAGTCCTCCTGCAGCAGCTCCGGCATAATCGTTTTGCCCGCAACAATATTCGGCAAGCCGATATTGGGGATATTGATTACCAAACGCGCGATAAAAGCATTCAGTGCGGAAGTACGGTAAACAATAACACTCGGCAGTCCGCACAAAGCAGCCTCCAGCGTTACCGTACCGCTGGTAGCCAGCGCCAAATCCGCTACACTGAACAAATCATAGTTATGGCCTTCGGTAATTTTTACCTCAATGCCATACGCCGCAATTTTTTCCTGCAGCATAGCAAGCGGAATTGTGTTAGCGCGCGGCATAACAAACTGCACATCAGGCAACTGCTGCTTTAAAAGCTTTGCACCTGCCAGCAGCGTCGGCAGCATTTTTTCAATTTCCATCAGACGGCTGCCGGGCATCAGCAATATCAGTTTTTTGCCGGGCTGCTTGCCGGCCCAGGCTTCAGCCTCAGCCTTGGTCATCGTAGGATGTACAATATCCAGCAGCGGATGACCTACAAACTCTACGGGAGCACCTGCTTCCTTGTACACATCGTATTCAAAAGGAAAGATGCAGGCAACCTTATCCACTATTTTCGCAACCTTTTTGGCACGGCCCTTGTTCCAGGCCCATGCCGACGGAGCAATATATGATACAACGGGAATTCCTTTATCGTGAGCCAGCTTAGCCAGCTTCATATTAAAACCGGGGTAATCGACAACTACCAGACAGTCCGGCTTGCGTTCGTCCATAATGCGCGCAAAATCACTGCGCAGACGGAATAAATCAGGCAGTTTGCGGATAACCTCCACAAAACCCATTACGCCGTGGTCCTTAATGTCCCACAGCACCTCGCCGCCGGCCTTGCGCAGAGCGTCGCCGCCCATACCAAAAACCTCGGCCTTGCTATCAAGTTTTTTTATAGCAGCAGTCACAGCAGCTGCATGGATATCGCCAGAGGCTTCTCCGGCAGATATTAATATTTTCGCCATGATGTCTCCTTGCATTTACCTATATATATTCAGTATATATTATAACACAAAAAGCGGCTGACATAAGCTATCAGCCGCTAAGAAATACGAAATTTTTCCGATATTTATTTTACAAGAATGGTAATATTATGCTCATCTGCCAGCGCTATCACCTTTTCGCGCTCCGGAATGATAGTATTACCTGCTTCAATAACAGCTCCTGTAGCACCGGCGTGAATCATTGATTCAATCGTCGTCGTACCGAAACCGGGAATATCAAAGCGTTGGTCCTGCTTCGGCTTGGCAGCCTTGGCTACGATAACGCCGCCCTTGCCTAAAAAACCGCCGCGCAGAATGCAGGCATCAGTGCCTTCAATCGCTTCTACCGCCATAACGGCACGATTTTTTACAACAACGGTCTGACCGATATCCAATCCGCCGATGGCTTTGGCCATCTCAAAACCGAATTCCATATCCGCAAGCTCTGCCTCCGTAGGCTTACGCTTGGTCAGAACACCGGGCGGCGGCAGCAGCGGTTTAATCAATAAGGTCTGATCCATAACCTCAATGCCTTCTTCCTCCAGCTCCTTGACAATCGCATTCATGATAGTATCATCCTTGCGGTCCGGAATGGTGGCTAAAATTTTTATCGCCCGCAGATCAGGAACAATCCTGCCTGCTTTGTACAAAACTTCCTTTGTTACCTTGCCGATCATTGTGACCTTGGTAACCTTATTTTTTTTCAGCGTAGAAATAATCTTGCCGATTTTGCCGATGTTGATATCGTAATAAACATCAACACTGCCGGGCAGCTCCTCGTCAATACCGGGAACAACACCTACAGCGACAACATGGTAACCCAGCTCTTTCGCTGAGCGTGCTACCTCTACCGGCAGATGTCCGACACCTGAAAGTACGCCCAGCACCTCCATAGCCTTAGCCTCTGCGTGTACGGATGATGCCGCGTTCTACATTACGCAGGAAACGCATCAGATGTTCCATAGGCTCAGAGCTTGTCAGCTCCTGCTCCATAGTGCTGATTGCTTCCTGCAGCGGCAGACCGCTGCGATAAAGAATGCGGAAAGCCTTTTTCAGCTCGCTGCGTTCTTCAACCGGCATACCTGCACGAGAAAGACCTACGCTGTTCAGACCGGAAACAAAAGCGGGGTCACCGGCGCAGATCATGAACGGAGGAACATCCTGGGTTACACGTGCCATACCACCGATCATTGCGTTACGCCCAATCTTGCAGAACTGGTGTACTGCAGATAAGCCGCCGATAACAGCACGGTCCTCAACGATAACGTGACCTGCAAGTGTTGCAACGTTAGACATAATAACATTATTGCCCACGATGCAGTTATGTGCTACATGGGTGTAGGCCATCATCAGGATGTTATTGCCGATACGGGTTTCGTTGCCTTCACCGCATGCACGGTGAACAGTGCAGCATTCACGGAAGCTGCCGCCGTCACCTATAATGGTATAGCTTTTTTCACCTACAAATTTTAAATCCTGCGGTACTGCGCCAATAGAGCAGCCCGGGAAAAAGTGGCAATTCTTGCCGATTTTAGTATATGGATGGATAGTCACATGTGCGCCAATCACGCAGCCGTCGCCAATCTCCGTATCTTCGTCGATAACAGCATAAGGACCTACGCTTACGTCCTTGCCGATTTTAGCAGACGGATGAATGATTGCAGTTTCATGGATACCATTGGTTGGCATAATAACCGAACTCATTATTTTCACTCCCCAAACAAGATGTTAATCAAGCAATTAAATACAAATATAATACTATAATCACAGGCATCCACGATTTTTAACATTACAAAAACCACAGTTAAATGAATTTAGCATTAATTTTAGCTGTATTGCTCGCTTATACTATCAATTACAGCCTTTTTTATATTTTGCTGATTAATTTTTTTTCGGGTCCATAATAGCAAAGGTGCAGTCGCATTCACAGGCAACCTTGCCGTCAACCTTACCCTCGCAATGAATGATACCCATATTACCACGCATAATTTTAGTTACCTCAGCGGTGGTTACAACCTGGTCGCCGGGCACAACCTGCTTGCGGAAGCGTACATTGTCTATTTTAGCGAAAACAGCAATCTTGCCGCGGTTTTCTTCCGGATACAGCATAGCAACGCCGCCAACCTGAGCCATAGCCTCAATCAGCAGAACACCGGGCATAATCGGTTCATTAGGAAAATGACCTAAGAACTGCATTTCATTAGCGGTAATGTTTTTAATACCTACTGCGCGTTTCATAGGTTCAACTTCCAGAATGCGGTCAACCAAAAGCATCGGATAACGATGCGGCAGGATCTTTTTAATTTCGTTAATATCTAATACTGTCATTTATTACTCCCCCTTTGTTCTGTAAGCCTGAATTTGTTTAGCGATTTGCGAGTTAAACGCATGTCCGGTTTTTACGGCAATAACATGCGCTTTAATCGGTCCCAGCAGATACAAATCGCCAATGGCATCAAGAATCTTGTGTCTGATCAGTTCATCGTCAAAACGCGGAACCGAAAGAATTTTTTCATCATCAAAAACAACTACATTCTCTAACGAACCGCCAAGGCCCAGGCCCATCTTACGCAGCATTTCCAGCTCGGAAGTAAAAGCAACTGTTCTGGCAGCCATAATATCCTTTTTAAAGCTCTCCTTATCGAGCAGGATATCGAAATACTGGGTTCCCAGCATCGGATGACTGTTAATGGATGTAAAAGAAATTCTGTAGCCGTCATAAGGTAAAATAACGATATAACGGTCATTGTCATAAACGGAAAATGCTTTGTCAACGGCATATATATGACGCTCTGCCTCCTGCTGCATCGGTTCTGCTTTTTCAATCAGCTCGCAGAAAACCTTGGCACTGCCGTCGGTTACCGGCGGCTCCGGGGAAGACATTTCAATACGGATATTGTCAATCGCCATCATAGACAGCGCACCCATAAGATGCTCAACCGTAAAAACCTCAGCACCGTTTGCACTAAGTGTTGTTGCCTTTACCGTGGAGCTTACATTTTCCGGTAAAGCCTTTATTTCCGGTCTGCCGGGTAAATCGGTACGGACGAAGACAATGCCTGTGTCAGCCTCTGCAGGCTTCAGTGTCATCAGTACATCCTTGCCGGAATGCAGACCAATGCCGGAATAGGATACCTCTTTAGCAATTGTATGCTGGTATTCCTTTTTTTGCTCGGTCATTTTGCTCCTCCTTTATCAAATTTATTTTTTTCTGCCAAAACGTTGGCGTCCGTCTTTCCAACGGTCATGCACCCAGAACCACATTTCCGGATGCGCAATAATCTCATGCTCCAGTATTGTCACCAGCTCACGGGTTACCGCATAAAAATCCTGCTCCTTGTTTTTTGTTTTCGGGGTGTACAAGGGAGGATAGATTTTAGCCGTACAGGTGCCATCTGTATTATTGTGCAAAAAGATTGGTAAAATCGGCGAACCGTAAATACGCGAAAGCGCCGCCGGTCCCATAGGGATAACAGAATCCTTGCCGAACAGGTCGATACGTACGCCATCGTCGTTCGTATCCTGGTCATAAAGGATGCCCAGAAGATTTTTTTCGCGCAGCATACGGCTGATAGCCAGCAGGCCATGCTCGCCACGGTTATAGGTAACCTTCTGTCCCACCATCTGGCGGAATTCATTGATAAGCTTATCCATATGACCGTTGTTCTGCTTACGGGTAATAGAAAGCATCGGATAACCGTGCAGCGCTACGGTAGCGCCCAAAAGCTCCCAGTTGCCGTAGTGACCTGTAGCCATAATGACGCCCTTGCCCTGAGCATAAGCAGCCTCCAGATATTCCAGGCCCTCTACCTTTACCTTCTTGTCAATATTATCCTTATTCAGCAGCGGGAAGCGCATAACCTCAACGACCATGCGGCCGAAGCGATGCAGACTGTCTGCAGCGATTTCCGCAGCTCTTGCTTCGTCAACCCCCAGGCATTCGCGGATATTGGCCTCTGCCATCTGCATACGCCAGCGCGGTACAACCGCCACTGCTACGCTGCCCAGGAATTTTGCCACCAGCTTGCGCAGCAACATGGGGGAGATGCACATAAATTTACTAAAAAGCTTGACTATATAATAACCTAACAAGCTTTCACCACCCTATTATTTTTTCAGCTCTGCCAATTCCTTTTCCAGAGCTTTGACGCGCTTGAGCATATCGCCCACCTTGCGCAGATTTGCTTCCTGACGCAGCCATTCCTTCATAGGCATTGCAGGGAAGCCGCCCATAACGGAATTGTCAGGAACGTTATTGGTAATACCGGTTTTGCCGCCAAAGACGCAGTTGCTGCCGATGGTAATATGACCGACAGTACCAACCTGACCAGCAAAGGTAACATTGTTGCCTACGGTTACACTGCCGGAAATACCTACATGAGCAACAACCAGGCAGTTTTCACCTAAGATATCGTTGTGGCCGAGATGTACCAGGTTATCGATCTTGGTGCCCTTGCCAACGATAGTGCTGTCAACTGTAGCACGGTCGATACAGGTGTTATTGCCGATTTCTACATCATCCTGCAGCACTACATTACCGGTCTGCAGCACCTTGCTGTGCTTGCCGTTTTGGGTAATATAGCCAAAGCCGTCGCCGCCGATTACAGAACCGGACTGCAGAATAACTCTGTCACCCAGTACACAGTCCTCACGGATAGTGGTATTAGGATAAATGGTACAATCCTTGCCCATTTTTACGCGCTTGCCGACATAAGCATGCGGATAGATTACGCAGCCGTCGCCGATTTCGGCATCATCCTCAACAACAGCAAAGGGCTGAATAGCAACATTGCTGCCAATCTTTGCCTTCTTGGATACATAAGCATAAGGACTGATAACACGCTCAACCTCTTCCTGCGGACGGAACAGCTCCAGCAGTGCGGCAAAGGCTGCACGCGGGTTGGCAACTCTGATAACAGGGCGTCCGTCAAGCTCCGGGTCTTCGGAACTGAGAACCATTACGCCGGCCTTGCTGAGATGACAGTGCTCTACATGCGGCGGCACCGCAAAGGAAATATCCTTCGGTCCTGCCTCAACCAGTCCGTTAACGCCGGTAATGCGCAATTCGGGGTTATCATGCTCTACCGTGCCTTTTAAAAATTCTGCTAATTCTTGTACACTCTTCTCCATTTCATACCTCCACCATAAAGCCGCTTACGCAAAAAGCGGACGGACTATCCGCCCGCTTCAGGGTGCTGCTTATTTCATTTTTGCAATTACGTCACCGGTAACATCGGTACCGCCCTGAGGAACGGCACGCTTGTCTAAAATAGCGCCCAGCTTTTTCTCGTCGGAAACCTGCTTCAGAGCAGTATCCAAGCTGGCCTTCAGCTTATTTTGTGCTTCGCTTTGAATCAGCTTAGCTTTTGCACCGTAATCTTCGGCAACCTTTTTGGCATCATCGCCGGTTTTGCCTTCCATGTCCTTATCCATCTGGGTTTTCAGGTCGGTCATTTTTTTAGTTACATCTTCCTGAGTTGTTTTTACGATAGGAGCTTCTGCTTCAATCTTGCTCATATCAACAGTACCAAAATCAGCATTACGTCCGCTGCAGCCGAAAGTAAACATAGACGCTGCAATCATCAGACCGGCAATAATTTTTTTCATAATTTTTAACCTCACTTAATTATAGCTCATATCAGGCCCGGGCACTTAACAATATCATGCCTTTTTCAGGGCCTTTATTATAGCAGCGGTAATATCCTCTGCCTTCATATTAACTCTAAACTTATTGAAAACAATAGTATAGCCGCGCTCATGCGCCAGCTTCACAGCCTGTCTTTCGATATCCTGATTGATTTGCTTCTTCAGGCTATCGTTCTTTTCCTGCTGCTTATCAATTTCTCTGTCTATAATACTCAGTGCATTATTGAAGGCCTTCGGTGCTGCGTCAAGCATTTCCTTGTCGCGTTCCTCCGGCGATTTAAGCTGCTGTATAGCCTGAGCATGCTGCTGCTGCGCCATATCACGTATCCGCTGCTCGGCTTCTGCCTTATACGGCAGTACCTTAGCATCAACCAGACGGCGTTTTTCCGCCTGCAGCTCGGCAATCTGCGCACCGCGCTCTTTCTGCAGCTCCTGCAGCTGTTTTTCAACGGCCTGACGTTCATCAGGCTTCATTTTAACAGCCTCCAGAAGAGCCCGCAGATTAAATAATTTCAGCTTATAGGCATCTTCGACATCTTTTTTGCGTGCAGCCAGCTGATTGTCAGCATCTGCCTCAGCCTGTGCCACAAACTTCTGGAGCTTGGCATTTTCAATCTCCCTCTGTTCTACCATACGGGTATTGAAATCCGCCTCCATAAAGCTTTGCTGGCTGAGCTGCCGCAAACTGCGCAGCTTATTCAGGCTGCTTAGCTGCGCCTTGGCCAGCTCTTCCTGACCTTTACGCTTATTAAGCAAATCCTGCAGAATTTTTTCACCCTGCTCCAGCTTAGCATACTGAGGATGGGCGCTTACCGCCTGCTCCCAGTTGATAACAGCAATTTTTTCCTGCGGTCCCCGGACATTGGTACTGCATGCCGAAATCAGCAGAGCAACTGCAATAATAGCACTTATTTTTACCAGCTTGTTCTTCTTCATGCCTGCCTCCAATAACATTGCTGTCCATCCGTAAATACCGCGATTAAATTGCCATTACACAAGGCAAGCTGCCAACTTCAGAGCAGCAGCGCTGCAGAAGCTGTTATTTGCCTGCCTGCATAGCCTTGGCAACCTCGTCGGTAATATCTACACCGCCGAAAACAACAGTGTTCTTATCTACTACAACTGCCAGACCTTTTTTGTCAGCAATCTTTTTGATGCTGGCTTCAATCTTCTTCAGTACAGGGTCCATCAGCTCTTTTTGTTTGTTAGCCAGACGTTCCTGAGTCTGAGTATAATACTTTCTCTTTTCTGCCTCATTCATGGTTTTGCTTTTCTCATTGAAATCCTTTTGGGCAGCTTCGATTTCTTTGTTCATGGCTGTATTAACGTCGTTCAGATCCGGGCTTTGTGCTACCAGCATCTGATAGTTAACTACACCGATAGCGGATTCGCTGGAAGCGGCAAAAGCACTCTTGCCTACACCGCTCTGCGTTACGGAAAGCGCAAAGCAGCCCAGTACGAAAATCGCTGCTACAAACAAGGAGATCAGCTTTACATTTTTAGGGTTACGCAATTTCTGCATCATAATCTAAATCCCTACCTTCTTTTCTTCATACAAAAATTCAGAAGCTACAACAGCAGAAAACAGCAGCAAGCTGCCGTCATCCGTTTTTGTACTGTCTGTTGCAATAATATATCTTATTATATCAGCCTGCGCTAATTCTTTCAAGAATTGCTAGAGATTTCCTATCAGACGCAGGTAAAAATCCTTACCGCCGTAAACATATTCCGCGCTAAGGAATTCATGAATGCGGTAGCGCACCGCAAATTCATTACGGTTATCACCGGAAAAATGCTCGACACGCAAACGCCATTTAGGACTCATGCTGTACTCCAGACGATAATTATTGTCGCCTATCGGTATGCGCCGTACGTAGCTCCAGCCGCTCTTGCCCCAATAATGCGTATATCCTGTGCCGAAACGCCATTGTACGTTATTCAGGATAACCTCCGCCTCACCGAAAATCTCATCGTGCGGCGAAATCATTTTACCAAGATGCGCCTTGCCGGAAAGATTTTCCTTATCACGGCCGATGTCGCCATAGCCCTCAAACCAGATTTTATAATCATCCGATTCAATCATAATATTTACGCCGAGATCAGCACCGGGAGTAATTTTAATCTCCGGGCGCAGCTGATAATTTTTTACCTCCGGCTCAGTCATGAGCTTTTCTAAAAGCTGCTGCTCCAGCTCCTGACGGTGCCTTTGCACATAAGCAACAGGCAAACCGCGCAGCTTGTCGCATTCGCCGGCATATTTATACTTCAGCTTCATCAAAAGCACATTGGGAATAGCCTCACTGCGTAATTCATAGCGGATATTACGCACCAGTTGTCCTACGGGATAGATAACGACCTGCACTACCGTGCGTCCGTTTTCCTGCAACACATCCACCGCCGGCTTAAATTCCGGCAGCTGTGCCTGCACCTCGCTGCGTACCAGCTTGCGCAGTACGCCGCCGGCCCAGTCACCCGCATCCACCGATGCACCGCTGATGGCCTGCTCCAGCTGAGCATGCAGCGCAGGAATACGCCGCTCCAGCAGCGCCGCCGTCTGCGGCTCTACTCCGGAAAACTGCAAATCGATAAACGGTTTTTCGATAACCTTGTTCCAGGGACGTGCATACAGCTTCACCTGTGTATTTTCGCCTACATCCAGCTTAACATCAGTAAGCTCGTAGCCGGTGAATACCCTGTCGCCGATTTCCGTCAGCAGGCGGGCATAGTCCTCCCCGGCCGCGGTAATCATCGCCGTATCCTTATCAATAAACAGCTGGTCCGCCACCACCTGCATGCTGCCACTCATCTTTTGCAGCAGCAGTTGGCTGGTGCCGCCGTTAGTATCTATAACTTGTACTTCTACACTGTTAACCGGTGCAGAAAAAGCATGCTGCAATGGCAAGATGCTTGTCATTGCAGCACAGAACAGAATCTTATTCAGCTTCATAGCCTAAATATTCTCCGCAAAATCAGAACTGTCCACCAAAGCTAAAGTGGAACTTGCCACCATCCTCGCCGTAGCCATAGTCCAGTTTTACCGGTCCCAGCGGAGAGTTGATACGCAGGCCAACGCCGTAGCTGTTCTTGAGCAGGCCCATATCAAATTCATCCTCATGTCGTTTATCCCATGCATAACCGTTATCGGTAAAGAGTACGCCCTGAACCTTCTTGACAATCGGGAAGCGGTATTCCAGAGTTGCCTTCAGCATGCTGTTGCCGCGGAACTGGTCATCCTCATAGCCACGCAGGGTGTCACTGCCGCCCATGGTGAAGCGTTGAGACAACGGCATATCGCCGCTTGCATAGCCTGCGCCCAAATTCAATGCCCAAACGCTTTCGCCGCCTGCACGGAAGTAGTAGCGCCAGTCAGCGGTCCATTTGGTGAAGTCAAAGTCACCGCCCATGCCGCCGGCCCATTCTACGCTGTAGCCGATACGCTTGCCTTCATGCGGATCATAGATGTTGTCGCGGGAATCATATACGCGGCCGAAGGTAATACTGCGGGTAACACCAAAGTTTTCCTTACGGCGTTCAGCGGCAGTTTCAGGCATCCAAGATTCATATTTATCACTTTTGTTGATAATTTCACCTTTGTCATTTTTCTCGAAGAATTTATTCTCGTAATACTGGTTAGAGTCGCCTTCGTAGCCGTCAGCTTCGCCCTTGTAGATATCATCACGGTTTTTAATCGTAATGTAGTTGCTGATAAATTCATTATGGGTTCTGCGGCTGAAGGTAATTTCCTGACCGCGACGTTTTTTGTCGTAGCGGGCAATTTCGTCACCGTCGATATTGTAATCGGCATATTCGTTGGTGATATCGTAAAGGTTAATGGTAGCACTGGTTTCTTTATCATCCAGCCAGGGGCGGGTATAGCTGAAGTCATAGTTCTTGTTATCCTCGCCGCCGAACTCCCAGCGCAGGTTAATCTTGTCACCAATACCACGGAAGTTCTTATCGCCGATGGAAACCATGCCTACAAAGCCGTCGGCATTGCTGTAGCCTGCGCCGATACCGAAGGTACCGGTGTTCATTTCAACTACGGAAATTTCTACTTCAACACCGTTAGGCTCACGGCCCGGGTTCAGCTTAATATTAACGTCTTCAAAATAGCCCAGGTTATATACGCGCTGCATGCTGCGGCGGGCAGCCTTGGCATTGAACGGCTCGCCTTTTTTCAGCTTCATTTCACGGGTAACAACATAATCCTTGGTTTTTACGTTGCCCTTAACCTTGAAGCCTTCAACAATACCTTCGTTGACAGCAACCTTCAGAGTACCATCCTTTTCCATATGCACGTCGGTAACACGCGCCAGGATGTAGCCGTTTGAACGGTATTCCTCTTCCAGCTTCTGTACGCATTTATTAATATCCTTCAGGTTGGCAATTTTGCCCTGCTCCAGGTCAAAAAAGCTTGCAACTCTTTGCTTGTTCAATACAGTGTTGCCCTCAACATCTGTTTTTTGGTATACAGGGTTTTCCATAACATTGTAAATTACCTGTACGCCTTCCGGTACCATCTTGAATTCCGGACGCAGGTCATAGAACCAGCCCAAATCATAAATAGCGCTCAAATCCTCGCTCAGGCCTGCTTCGGTAAACTGCATGCCGGGTTTGGTTTTCAAAGCAGCGGCAATTTCAGCCTCAGGCACAGTAACATTACCCTCAATAATCTGCTTGGTAATGGTCTTGCCAATGTAAGGAGCCAGCTTGTTTTCCTCCTGATGGGATGACGGTGCAGTCTGCGTTACAGAGGTATCAGCACCCATAGCAGGTGTCTGAATTTCTTGGGCATAGACAGGTGCGGCCAGCATCATTGCTGTCAGGCCTACTGTCAGAGGCCGCCATAATTTTTGTTTCTTCAATTGATATTCCTCCTCATATTTCATTTAGAGTTACTCAACTCAACTCGCGCTGACTGCACTAATTTGTGCATATCGGCTTTAGATATAGTAACACGGTCGGGAGCGCCTTGTTTCTCCTGTACCGGTGTATCCTTAGCTTGCTGCTTCTGTATAGCTGCAGTCTTAGGCACCGCAGCCCGCACCGGCATTTTTTGCTCCGGCTTGACCACAGGTGCTGCCACAGGCGGCGGCAACGCGGCCTGCGCCTTCGCACGGTAATGGTTTCTGGCAAAGCACCAGCCGCCGAAACCGGCAACTACCAGCAAAACAGCTGCACAGCCTGCCAGAACCTGCCGGTTCCAGCTCCAGGGACGGTCCTTCTTCCGACGCAGATTTTTCAGCTCAGCCTCCGCCAGCATCAAATCAAGCTCGCCCCGTATATCCTTATTATCCATAAAGCTTTGCTCCGCCTTATCCAGACTGCTCTTTATGCAGCGGATGCGTTGAAACAATGTACGGCTTGACTGCGTCATGCTTTTACCCCTTTCTGTGCATAATTGTTTTTAATAACTATGTCTTATATAATCGTCTGCCGCCTTGAGTTTTCACAAGTCATTTCAGATGATTACAACAGATTTAGTAAAGCTAACTTGCGTTTTCGCTTTTTTTCGTTATTTATCAGCCTAAATACTATTCCTTATTAAATTCATGTATAAAGCGGGAAAGCATGCCGCGGATACGGCGCACACCCTGCTTCTGCAGGCGGTAAACATGGCCCAGGCTTACATCAATAGCATCGGCAACTGCCTGCGCCGGCCTGTCCTCCAGATACATTCCCTGCAGCACCTGCTGCTCCTTCAGCGGCAGACGGTCCATCGCCTGCGCCACCTTTTCGCAGAGCAGATGCTGTTCCGTCACCTCGCTGGGAGATGCCAGCTCCGACGGCAGAGCATCACTTAAGGTAAAGCCCTTAGACAGTTCACTGTCCAGATACAGCATGCCCTTATCCGTGCTGTGCCGCAGATAATCTACCATGCTTCCTCTGATACGGTATGAGGCAAACAGGCTGAAGGCTACCTGACGCTTATAATCATAACTTTCCGCCGCTTCCAGCAGTCCCACCATGCCTTCCTGAATCAGCTCCATTGTATCGGCCTCAGGCAGCCTGAAGCTCGACGCAATTTTGAAAACCAACGGCTGGTAAGCTGTCATCAGGCGTTGATGCGCTGCTTCGTCACCGGCAGCGTCACGCCGCCAAAGCTCCAGCTCTTCTTCCGGCTCCAGCAGCGAAGTCTTGCGCAGCTCTTCCAGATATCCTTGCAGCATCTGTTCACCTCCTCTCGTAAATTATTCTTTGCTTAGAACGAAATCTTATATTCCAAGCCATACCAGTTCTTCGGATCCTTCGACATATCGTAGCTGCGTGAATAAGTAACATTCATGTGCTTACTGATATCGTACTGTCCGAAAATGCTTCTGTCAACAGCATCAAAGCTTGTTGTATAACCAAGCATAAAATTATCATTAAGATATTTGCTTACTAAAACATTATACTGGTTTTTCTCATCTGCCGTCAACTCTTTATTCCGGTCGTAAGCGCTTTCAAAGCCGATACCGGAGCGTGTTTTGCCGGTGTAGATACGGAACTGGTCAAGTCCCAATGTCTGTTTGACAAACATCTCCACGTCACCCAGCACTGTCATCTGCAGGCCGACAGTCATCAGATTTGCCATATCATCACCGGTAACCTCGTTACTGCCTGCACTTTCGCGCTGCAGCGTCAGCATACGTACAATCGTATTTTGTGTCAGCGGCGGATCACTTGTCAGCTGTAAATCCATTTCGCTTACAGGACCGTTAATCTTCATAAAGATATTATAACGGCTGAAGCGCGCTGTGCTGTCCAGATTTACGTTCGGCAGGAAGCTGCCGGGATCAACCCATACCAAACCTGCCTGATTCAGCTTGAAGTCTGTCCTCAGATATTTGACTGTACCCTTATCAGCCTTAATCGTTCCGTCAATCATCGGGAAGACTGTGCTGCCCTTGATATCAATGCCGCCCTTCAGCCAGATATCATACAGATAGCTGTTGTACAGATGTACCTTCGGGCCCAGTACCAGCTTCATATCGAGGCCTATGTTGCTGTCGCCCTCACCCAGCTCGGGCACTGTCGGCATATTAATAAGAACATCATCCAGACGCAAACTGCCGGCAAGCCGCGGGCGGAACGCCATAGGCGGCGCAGCATTACCCTTGCGGTTTTTCATATCCGGATATTGCTCCGGCTGCAAGGTTACATCACTCGTAATCGTACCGGTGAAAATCTTGGAGGCCAGCTGCGCCTTATCAGCCTTGATATGCAGGCTGTAGGCTGTATCTGCATCCGTATGCAGAGCATAGCTGCCTTCGGCACTGAGCGTGCCCTTGCCTAATTTAGCAGAAAGATTCTTCAGCTGTACAGTATTGCCGTTAAACAGCACATCCAGATTAATATCATCAAAGACTGTGTTGATATATTTAGCCTTAACACTGCCGCCGGCTATTTTAACTGAACCGAAAAGCAGCGGCTCCTCCAACGTACCGGCCAGACGAATTTTACCCTGTGTATCGCCTACGCCCCATTCAACCATTTTAGTAAGCGCCGGCAAAATTCCCAGGCGCGCCTTATCCAGATCCATCACGATATTCATCTGT
>ERZ772860.519-NODE-519-length-33862-cov-16.033514_pt1 | contig 33862 bp, 27 predicted proteins | sample MGYA00511342_ERZ772860 | MGnify/ENA primary metagenome ERZ772860 (study PRJEB29015, sample SAMEA2737665) | human gut metagenome | biome: human gut; feature: human-associated habitat; material: faeces | place: China | collected 2012 ... | reverse complement strand
TGAGGGCAAGCAAAACGTGGGTTAGCCTCGTGTCCAGAAACCCGGGGCCAGCATACCCGCCGCATGCCCTCGGAGGGCACCCGGTCCGCCGCCCATGCCCACCCCTGCGGCAGCGGCGAAAACTCCGTATCCCGCAGCCGGCCGAGCGAGACAGAGCGCGGGACTAAGGACGCGCCGAACAGCTTACTCGTCAATGAAGCACGCATCACAATCCATACGCGGACTCACACCCTGACGGAGGCGGCTCAGCGGCTGCCGGAGCCCGGTCTGCGCAGCCTGTCAGCAGGCACATTTAGACTTGCGAAGCCCGGGCCTTTCCTGTAGAATGCTCCTGTGAGTTATCAGGTCTTTGCCAGAAAGTACCGCCCCCGCACCTTCAGCGACATCCTGGGGCAGGAGCACGTCGTGCGCACCCTCTGCAACGCCATTGAGCAAAAGCGCCTCGCTCACGCCTACCTCTTCGTCGGTCCGCGCGGCACCGGCAAGACCTCCACGGCCCGCATCTTCGCCAAGGCTCTCAATTGCACGGGCGGCCCGCGCGTCGACTTCGACCCGGATGAGGACATCTGCCGCGAAATCGCCGAGGGCCGCAGCCTCGACGTGCTGGAGATCGACGGCGCTTCGAACCGCGGCATCGACAACATCCGCGACCTGCGCGAGAACGTGCAGTTTGCCCCCACGCGCGGCCAGTATCGCATCATTTACATCGACGAGGTGCACATGCTCACCAAGGAGTCCTTCAACGCCCTGCTCAAGACGCTGGAGGAGCCGCCGAGCCACGTCATGTTCATCTTCGCGACGACGGAGCCGCACAAGATTCTGCCGACCATTCTCTCGCGCTGCCAGCGTTTCGACCTGCGCCCCATCCCGGCCGACATCATCGCGCACCACCTCGTCGATATCGCCGCGCGCGAGGGCGTTACGCTGGCGCCCGCCGCGGCCGAGGCCATTGCCCGCGTGGCCGACGGCGGCATGCGCGACGCGCAGTCCATGCTCGACCAGCTCGTCTCCTTCTGCGGCAACAACATCGTCGAGCAGAACGTCAATGACATCTTCGGCGTCACCAGCCGCGAGACCGTCGCCAAGGCCCTCATCTTCATCCTCGACCGCCAGCTGCCGAGCCTCCTGCACCTCGTGCACGAGCTCGCCGAAGCCGGCCGCGACATGGGCCAGTTGCTCGCCGAGATCATGGGGGCCGTGCGCGAGCTGCTCATCAGCAAGGTCGCGCCGCAGGAGGCCACCGTCAGCCTGCCCGAGCAGCTTCGAGCCCGCCTCGGCGAACTCATCGCCCGCACCCCGGCGGACAAGATCGTGCAGCTGATGGAGGAGCTCTCTTCGGCGGAGGAGCACATGCGCTGGAGCACCAACAAGCGCCTCCACCTCGAGATGGGCCTCATCCGCGCCGTCCACTCCCTCGCCGAGGCCAACATCAGCGACATCATCCGCGCGCTCAACGGCGCCCCCCTGCCCGAGACGCCCATCGCCACCACCCTGCTGCCCGAGGCCGACATCAACCCCTGGCCCGCTGCCGCGCCCGCCGGCACGGCACCCGAAACGCAGCCCGCGCCCGCCGCAGCCACACAGCAGACTGTGCCGCAGCCCGTGGCTCAACCCGCGGTCTCACCGCAGCCCGCAGCCTCCCCTCAGCCTGCCGCCGCTCCGACGGCGCCCGCACCGGCTGCACCTACTGCCGCACCGTCGGCTACACAGGCGCCTCAGCCCACCGCAGGGCCCTCGCAGCCTGCTGCCGCCGCTCCGGCTGCTCCTGCAATCACAGCCGAGGCTGCACCGTCCCCCCAACCTGCCGCAGCGGCCCCGATGCCGGCGGGTCTTGAGCCGATCGACGACACCGAGCCGAACTTTGATGCGGCTCCTCGCCCGGCGGCCTCGCCTCAGTCCTCTCCACAGCCGGCGCCCGACGCCACACCCGCCTCAGGCGCCGCACCAGCCACTGCGGCAGCTCCGGCAGCTCAGCCTCCCATCGCAGAATCTCAGCCCACGGCAACACCCCAACCCACACCCGAAATCCGTCCCGCGGCAGCGGCCGCAGAGACGCAGCCGGCGCCCATGCCCGCGGCGACCCCGATGCCCGAGGGCCTCGAGCCGCTCGACGACGAGGAGCCGAGCTTCGACGCGACGCCGGCGCTCTTCGCCGACCTGCCGGACGCCGCTCCCCAGCCGCAGAACCGCCCGCTGACGCCCGAGCTCTGGGATCAGCTGCTCACCCGGGCGCGCGAGATCTCGATGCTCAAGGCCAGCGCCATCGGCAACACTCTCTTCATCAGCGATGATGACGGCCACGTCACCGTCGCCGTGCACCCGCAGGATACCGAGAGCCGCGATGCCTTGCTCAGCGAGGACATCGGGGCGCTGCTCAACGAGATCGCCGAGCCTCTCTGCGGGCACCGCATCAGCATCTATGTCGTCACCGACGACAGCGTCCCCCTGCCGGAACCGGAACCCGAGCCGGAACCCGAGCCGACACCTGCGCCTGCCCCGGCGGCCGAGCGCCGTTCCGCCGCCCCCGCTGCGGCCTCCGCGCCTCCGCCGGCGCCGCCCTCGCTGCGCCCCAGCGAGGAGGAGTTTTATCACGATCCGCTCATCGAGCTCGCCCTCAAGGAATTTCACGCCACCCTCATCCGCAACTGATCGGGCGGAGAGGGGCGACGAACGCGGTGCCCGGGTTCCGACTCCCCCCCCTGAGTCATCCCTGAGTCCGCTGCCGAAGACCTGCCCATCTACCGCACGCCGTCGCCCGGCATCAGCTTCCCCGCCCCGCCTCCGCCGCCATCTCATTTCCCCCCTCACCGTTCATCATCATCACCCCTTCACAGGATCCCCTTTCCTCACCACGCCATGAACATCCAGAAACTCATGAAGCAAGCCCAGGCCATGCAGGCCAACATGGCCAACGCCCAGGCCCGCCTCGCGGAAAAAACCTACACGGCCGAAGCGGCCGGCGGCAAGATCAAGGTCACGGCCAACGGCACGGGCATGGTCACGGACCTGAGCATCGACCCGAGTGTCATTGATCCGGACGACGTCGAATTTTTGCAGACCCTCGTCCTGAAAGCCGTGCAGGACGCCCTCAACGGCGCCAAGGATATCGCCGAAGCTGAGATGCGCAAAGTCACCGGCGGCCTCGGCTTCCCCATGTAAGCCCATGCGCTCGCTTCTGCCCACGCTTTTGAGCTTCGCTCTGCCGGCGGCGGTTTTGCCGCTGGCGGCAGAGCCCGTCGACCTCGGCCAGTACGCGGCCAAAATCGTCCCCGAACAGGTGGCCGTCATCAACCTGCCCGAGCGCGGCACCGTCACCGATCGCGCCGCAGACGATAGCCATCTGAAGAAGGGCGACGTCATCGCCATCCTCAACAAGGAGGAAACGGCTCAGGAGGAGGAGGAGCTCGAGCTGGGCATCCGCCGCGAGCGCCTCAACACCCGCGACGAGATCCGCAAGCTGGAGCAGCAGCGCAAGCGCATCCGCTTTTACCTCGACCTGAGCAAGGAGGAGCGCAAATACGCCACCGACCTCCTCGGCGAAACGAACGAGGAGCCCACGGAGGAGGGCCTGCGCGACGTCAATGACCGCATTGACCTGCTGAAGCGCGAGCTGGAGAGCCTGGAGCGGCGCAAGCGCAGCGAATTTGACCGCAAGCACGACCAGCTCACCCTGCGCATGCCCTTCGACGGCCGCCTGCAATACAACGTCAGCCTGCCCGAGGACCCGGCGGCCCCCTACGAGCACACGGGCACCAACGTCCAGAGCTTCGCTACCGTCTGCGACGACTCCGCCTTCTACATCACCCTCTCCATCAGCAGTGCCGAGCTCTCCACCCTCAAGGATGAGGCCTTCAGCGCCGAGCTCCGACTGCCCGAGGGGCGCAGCATCAGCGCCCCCTTCAGCCACCGGCGCGTCGAGCGCAGCAACAGCGGGGCGGACATGCTCGTCTATTACTTCCGCCTGCCCGAGGACTTTCACGACGAGGCCTTCCGCATGCTCGGCAGCAATGCCCGCGCCCACCTCTTCTACGAGGCCGGCGACGGCGCCCTGAGGCTCAGCAAGACGGAACTCTCCACCCTCCCCGAGGCCGAGACCTGCAGCAGCTGGGAGGAGCTCATCGAGCGCGTGCGGCCCGACTGCACCATTTTGCTCATCACCGAGCGCGAAGTCATCCTGCGGAAACGCTGACGATCTCCCCCTCTCATGGCTGCCCCCCGCGGACAGGAACTGCGCTGTGAAAAGCTCTGTTTCGGCTACGATCGCCAACACCGCGTTCTCACCGACTTCAGCTACAGCTTCAAGCCCGGCATCACCCTGCTCAAGGGATACTCGGGCTCGGGCAAGACGACGCTGCTCAAGCTGCTGGCCGGCTACCTCAAGGCGGACAGCGGGCGCATCATCGCGCCGAGCGGGCACCGCGTCACCGGTCGCTACTACCGCCGCGTCGAGTGCTCCTACATGTTTCAGGGCATCAATCTGCTGCCTCTCATGAGCGTGGAGCGCAATCTGCAACTGGCGGCGGAAATGGCCGCCATGCCCAAGCGAGAGTGGGTGCCGCGCTGCCGCCGCCTGCTCGAGCAGCTCGGCATCGACGCGCTGCGCCACCGCCGGGCCGACAAGCTCTCCGGCGGCCAGATGCAGCGCGCCGCGCTGGCCCGCACCCTCATGAAGAACACCCCCATCGTCCTGCTCGACGAGCCCACCTCGGGCTTGGACGATGAAAACACGCGCATCATCTGCGAGCTCGTTGAGCAAGACGCCGCCGAGCGCATCTGCATCATCAGCACGCACGACAGCCGCCTCTTGGACCTAGGCCATGATATCTTGGATTTTGACAAGCCTGTATCTCGCTAAGGACACGCTGCATCGCTGGTGCTCGCGCCTCTCAAGCCCGCTCGCGCGCATCCTCGTCGTCTTCTTCCTGACCCTCTGCGCCCTCTTTTTCCTCGGCAACTACGTGCTGATCGCCAAAACCGTCCGCCAGCAGCTGCTCAGCCAGGGCGGCAACCTCGTCGTCGCCAACCTCATCCACAACCGCGAGCATCCCTGCTCGCTGCCCACGCGCCATGAAATCCGCGAGCAGCTCGGCGCCGACTCCTGGGCCGTCAACATGATGGGCAGCGTCACGCTGCCCGAGCGCAAGACCTGCTCCCTCGTCAGCTACGACTTCGCGCGCAGCTCTCAGTTTGCCCCCTTGCTCGCCCCGGACGGCGGCCCCGTGCTGCTCACCGGCACCGCCAAGCCCAAGGTTCCCGCCGGGCCCTGCACCATCGGCATCAGGACGGGCGGCGACATCATCTACCGCGACGTCATGGTGCGCCACCTGCCGGACAATCACCCGCTGCTGCGCCTGCTGAGCGGCGGTGCGGTCGTCGTGCCGCCCGACAGCCTCGCCGGAACGACCTACGAGGCCAGCATGAGCAGCATCATCGTCATCATCCCGAACCTCCGCGGCGCCGAAGACATCACCCGCGTCGAGCGCTTCCTCAACCGCTACATGACGCTGGAGGGCGGCAGCAGCAACGTTATCTCCGCCGCCTCCGTCATCAGCCGCATGGACGCTGTGCTCAGCAACCAGATGCAGTGCCGCCTCGCTTTCTGCGGCGGCATCGCCGCCATCGTCGGCATCCTGCTCACCGCGCTGGCCGGCATGGAGTACCGGCAAAACGAATACATCTACACGCTCATGAAGAGCTTCGGCATCCACCCCATTATGCTCGTGGGCGCCTACATCATCGAAAACCTCGTTCTCGTTACCGCCGCCTTCGGCGCCGCCCTCTGGGTCTTCATGGAGAGCCAGGGCATCATCATCCGCCAATTTTTCAAAATCGACAACGCCCGGCTCAGCCTCGCGGAAATTCGCCCTGAAATCGAGCTCATCGCCTCCTCGCTCCTCGCCTGCGTCCTCATCTCATCCATCCCCATTGTTATTGCCGCCAACCGCCAGATCGGCCGCGTGCTCAAATGAGAAGAGCAGGCACCTTGCAACAAATCGACGCAGCCTCTTCTCCGCTCTCACGATGCGCTCTCTGTATTTTTTTCAGGCACGTATGACGAACTTTGTGAAACTTTAAGCTTGCATTCTCCTCCAAAAATGGTAGAAAGGTGGAAGCGTCGCCCGCCCGTCCGGCGGGCCCCAATCATTCATCTTACATCAAACCATGGATATTCAAGTTGCAGTCCTTTGTGACTACGCCGCCGACTATCAGGGCAAGCTCTGCATTCAGGGCGCCTTCGATACTCTCTTCGCCCGTCAGTTCCCCGTGATTCACCCGGCCTGCTCTCTGGCCCTGCGCCTCTGCCTCACGCCTGAGGATGCCGGCAACCACAAGCTGGGTATCTCCATCGTCGATGAGGACGGCACGCCCCTCGACAAGGAGCACATGCCGATCGTCGGCGATCTGGCGGTCGCCCTGCCCGAGGGTGCCACCTTCCTGACGCGCAACCTCATCATGAACTTCCAGGGCCTCAAGTTCGAGAAGTCCGGCAACTACTGCATCGACGTGACGCTCGACGGCGAGGTGCTGGCCAGCACGCCGCTTCGCCTCGTGCTCGCTCAGCCGGCTCCGCAGCAGCAGGCCTGATCTCCTCCCTTCCGGGCTCACGGACCGAGCGGAAGTGCCCCGGTCAACCAGAAAACAGCGTGGCACCCTGTCGCATGGCGGCAGGGTGCTTTCGCGTCTCACGCCAAGGGGACTGCAGACGCAGCACCCGTCGCAACGCCTTCATCGAGCGGCATGGCAGCGCAGCGGCGACGCCCTCCACGCAACCCATCTGACACAGCTCCGGTCGTCACTGCTCGGCCGCAGGGCGGCACGGCAGAGCCCCCATCACTCGCGCAGCAAATCGGGGCGATCGCGCAGCGCCTCCCAGCCGCCCTCCAGCACGTAGACCGGCGCCTCGAGTCCGAGCTCGCGCAAATCAGCGGCGATCTCCTCCGACGAGCTGCAACCGCCGCTGCAAAACACCACCACGCGATCCTCCGGCCCCAACTCCGTCAAGCGCGCCACGGCGCGGTCCAGCAACTCCTGCTTCTGTTCCCCGGGCCGCACCGGGAACATATCATTGCCCTTCAGCTCCAGATGCCGCACCTCAAAATCGCTCTCGCTGCGCGCATCGATCCACACCACCGTCGCTGAAGGCGGCAGCGTCAGCAGCATATCCGGGCAAAGGTGGCCCTCCGGCACATTCTCCTGCACGCAGGCCGGCAGACGGCCGGGTGCAAAAAACCACTCATCCGCCCAGTAAAGAGCCAGCGCCAGCGGCACCATCAGCAAACCGAGGCGCACAAACTGCCGAAAACCATCCGGAGAGACCATCTGCATACCACCCTTCTACCACAAGCCCCGCTCGCTGTCAATCCTCCCGCAAGCCATCCGCGCCGCAGAAAGCAATACGAAACAAAACCTGCGAACCCGGCAACGCGCCGACCCTCACTTTAGGATTGCCAGCGCCGCACTGCTGTGTTATACAAAAGACATGGAACGCTTGAATCAACGCCCCGTCGACGGGCTTCGCCCCCTTGAATTCATCACCGACGTTGCCCCCAACGCCCTGGCCTCCGTCCTCAGCTGCTTCGGCAACACGCGCGTCATCTGCGCCGTGAGCATCGAAGAGGACGTCCCGCGCTGGATGAAGAGCCAGCGCGTGCCCGGCGGCTGGCTCACCGCCGAATACGCGATGCTGCCCTACTCCACCGCCGAGCGCAAGCGCCGCGACAGCGCGGGCAAGCAGGACGGGCGCTCCGTCGAAATCCAGCGCCTCATCGGCCGCTCGCTGCGCGCCGTCATGAACCTCGAGGCCCTCGGCGAGCGCACTGTCTACATCGACTGTGACGTCCTTCAGGCCGACGGCGGCACCCGCACCGCCAGCATCACCGGCGCGGCCATCGCCCTCGCCATCGCCATGAAGCGCCTCATGGCCCGCGGCAGCATCACGGAAAACCCGATGCTCAAACTCGTCTCCGCCGTCTCCGTCGGCAAGCTGCGCGGCGAGCCCCTGCTCGACCTCTGCTACGTGGAGGACCGCGACGCCGAGGTGGACATGAACATCGTCATGACCGAAGCCGGCGAATACGTCGAGGTGCAGGGCAGCGGCGAAGAGGCCGTCTTCACCGCCGATGAAATGGCGCAAATGCTCGCCCTCGCCTCCAAGGGCATCGCCGCCATCACGAAGGCCCAAAAAGAGGCCATCGCGCGCGCGGACGCCGTCTCTGACGGCGACGTCGCCTCCCTGCGCGACTTCTTCGCGGCCCGCTGAACCCGGCCTGCCGGAGCGAGACGCACGACACATCTCTGAGGCGCTCCTGCCCGACGGCAGCGGGCGCCTTCTGCGTCCGCGGGCGCGGCACACGTCCCCACGTCTCCGCGTACTGCGCGGGCCCCACGGGCTGCACGGGCCCACAGCCCCCGGACCGGACAGCATCGCGCAGCGCGGGCGGCACCGAACACAGGCACCCTGTGGCCCCACTCAGGCTTCCGGCAGAAAGCGGCCGCCTACCCGCATGCACACCACCGAGCGCGCGGGCCCGGCGATGGCTCCGGCGCGCAGCCCTCAACAGCCGGACGCCGCCAACTGCGCCGCCACCCGCTCCGCCAGCGCCTCGAGCGAATCACCCGCCGCCACCGGCAAAGGGTGCAGCCAGGTCTCGCGCCGCAGCCAGCTGCGCTGCCGCTTCGCGTAGCGCCGCGTCACCAGCGCCAGCGCCGCCGCCGGATCCGCTACGCAGAGCTCGCGGCCCGGCGCGTCCTCCGGCGGCAGACAGGGCTCCAGCAGCGGGCGCCGCTCCGGCTCCCGCGCCGCGAGATACGTCGCGAGCTCCGAGAGCCCCAGCGTCTTGCGCGCCGTCGGCGACAGCGCGTGCAGATCACCCAGAGCGCGCAGCTCCTCGAGCACACCGCCGCGCAGCATCGCCCGCGCCCGGCGCTCCGTGCGCGCATCGGCATCCGCCGTCTCGCGCTGCACGCAGAAACCCGGCCCGGCGGGCTCCACCTCCCAATTCCGGCGCCAATGCGAAAGCGGGCGTCCCCCGAGCATCACAATCTCCAGATTGCGGCAGACATAGCGCGGATTTTGCAGAGGCGTCATCGCCGCCCCCTCCGGATCGAGCTCCTGCAAGCGCCGCACCAGCTCCTCCGGCGGCAGCGCACTCAGCTTCGCCCGCAGCTCCGGATCCGAAGGCGGCGCCGGAGAGATACCGTGCGAAATAAACTTCACGTACAGCCCCGAGCCACCCGTCACAATCGCCCGCTTGCCCCGCGCCGCGATCTCGCTCAGGCAAGCCTGAGCCCGGCGCGCGTGCATCGCCGCGTCCTGAGACTCGGCGGGCGACAGGCAGCTCACGAGGTGATGTGGCACCCGGCGCAGCTCCTCCGCCGTCGGGGCCGCCGTCAGAATCTCCATCCCGCGGTACACCTGATACGCGTCCGCGCTCACGATCTCCGCATCGCCCAGCAGCTCCGCCAGACGCACCGCCAGTGCGCTCTTGCCGCTGCCGGTCGGGCCGAGAATAAAGATAGGTTTCAGGCTCTCCATTGCTTCACGTGGAACATTTGTCAAAGTTCAGGCGGCACCGGCATCGCGCGTCGAAGGCTGAGCAGCCGGGCCACTGATGCCGGATCACTCCGTTGAAAAACACCCCGGCGCACCGTCCTGCTCCGCTCGGCTGAACCCGCCGCATCTCATCAGGTATGCGGCAAATTGTGATCCGGGCCGTAGCGGTTGGCCCCGCGCTGCCCCTCGGAAACCACCAGCACCAGCAGCACCAGACTCAGCACAGGCAGCAGCGTCATGCAGGTCAGATTCACGATCAGCGCCGTCCTCATGCCGTAGGGCGGCACATTTTTCCACTCGCCGAGAATGCTGATCATCTTGAGGCCGTCAGACGTGTCCGCCAGCTCCAGCTCGCGGTTGCGGTCAAACTCGAGCCCCTTCGTGCGATCCACGAAATCGTAGAGCGGGCGCAGCGTCTCGATGAAGCGCCGGGCCGTCTCCGCTCGCTCACTGTTGCGCATGCGGTCGAACCAGAGGTGCGCATGCGTCGCGTAGCAGTCCGGCGGCTCGATCAGCTCGGGGTGGTCAAACTCACTGCTCAGATCCTCGAAGCGATACTCCGCTCCCTTCGCCACGAGAAAGGCGAGGCAGAGGACGAGGTAGGCGCTGCTCAGAACGAAGAGCGTCGAGAAGAGCACATGCAGAAAGACCCACACGCCGCTGCGGTTCACATCGTGCAGGCGGCGCACGGTGAGCGAAAACTGCGGCAGGGCCATCAGCAGCCAGAAGATCAGCAGCAGGGCGAAGCAACCGATGCCCACCCCGTACCACAGCGAGACCTCCCCGCGCGCCTGCTCGCCGAGACCGAGGCTCAGGCAGACGTAGCCCAGATAGAGCAGCAGGGCTGAGAGCGCCGCCACGACTATCTGAAAAAAGGCAAACTCGCGCCGCGTTGTTCGCCCGCGCAGCGTGAAGGCCTTGCGCAGCACAAAGAAAAAGTTCGGCAACACCCCGCCGTGCGAAGGGGCCAGGCGGAAGCCGCAGTGCGGGCAGCGGTGGCCGGGCCCGCCGTTGACAAGGGGTAGAGTCCGCCGACACTTGGGGCAGACGGGCGGGGGCTCCTCCTCCTCCCAGAGGGCCGTGTGCAGCTCGTGGGCATGCAGGCCGTAGCTGAGCAGCCCGCCGAGGGCTACCCAGGTGCTGCCGCCGGCTTCCGCCACGGGCGTCGTCGGGTCCACGAGTCCCTCGACCATCATGGCGGAGAGCTGCTCGAAGGTGACCGGCCCGCGAATCAAGTCGTCGGTGTCTCTGTAATAATACTGCTTCATGCCCGAGCGGGTGCTCCCGCTGCGAGGGAGAGAGCACCGCGTCATGATAGACGTTCCGCCTGTCACTGTCAACACCAAGAGAGAGCTGAGCGTGTCATGCGCGGGCGCGGCACTACTGCCCTCCCGCGGGCACAAATGTTCCACGTGGAACACGGAGAACAAAACTTGACAGCCGCGCCCATCTGCGATACAAGAGAAGGCGTGGCCCCTCTCTCCTTTCACCGCCCCGAGCTCGATGACGGCGACGCGCTGCGGCGCATCGTTGCCGGCGCCCGTGCCGTGAACAGCGATCTGGCGTGGGTCAACCTCCTTTTGCTCGCTCCCAAATACGACACCGAGATCGCGCTGGAGGACGGGGTGCTGTATCGCCACTACGGCGACCGCGCCCGCCTCTGCGGCTACACCTTTCCCTGCGCACCCTCGCTGCTCGATTCGGGCGACGAGGCGCTGCGGCGAGCGGAGGCAGCCCTGCGGCGCCTCGAGGAGGACGCGCGGGAGAGGGGGCGCGCCCTGCGCTTCTGCCTGCTGAGTCCGGCGGAGAAGGAGCGGCTCGAGCGCCTCCGCCCGGGGGCATGGCGCTTTCACTGCGCGCGCGGCAATGATGATTATCTGTACCGCCGCAGCGATTTGGCGGAGCTGCCGGGCACGGCCTATCACTCCAAGCGCAACCACGTGTCGCGCTTTCTGCGCGATCATGCGGACGCGGAGGCGGAGCCGCTGCACGAGGGCAATGTCGACGCTTTTCGGGAGGTGGCTGAGGCTTGGCTCGATTCGATGAGCTCGGCGGCGGGCGGCTCGCCCCGCGCGCTGCAACACGAGTGGCGCGCCATCGACGCGGCGCTGCGGCTGCGCGCGCCGCTGTCTCTGGAGGGGACGCTGCTGCGCGTGGGGGGCCGACCGGCGGCGATGGCGCTCACGAGCTTCATCAGCCCTAGCGTGGCGGATGTACACTACGAAAAGTGCCACCCGGACTTCCGCGGAGCCTACGCCCTCATCAACCGCGAGACGGCGCGACGCCTCAGCTCCGCGGAACTGATCAACCGCGAGGAGGATCTCGGGCTGGAGGGTCTGCGCCAGGCGAAGCTGTCCTACAAGCCCTGCCGGCTGGTCGAGAAGTGGGATGCGCTGCCCGCCGACTCCGAAGAGGATTTTCCCGGCGCCTCCCCGACCGCAGCCGAGGTGCCCGAGGCAGAGTCGCGCCGTGAAGAGGAGGATGCGAAAGGGGCGGCAGCGCGTTAACGGTCCGAGCCTTTTCGACAGCGGCGGCGACGAGCTGAGAGAGCGCTCGCATCCACGCCGAACCCACGACGCAGCCCCTTCTCGCCACACCTCCCCGCCGGAGCGTTCCACGTGGTCACAGGTCACCCGCAGCCTCAGGGCAGCTCCATCACTACGTTTGCAGAAACCACGCCCGCACGAGACCACGCCCCCCAGAGCACGCGCTTCGGCCGCCGCACCACCGTCTCCCTCCGGACAACACCGCCCGGCGGCTCTCCCGTGACCTCACTTTTCGGACACCACACCACTCGGACATCACCACTCAACCTCCTCAACCGGACCGTCCCACACAAAAAACTCGCAAAACCTCACCACTCCACACGACCAAAACACCCTCCACACTGCCATGTTGACTCATCTCTTGCGCGCCCAAGACTGCGCCGCCTGCCGCCTCTGCTGCCACTTTCAGCGCTCCAGCGCCTGGGAGACGCCGGCCATCGAGCCCGAGCTCGTCGCCCTGTATCGCGAGCTGAATCCGCCGCCGCCCCTCATGGAGCGCGTCGACGGCTCAATCACCTTCGCCCTCCGCTTCCCGCCCGATGATGCGAGCGCGGAGGCTCCCTGCCCGATGCTCGACGCCTCTTCCGGCTGCACGCTACCGCGTGAGCAGCGGCCCTTTGAATGCCGCCTCTGGCCGCTTCGCCTGATGCGCCTGCTCCCCGAGGACGAGAGCGGCGCCGAGCCCACAACGCCCCTTTGCCGCGCTGCGGCGTCACGTGCAGCGCATCCGGACCGAGCCGACGGCGTGGTGTCGGACTTCGCTGCGGGAGCAATCCCCGCTTCGCTCCACGTGGAGCGCGACGGCGGAGCGCAAGGCTGCCCGGAGTGCACCCGCAGCGGAAGCGGTGACGCAACACAGGGCAGCCCGGCGCGTGGCGACGCTTCGGAGAGACAGGGCTCAACTCCCGCCGCTCCGACTCACGGGAAAGTGGTGATCGGCTGCTACAGCGCCTGCCCGGGTGTACCGGCATCGCTGCTGCCGCGGCTGTGCGATGAGGCGCTGGGGCCCCTGCGCGCCGCCCTCGTGGAGCACGCCCGGCGCCTGCCGCAGACGATCCGCCCCTACGACGCGCACTACGTCGTTCTGGCCGAGTTGCCGGAGCTCAGCGAAGCGGGTCTCCGCGAAGGCTGAGGGCTCAGAGCCCGGTGCCGCGGGCACGACCTCAGGCTCGGCCCTGCGCTCCCTCGTTCCCGGTCACCGCTGCTGGGGTCGGCGAGGGATGGAGCCGAAGCGAGGGAGGAGGCAGCCCGCGAGAAGGGGGAGAAGTCACTCCGCCGAAGCTTCGGGGAGCGCACGGCTCGGCTGAGTGAACGACAGGGCGCTCGCTGCGTGATGCCGGACGGAGCATGCAGTCGGAGTGCACAGTCGGGGTGCACAGTCGGGGTGCGCAGCCAACCGGGAGCGAGGAGCAGGTGCGTGACCGAGCGACGGCAATGCCGATGGAGGGCTGCAGTCTCTTCATGAAACCGCCGGACGCGTCGCGACGGTTCCGCGCCTCGACTCGGAAAGCCCCCGCTCCCGATACAAAGCGACGCCTCCGCGGCGCTGAGCCGGGGAGGCGTCTCGAGAAAAGGATCACCGCCGTGCCGTCAGTGGGAGAAGAGCCACGTTCCCTTCTGTATAGGTGGGTGCGAAGCCGGGATCTTCTGAGGTATCCTCGTGGGACGGAACATGTGATCCCTGAAGGCGGAAGCCCCTTGTTTTATTACAACGGTCCGGGCCTTGATGTCCACGTGTCACGCACACGGCAGCTGCATTATTATTACCACGGAGGGGCGGCTTTGGCAAGCTCTTTCTCGCTCTTTTTCGAAAGCGCCTCACGCTCCCTTCACAGTAGCCGCTCCGCCCGCAGCACGGGGGCCTGTCGCGTCCGGCGCCATATCTCCCGATCTTCCATCTCCTCCGAACGCATCCCGGTCAACACTCCCGTATCCCATTCCGCAACGCCCCGCTTCCCCGCGCGCTCATCCCCCACACTCTCGCTCACTCAGCTCAGAGCTCCCGCTCAGCCCGCTTTTGCTCCGGCGAGCTCGCGTTACCATGCTCTCTCCACGCGCTTCCGCAGGCTGGCGAGGATGGGACGCTTTCGTCTGCTCCGTGTTCCACGTGGAACACACGCGCGCCTGCTCCACGGCCTCAGAATGTTTGACAAAGAGGCCGGGAAAGTGTATAAAAGGCGCGAACGAACATGACTATACCAACCCTACTTTCCGACAAGCTGACCAAGGCCGTCGCCACCGTGCTCGGCGATGCGCTGCCCGCCGATTTCAAGGCAGCCGTGACGCCTTCGCAGGACCTCCGCTTCGGTGATTACCAGAGCAATGCCGCCATGATGCTCGCGAAGCAGGCGCGCATGAATCCCCGCGCGCTCGCGGGCCGGGTGCTGGAGGAGCTCGGCGAGGATGAGATGGCGACGGCGGAGATTGCCGGGCCGGGTTTCATCAACTTCCGCATCAAGCCGACGTATTACGCGACGCGCACGCGCGCGATGCTCGACGATCCCCGCCTGGGGGTGCCGACGGTGGCGGAGCCGAAGACGATTGTGATCGATTTCTCAGCGCCGAATGTGGCCAAGCCGATGCACGTGGGGCACATCCGCTCGACGATTATCGGCGACACGCTGGCGCGTCTGGCGCGCTTCATGGGGCACCGCGTGATTGCGGACAACCACATCGGCGACTGGGGGACGCAGTTCGGGATGATTCTCTGGGGCTGGAAAAACTGCCTGAGCCAGGAGGCGCTGGAGGCGGATCCGATTGAGGCGCTGCTCGATGTCTACAAGCGCGTGAATGCGATGTGCAAGGAGGATGCGACGCTGCTGCCCCGCTGCAAGGAGGAGCTGGTGAAGCTTCAGAGCGGCGATCCCGAGAACCGCGCGATCTGGGAGCGCTGCATTGCGGTGACGAAGCGCGGCCTGAACAAGATTTACGATGAGCTGGACATTCACTTCGACTACTGGCTGGGCGAGAGCGCATACAATGATGCGCTGGGCCCGCTGGTGGAGGATTTGCTGGCGAAGGGGATTGCCCGGGTGAGCGACGGGGCGGTCTGCGTGTTCTCGGACGGCTTCCACAAGCCGCAGAATGACCCCTTCCTGGTGCAGAAGGACGGGGAGTGGGTACCGGTGCCGGCGATCATCCGCAAGGCGGACGGCGGCTTCCTCTACGCGACGACGGATTTAGCGACGCTGGATTATCGCTTCGAGCATTTTCACGCGGATTCGATCTGGTACGTGGTGGGCGCTCCGCAGGAGAAACATTTCCGCCAGATTTTCGACATTGAGCGCATGCGCGGTGTCAAGGGGGCGGATCTGCGCTTCGTGGCCTTCGGCTCGATTCTCGGCAAGGATCGCCGCCCCTTCAAGACGCGCTCGGGCGATACGGTGAGTTTGCAGGATGTGATCGATGAGGCGGTGTCTCGCGCGGCGAAGGTGGTCGAGGAGAAGAGCCCGACGATGCCGGCGGAGGAGAAGGCGGCGGTGGCTCACGCGGTGGGCATCGGCGCGATCAAGTTTGCGGAGTTGTCGCAGAATCGCATGAGCGATTACATTTTTGACTGGGACAAGATGCTGGCGCTCTCGGGCGATACGGCTCCGTATCTCCAGAACAGCTATGTGCGCACGCGCTCGATTTTCCGCAAGATCGAGGGTGAGTTCCGCGCGCCGGAGGCGATGCTGCTGACGGAGGAGGCGGAGATTCACCTCGCGCGCCTGCTGGTGCGCTTCTCGGAGGTGGTGCCGGCGACGCTGGACGACTGCCGCCCGAATCTGCTGGCGGCCTACCTCTACGAGCTGGCGCGTGCCTTCCACAGCTATTACGAGGCCTGCCCGGTGCTGCGGAGCGAGGGGGCGGTTCGCGAGAGCCGTCTGGCGCTCTGCGAGCTGACGGCGCGCGTGCTGCGCCAGGGCATGGGGCTGCTCGGCATTACGATGCCGGAGCGCATGTAAATGCGGCGCGCGGCTTCGTCGGCGGTGCCGGGAGTTTTCTGCACCGCCGACGCCGCCGAAGCTACGGGCTCGGCCCGGGGCCCGGCGCGAAGGCGTGAAGTCCTGGGCCGGCATCTCTGCCTTCCCGCCTTTCCGCCCGAGTGTACATGAGCTCCCCTTTCCCCGGTCGACTTGATTTCTCGACTTTCCCCCTTGTTCCGTTCGTTCACCCCGTGCCGATGTGATGAAGCTCAGCCTTGTTTCAATTCTGGCTTTGGCTCTGCTGCCCGCTTGGGCGGCAGGGGGAGCGGCGCCGTCGCCATCCTCCGCGAAGGCCGGCGGGCCCGCAGGGCGATCAGGTAGCGGGGAGTCGACGTCTCCGGCGGCTCGCGCGGAGGAGGATGAGGCGGCCGGCTCGGCTCCCTGTTTCGTGGTGCTGCCGCTGGCGTCTGCGGAGGCAGAGGCGGAGCGGCTGACGCAGCGGGGGCTTCAGGAGTTTTTGCTCGGCAGCAAGGGGCGGGCGGAGGAGGCTTTTCGCCGGGCGTGCGAGCGCGATTCTCGCGCGATGATGCCGCGTGCGGCTCTGCTGGCGCTGCGCACGCTGAGGCCGGAGGAGGCGCAGGGCGTGCGCGAGGAGCTGGAGGCACTGATGGCCTCGGGGCTGATGACGACACCGACTGAGGAGGCGATGCTCGGCTGGCTGCTGGCGCTCTCCGTCGGGCAGACGGATCAGGCGCGGCAGATCAATGATGCGTGGGCCGAGGGGCATCGCCGCGATCCCTGGTCTCAGTGCTGGCGCCTGCTCGAGGCGGCGAACCACGCGCCGAGCCTGCTCGCGCCCTCGGCGGCCGAGGATGTGGCTGAGGATCCGGCTGAAGATGTGGCTGAGGATCCTGAAGAGGTAGTCGACGAGGTGGCTGAGGAGACCGCTGATCAGCCGGAGAGCGCCGGGACCGATTCGGCCGCCCTGACGGATGGCCAATCGAAAGGCGAGGGCCTCGGCGGCGCCTTTGAGGCGGTGGATGCGGAACTGGGGCGCCTGTTCCCGAATCATCCGCTGGTGTGTTTTTGTCGGGCGCAGGTGCGCGAGGCTGCCCCCGATGAGGGGAGCCTCGCGCTGGCGGTTGATCAGGCTCGGCGGGCGGCGGAGAAGTTGCCGTCGCATCCGCTGGTGCAGCTGCTGCTGGTGCATGCGCTGGACCGCGCCGGGCAGACGGCGGAGGCGGAGCGCGTGCTGAGTGCTGCGCGTCGTCGACTGTACCCGGAGGCGCCGCCGGAGGGAGAGAGGGCGGAGCGCGAGCTCTGGCTGCTCCTCTGCCTGCGCCACTGTTCTCTGCTCAGTTCGCTGGGCCGCGAGGCGGAGGCGCTGAAGCTGCGCCGGCAGCTCAATGCGCTGCCGCTGCCGGAGAGCGGGGGCTCGACGGATGTTCTGCTGCTGCGCTGGGAGTCTCACTTCATGCCGCTGCGCGCCATGCTGCGCCCGGGGGCTCGGCTGACGCGCTCCCTCATTCGCGCGGCTCGCCAGGCCGCGGCGCCGGAGAAAGCGACTTCAACGCCGGAGAGCGGCTGCCTGGTGTGCGCGGCGGACGGGCTGGAGCACGCATTGCTCGGCTTGCTGTATCTGAACCGCGGGGAGCGCCGTGCGGCGGAGGCGGAGCTTCGCTCGCTGGAGGCGTCAATCGCTGCGATGGAGAAAATCCATCTGCCGGCGATCCGCACCGCGGGGCAGACGGACGTGCTGCTGCTGGCGCAGCGCCAACTCGACTCGTTGCGCGCCGCGCGCTACCGGGTGCTCATCCGGCTCTATCCCGACCAGGCGGAGGACTTGCAGCGTGATTATGACGAGCTGCTGCGGCATCGCCTGCGCTACCAGCTCCCGCCGCTGATTCCGCACAATGCCGTGCCGTCCGGCTCGCGTGGCGCGGCGGCTTCGCGACGGTCGACCCCGAGGTGATCATCGGAGGCTTCAAGCCCCACCCGCCCTTCATTCGCGTCTTGCATCGAGAGGGAATATCTTTCCGCGGACTCCTATTCTCCCGCAGGGGACATCCTGTGCCGGAGGCGAGCCCCGGCGGCTTTCTGAACTCTTGTTCATCCGATGGCCGGCGTTTTCTTCTCCCGCTGAGCCGAGGACTTTTCGTGTTCCACGTGGAACAACGCAGTTTTTGTCTTATATTTCTGTTATATAATATTAAAGATGGAAGATGGGGCAGTGAATATCAATTATATATTAATCGAGGCGGATGCTCTCAGTGGAGGCATGATACGCCCTCTTTGGGGCCCGCCGCGCGGCTCCCCTTGCTCGCGAGGGCAGGCCAAGATGGCGGCTGCCTTTACTTTCTCCCGGGGAGCTTGTAAGGCTGCGTCAGCACCATTTCCGTCGCCTTGACTTCCGGCTCTCTTGTGTTAAAATCTTCGGTATGAGAGCTTGCGCACTTCCGCTGATGTCGCTTCTGTCTGTTTCGCTGCTGTTGTCGTCCTGCGCCCAAGTGCAAACGCATCTCCGCATTCGAGAAAGCGGCACGACCTACGAGGGGATAGCGCTGGATCCTCCGCAGGTCCTCTACACGCAGGGAGGGCGCAGCTATGTGGTCGTCGACCGCCACCGTATGGTGAAAGAGTACCCGATCCTGCGCGACAGGATTTTCCTGACACAGCAAAACGGGGAGCCGGAGACTCGGATTCTCCACCCGGCGTCCGATGCGGAGCCTCGACGCATCTACGTGCCGTTGTCGGCGTCGACGGCGCAGGTGCTGGCGCACGAGCAGGGATACTGCACGATGGATGTGCTGCTTGACGAGGTGAGTGCTCACATGAGCGAAGCGAGCACGGTCCTTCCCGGTGCCGGAGAAGCGCCGGTTCGGGCGTTGATCGACGGAGGACGGAGGCTGCACGCGTTTGAGGAGACGCGCAGCCCGAAGGAGCCATCGGCGGCTAAGCTTTGGCTCAGCCGGGTGGACCGCGCCGTGATCGATGCCCCGGCGACGCTGCTGTACAACGTGGCAATCCCGGTGATGGAGCCCTTTGTTTTCTTTTACGAGTTCTTCACGGACGAGGATGACGGCACCTACCGCTCCGAGCTGGGTGACCGCTTAAAGAGCGACACAAATCATTGATTATTACAATATAATAAACTTATTCACAAAAATTGTGAATAAGTGTGTGAATAAGTTGAGGATAAAGTTGCGAATAAGTTTTGTTCGCGGGGATTGATGTTTTATGCGCCGAGTTATCCTCAGGGTTACACTTTTTTATCTAATTCAAAATGAAGACATTAAGTGACTTGTTCACTTATTAACCGAGCTGATGATGATGAGTTTATTAAAATGAATTCATTGTTCTTCATGGAGCTCACGGAGCAGGGATCCTCAAGGGGCGGAACGCGCCTCTCTTGCTGTTGCCGGGCAGCCGCTGCTTGCGGCACGTTTTCGCTCTGGTCATGCACTGCGTTTGATGCCGCGAGAGGGACTGCGGCCAACCACGGCGCAGCGGTATGGGAGCGATGTGTCCGATTTGAAAGCCGCCATGACCTTTCGTCTCAGTTTGAACGGCTGATTGACGCCCATAACCAGGGCAGACGCATTTGGATTACGTCACAACCATAACGACATCCAGAAAAGTCTGAACAGGGCCAAAAATGCTCGATTTCACCCAACTTCACCCTCGTGCAAAGGAGAATGCGCGTTGTTATTATCGGAAATAACTTAAAATCCGACGTGAAATTCTCTAATGCGTCTGCCCTGCGCCCATAACGTGCGCTCTTGACTTGCGAGAGCCGGATTGCTACAATGAAGCCGCTATGGCAGCCAATACCTGTTCCTGTGTGCGCGAAGAAGATGCCCGCTGGATGCAGCGCGCGTTGGACAACGCCCGCCGTGGTCTCGGCACCACGAGTCCGAATCCTCCCGTCGGGGCCGTCATCGTGCGCGAGGGGCACCTGCTCGGCGAGGGATGGCATGAGAAGGCAGGTGAGCCCCATGCCGAGCGCCGAGCGCTGGCCGATGCCCGGGCCCGCGGCAACGGGGAGGCGCTGCGCGGAGCGACGATTTACGTGACGCTGGAGCCCTGCTCGAGCTATGGGCGCACGCCTCCCTGCACCGAGGCCATTCTCGAAGCGGGGCTGGCTCGCGTCGTGTATGGAGCGGTGGATCCCGATGAGCGGCACCGAGGCCGCGCGGATGCCTTGCTGCGCGCCGCCGGGGTTGAGGTGTGCCCCGGGGTGCTGCGCGAGGCCTGCGAGGCTTTTCTGCGCCCTTGGATGCACGCCGTGCGCACGAGCCGCCCTTGGGTGGTGGCCAAGGTGGCCACGACGCTGGACGGGCGCCTGACGCGCCGCAGTACGCGCTGGATCAGCGGGCCCGAGGCGCTGCGCGAGGGGCACGAGCTGCGCCTGCATTCCGATGCGATTCTCGTGGGCGGGCAGACCGTTCGCCACGATGACCCGGCGCTGACGATCCGCACGCCGATCTCCCCCGTGCCAGCGATCAAGCAGCAGCCCTGGCGCGTGGTCGTCACGCAGCATCGCGAGCAACTGCCGGCCTCCGCGCAGCTCTTCACGGATGCGTGGGCCGATCGCACAGTCGTGCTGGAGCAAGTCACGGACTGGGAGCAGGTGCTGCGCGACCTCTACCGCGAGCGCGGCGTGGTGCAGCTGATGCTGGAATGCGGCGGTCGCCTGCTGCGCCCTCTTCTGGAGGCCCGCTTGGTCGACGCATGGATGCAGGTGGTGGCCCCGGTTCTGTCCGGCGGTGATGAAGAGGTGATTCCCGGTGCCTTTCTGCCGGCGGAGGTGCGGTTGGAGCTGACGCGCCGCGAACCCTGCGGCCGCGATCTGCTGCTGGAGGGTCTGTTGCATTACGAGAAGTGAGGATGAACGATATGCCAGAAGCCCGGAAGCCGGAGGAGCCCCTTTTCAGCATCATTATGCCTGTCTATTGTGTGGGTCCCTATTTGCAGACGACGCTCAATAGCCTGTACGCCCAGACGGAACGTGATTTCGAGATCGTCGTCGTCAATGACGGCTCGATGGATGAGACGGCGGAAATCCTGCAAGCGCAGACGGACCCGCGCCTGCGGGTGTTGCATCAGGAAAACGCCGGCGTCAGCGTGGCGCGCAACCGGGCCATTCAGGCAGCGCGCGGGCGCTGGTTAGCCCTCATGGACGGCGATGATGCCTGGAGACCCAATCACTTGGAGCTGGCTCGCCAGTCGCTGGAGGCTCACCCGGAGTATGTGTGGTATTGCGGCCTCTTCAAACGGGTTCGCGCGGCGAAGCTGAACGAGGCTGACTTCCGCGAGGCCGCGCCCCGAGGCCGCCTTCTGGCCGTGAACTGGTATCTGGAAGGTTGCCGGCAGATTCTGCCGTGCTCCTCCCTCGTGGTGCGCCGCGATGCCCTGAACGAATTGCCCGAAATCTTTCCGCCCGGGGTGAAGATGTTCGAGGACAACGTCGCGCTCTGCCGCCTGGCCCGCCGCCACCCGATGATGCTGCTTCGCCTGACGGAATCCATGATCTATCTGGAACGCAGCAGCTCGGCCACCGGACAGTACGACCTAGCCGCGCGCGGCTCCGCGACCGGCGTTGCCCTCGATGCCCTGCGCCTGCACCAGCAGCTGGATGACGAACCCGGATGCAGCCAGGAGGCCCACCTGATGTACCGCGAGTTTGCGCTCTCCAATTGGTGGATGCGCATCACGGGCGCGAGCCTCATCACCTGGCTGCCGGAGATCGCCGAGCGCCGCCGCATGACCGGCACCTTCTTCACCGCCTGGCTGCGCTTCTTCTGCCGCCTCAATCATCTGGTCTGCCGCGCCATGCGCTGGGGTATCCGGCGGCGCCTCAACGCCATCCGCCGCGAGATGGATCGACGCGCCGCCGCCTGCCGCCAAGTCCTCGAAGAGGGCCCGGAGCACTGACGCCATCCTGTAGGGCTCGCCCCGCCGAGCCTGATCGCAGGCGTTGAGCCCGTCCCGGAGCTCGGCGACCGCCCGGTAGCTGATAGCCCCCGAAAGGGGGATAATTAAGGGTTGCCAAAAGAGAGCGAAGTTGCTACAATACCCGCCGCACCGCCGATCATTCGAACAGACAAGCCATGAGTTTTCAGTTTTTCAGCAAACTGCGACACCGCCGCGACCACATCCGACTCGTCAAGGCTGAGCTCCAGAAGGTGCGCGACGTCATGGCGGAGCAGACCGAGCAGTTCTCCCCCGCGGTGCGCGACTACATGCAGCGCATCTGCCGCGCGCGCGGCAAGATGATCCGCCCGGGCCTCGTGTTGCTCACGGCGGCCGCCACCGGCGGCATCAAGCACGAGCACGTCATCTTCGGCGCCATCATGGAGATGATCCACATGGCCTCGCTTATCCACGACGACGTGCTCGACAAAGCCGACACGCGGCGCGACCAGCCCACCCCCAACGCCCTCTGGGGCAACGAACTCGCCGTCCTGCTCGGCGACACCCTGCTCTCGCAGGCCATGGTCATGGGCTGCGAAATCTCCGACGCCAAGTTCTGCAAGCGCATGTCGCTGGCACTGCGCGACCTCTGCCAGGGCGAAGTCGAGCAGTCCAGCCGCCTCTGGGACGCCGAGATGACGCGCGACGAGTACTACGAACTCATCCGCAAAAAGACGGCCACCCTCTTCGCCGCCTCCATGGCCGGCGCCGCCTACCTGCAGGGGCTGGATGAAGAGATGATCGAGCACCTGAACCGCATGGGCATGTTGCTGGGCATCTCCTACCAGATCTACGACGACTGCCTCGACCTCACCGGGCGCGACGAAGCCGCCGGCAAGACGCTGGGGACGGACAACGAAAAGGGCAAGCTCACGCTGCCCGTCTTCTTCCTCATGGAGTCCACCAGCGAAGACGTCGCCGCCGGCGTGCGCGAGTGCATCGAGCAGAAGCGCGAGATCGACTTTGCCTCCCTGCGGCACACGGAAGCCTTCCGCGAAGCCATCCGCCTCTCCGTCGAAGAGGGCATCGCCCGCAACGAAGAAGCGCGCGAAGTCCTCTGGCTGCTGCCGGAATCCCCCGCCCGTGAAGCCCTCACGGAAATGACCTACCGCCTCGACGACATGCTGCGCGACTGCTGCAGCTGAGCCGCGAATCGCAGCTTGCCCGCCGCCGAGCGGCCCGAAGAGCCGCCGCTCGCCCCGCCGCACCCGGAGACGCCCGAGCCCCCGGCAGACGCGGGAAGCCGCAGAAAGCGGCAGGCCGGGCGGCCCCACCCCACCCTTCACGTATCCAGCACCATGGACAGCCTGCTGAGACCCGAAAAAATGCAACCGTCCAGACCAGGCGTCGCCGACTGCGTCTGGGAGAACATCCGCAAAGCCGCCGAGCGCGCCGAAGAGAGCGAACCCAAGCTCTTCAGCCTGCTCGACGACATCATCCTGAGCCGCAGCAGCCTCGGCAACGCCGTCTCCGTGCGCCTCGCGCGCAAACTCTCGCGGCGCGACATGGGCCGCGACGACATCGAGCCGCTCATCCGCACCCTCCTCAAGCAGAACCCCGACATCGTCGACTGCATGGCCGAAGACCTCTGCGCCGTCGTCGACCGCGACGCCGCCTGCCACAGCGCTCTCGAGCCGCTGCTCTTCTTCAAGGGTTTCCACGCCCTGGCCACCTACCGCGTCGCCCACCGCCTCTGGCTGGACGGCCGCCACCTGCTCGCCCTCTTCTTCCAGAGCGTCGGCAGCGAAGTCTTCGGGGTGGACATCCACCCCGCCGCGCAAATCGGCTGCGGCATCCTGCTCGACCACGGCACCGGCTTCGTCGTCGGCGAAACCGCCATCATCGAGAACAACGTCTCCATGCTGCACGAAGTCACCCTCGGCGGCACCGGCAAAGAGAAGGGCGGCGCACGCCACCCCATCGTGCGCAGCGGCGTGCTCATCGGCGCCGGCGCCAAAATCCTCGGCCGCGTTGAAATCGGAGAATGCGCCAAAGTCGCCGCCTCCTCCGTCGTCCTCGACAACGTGCGGCCGCACACCACCGTCGCCGGCGTGCCCGCCGTCGAAGTCGGCTCCTCGGGCAGCGACTCGCCCGCCCTCTGCATGCAGCAGCGCATCTGCAACGGCTGAAACCCCGCCGCCCCATGATCACGGAACTCGACATCCGCCTGCCGCTGCGCAAGAGCCAGCGCGACGACGCCCGCCGCAAAGCCGTCGCGCAGCAGCTCGGCATCTCACCCAAGCGCGTGCTGGGCCTGCGCCTCATCAAAGAGAGCATCGACGCGCGCCGGCGCCCCATCTGCAAACTCCTGCGCCTGCTCGCCGGCATCGACGAAGAACTCCCGCCCGCCCCGCCCGTCGAGCGGCACTACCCCGCCCTGCCCGAAGGCGCCCCGCGCGTCATCATCGTCGGCAGCGGCCCCGGCGGCCTCTTCGCCGCCCTGCGCTGCCTCGAGCTCGGCCTCCGCCCCATCATCCTCGAGCGCGGCAAAGACGTCTCCGCCCGCCGCTTCGACCTCAAACCCATCAACTGCGAAGGCCGCGTCATCGAAGACTCCAACTACTGCTTCGGCGAAGGCGGCGCCGGCACCTTCTCCGACGGCAAACTCTACACCCGCGCCACCAAGCGCGGCCCCGTCAGCGAAATCTACGAAACCTTCGTCGCCCACGGCGCCGCCCCCGAAATCCTCACCGACGCCCACCCGCACATCGGCTCCAACCGCCTGCCCAACATCATCAAAGCCATGCGCGAAAGCATCCTGCGCGCCGGCGGCGAAGTCCACTTCCGCAGCCGCGTCAACGGCCTGCTGCGCAGCGCCGACGGCCGCCGCCTGCTCGGCGTGCGGTGCAGCGACGGGCGCGAATACAGCGGAAAAGCCGTCATCCTCGCCACCGGGCACAGCGCGCGAGACATCTACCGCCTGCTGCAGAGCGAAGGCCTGCTGCTCGAGCGCAAACCCTTCGCCGTCGGCGTGCGCATCGAGCACCCCCAGCAGCTCATCGACCGCGCCCAATACCACCTGCGCCCCGGCGAAGAGCGGCCCGACAACCTGCCCGCCGCCCGCTACACCCTCGCCACCAAAATCGACGACCGCGGCGTGCACTCCTTCTGCATGTGTCCCGGCGGCTTCATCGTCCCCGCCGCCACCGAAAACGACGAAGTCGTCGTCAACGGCATGAGCCTCTCGCGGCGCAACTCCCCCTTCGCCAACTCCGGCTTCGTCGTCACCGTCGAGCCCGAAGACACCGACCTCTACCTGCCCGAGCACGGAGCCCTCGCCGGCATCGCCTGGCAGAAAGCCCTCGAAATCGCCACCGCGCGCGCCGGCGGCGGCCATCAGAAAGCCCCCGCCCAGCGCGCCGTCGACTTCCTCGCCCGCCGCCTCAGCGCCGAACTGCCGCGCAGCAGCTACCACCCCGGCCTCACCCCCTGGGACCTCAACGCCCTGCTGCCCCCCGGCATCGCCCGGCGCCTCGGCCAGGGCCTGCAACTCTTCAACCGCAAACTCCACGGCTTTGCCGGCGAAGAAGCCCTGCTCATCGGCTGCGAAACCCGCACCAGCTCCCCCGTGCGCATCCCACGCGACGAGCACAGCCTCCAGCACCCCCAGCTCGCCGGCCTCTACCCCTGCGGCGAAGGAGCCGGCTACGCCGGCGGCATCGTCTCTGCCGCCCTCGACGGCCGCCGCTGCGCCGAAGCCGTCGCCGCCGCCCGCTGAGCGCCCCTGAGCGCCCGCATCCGCCGCTCAGACCCCGCCCCGCCCCGTCCCCCGTCCGCCAGAGGCCCGATGCCCGCCTCCCGAACCGCCGGCAGCACAAAAAAACACCCGGCCACCCCCCCGCGGCTGATTTTGAGATTGAACTGAAAGCGGCGCATGCTATAATCACCCCAACTATGAGTCCAGACACTACCAAACCCGAGCTCTCCGGCTCGGTGAAACGATACGCCATGTACCTCATGGTCATGGCCGGTCTCGGCGGGCTTCTCTACGGTGTGGACGTCGGCATCATCGCCGCCGCCCTCCCCTACATCGAAGCCACCTCCGACTACACCCCCCAGCAACTCTCCATTGTTGTGGCTGCCGTGCTGCTCGGCTCCGTGCTCTCCTCGCTCTTCGCGGGCATGCTCGCCGAATGGCTCGGGCGCAAGAAGGTCATCATCATCTCCGCCTTCCTCTTCACCCTGAGCATCCCCGTCATCTGCACCTCGACCACCTTTGAGGCCCTCATGGCCGGGCGAATCCTCCAGGGCGCCTCAGCCGGCCTCGTCGGCGTCGTCGTCCCGATGTACCTCGCCGAATGCCTTGACGCCAACTCGCGCGGCAAGGGCACGGGCATGTTCCAGTTCCTGCTGACCATCGGCCTCGTCTTCGCCGCCCTCATCGGCCTGCTGACCACCGAATTCGTCGGCGCCGCCGATGACGTCACCATCGACATGGCCTCCAAAGAGCACGCTTGGAAGACCATCTTCTGGTGCTCCTCTCTCCCCGGCATCATCCTCTTCCTCGGCGCCTTCCGCCTGCGCGAATCACCCCGCTGGCTCTACCGCCGCGGCCGCCGCGACGAAGCCCTCAGCTCCCTCGCCGCCAACAACGGCGACGTCGCAGCCAAGGAAATTCTCGACGAAATGATCGCCGCCGACAAGGCTGAAGAAGAGAGCAAAGCCGCCGTCAAGGAAGCCGCCAAGGGCGACTCCCTGCTCCAGCGCAAATACGTCATCCCCTTCATCCTCGCCGTCGTCATCCTCGCCTGCACCCAGGCCACCGGCATCAACTCGGTGCTCAACTACTCCGTCAAAGTCTTCCAGCAGGCCGGCCTGCAGGGCGAGCAAGCCAACTACGCTGACCTCGCCATCAAGGTGGTCAACATGCTCATGACCATCGTCGCCGTCTCCCTCGTCGACAAGAAGGGCCGCAAGTTCCTGCTCATGGTCGGCACGCTCGGCATCATCGTCGGCCTCGTCGGCGTCGGCCTCATGTTCAGCCTGCTGGAGAACAAGCGCATCGACGTCACCTCCTACGCCCAGAGCCTCGTGCAGGACAAAGCCGCCCTGAAGCTCTCCACCGAGGACGCCGTCAAGTGGGCGCGCGACAACAAGGCCGAAGGCTGGAACGACGCCTTCATGCAGGGTGAATCCGTCACCCCCGGCATGCAGCTCATCGTCACCTACCGCCAGGGCTCGGACAGCAACCAAGTCGTCGCCGAGCACTTCGACCGCGCCGCCGCCACGCAGAGCGTCAACAGCTCGCTCGCCAACGCCGCTGACGCCTACACCGACAGCGCCATGAGCCCCGTCAACGTCGAAGCCGCCCGCAGCGACTTCCTCGCACACCTCGACAAAAAGAAGGAAGCCACCGCCCGCCTCTCCGACAAGATCCGCAGCGGCAGCACCTCCCTGCGCGACGGCGTGAGCGATGAAGCCAAGGACGACATCATCAAAGACCTCCAGCGCCTCGAGAAAAACGCCGACCGCGCCATCATCGACGCCGGCTTCGTGGGCAAGCCCACCTTCCTCGACAAGCTCTGCTTCTGGAGTACCCCGGAAGAGCCTGGCACCCTCAAGGAACTCAGCATCGTGCGCGCTGAAATCGGCATGAAGCCCGGCGCCGCCACCGGCTGGGCCGTCACCGGCTTCTTCATCGTCTTCATCGCCTTCTACGCCGCCGGCCCGGGCGTCTGCGTGTGGCTCGCCCTCTCCGAGCTCATGCCCAACCGCATCCGCGCCAACGGCATGGCCATCGCCCTGCTCATCAACCAGGGCGTCTCCACGACGATCGCCGGCGTCTTCCTGCCCTGGGTCGGTGCCTGCGGCTACTCCAGCGTCTTCTTCACGCTGGCCGGCTTCACCGTCATCTACTTCATCACCGCCGCCTTCTTCCTGCCCGAAACCAAGGGCCGCACGCTGGAGGAAATCGAGCAGTACTTCACCACCGGCAAGATGCCCGGCCGCAAGGAGGAGGAAGGCGAGGCCAAGGCCTGATCCCGCCCCCCTCCGCCGCCCGGCAGCCCTCCCGCCGCCCGGACGTCACCAGCCGGCACCCGCAGCCAACGGGTGCCGGCTTTTTGTCTGCGGCAAGCGGCACCCGCGCGCCCCCCTCCTGCAGCGCCGATTTTCCCGAATCGCGGCGCGAAACAGTCCGGAAGCGTCCGAAAGAGTCTGGAAGCTCCCGAAAGAGCATGAAAGCGTTCGAGAGCTCGCGAAGAGCGCGCCCGCCCGCAGCAGCTCCTTCTTGTTTTGGCTTTACAAAACCCCGTGTTTTTGTATAATAACCCGCGCATGAACACGGATATTCTTCTGAAGGCGGCCAACCAGGCCAGAGGACTTGCCATCGACGCGATCTATGACAAGGCCTCCGGCCATATGGGGCTGCCTCTGGGCTGTGCGGAAATCGGGGCAGTGCTCTACGGCGAGCTGCTCAACATCAACCCGAGCGAGCCGCGCTGGCTCAACCGCGATCGCTTCATCCTCTCCGGCGGCCACGGATCCATGTTCCTCTACGCCTGGCTGCATCTGAGCGGCTTTGACGTGCGCATGAGCGACATCCGCGCCTTCCGCAGCAAGGGCTCGCGCACCCCCGGCCACCCCGAGTACAACTGCTGCCCGGGCGTCGAATGCACCACGGGCCCGCTCGGCCAGGGCATCGCCAACGCCGTCGGCTTCGCCATCTCGGCCAAGCACGCCGCCGCCCGCTTCAACACCCCCGAGCACGAAATCTTCAACCAGACCATCTACTGCCTCGCCGGTGACGGCTGCATTCAGGAGGGCATCAGCCGCGAGGCCGCCGCCATCGCCGGCACCCTCAAGCTCGACAACCTCGTGCTCATCTATGACGCCAACGGCATCACCCTCGACGCCCCGGTGGAGATGACTCAGGTGGACGACGTCGCCGCCTGCTTCCGCGCGCAGGGCTGGGACGCCTTCACCATCGACGGCAACGACATGCAGCAGGTGGAGGACACCCTCAACGTCTGCCGCCTCGAGCGCAATGGCCGCCCGAAGCTCATCATCGCCCGAACCGTCATCGCCAAGGGCGTGCCCGGCTTTGAAGGCACCACCAAGGGCCACGGCGAAGGCGGCGCCAAACTCTGGGAGGAAGCCCACGCCAACTGGGGCCTGCCGACCGACCAGCGCTACTACGTCTCCGACGACGTGCGCGCCTACATGCAGGACCTCAAGCGCCGCCGCGAGGCCACCTACGCCGAGTGGAAGGCCGACTACGAAGCTTGGCGCGCCGCCTACCCCGAGAAGGCCGCCGAGCTCGACGCCGGCATCGCCCTCGAGGCCGAGGGCCTGGCCCCCGAAGTCTCCGGCGCCATGATCCCGACCTTCCCCGAGGGCACCAAGGCCGCGACGCGCGTCTCCGCCGCCAAGGCCGAGAACGCCGTGGCCGCCCACTGCCCGGCCCTGCTCTCGACGAGCGCCGACCTCTTCTCCTCTAACAAGAATTACCTGAGCAAGGGCGGCGACTTCAGCGCCGAGGACTACGCCGGCTGCAACTTCTGGTTCGGCATCCGCGAGCACGCCATGGCCGCCATCTGCAACGGAATCGCCTACGACGGCCTCTTCCGCCCGACGGCCGGCACCTTCTGCGTCTTTGTCGACTACATGCGCGCCGCCATCCGCGTGGCCGCCCTCGCGCAGCTTCCCGTCACCTACGTGCTCACGCACGACTCCGTCGCCGTGGGTGAGGACGGCCCCACGCACCAGCCCGTCGAGACCATCTCCGGCCTGCGCGTCATGCCGAACCTCGACGTCGTGCGCCCCGCCGATGAGGAGGAAACCGCCGGCGCCTGGATGTGCGCGCTGCAGCGCACCAAGGGCCCGACCGCCCTCATCCTCACGCGTCAGGACGTCCCGAGCCTCACGGCCTCCCAGCCCGACCTCACGGCCGAAACCCGCCGTCAGGGCACCCTCAGGGGCGCCTACATCGCGCGCCGCGAGGCGACGGCCCAGCCGGGCACCATCATCATCGCCACGGGCTCCGAAGTCTACCTCGCGCTCGAGGCGGCCAAGCAGCTCGGCGACGACGTGCGCGTCGTCTCCATGCCCTCGATGTGGCGCTTCAACCGCCAGCCGGCGGAATACCGCGAGGAGGTGCTGCCGAGCGCCTGCACGCGCCGCGTGGCCATCGAGGCCGGCAAAACGGACCTCTGGTACCGCTACGTCGGCCCGCAGGGCGCGATCATCGGCATCGACACCTTCGGCTTCTCCGCCCCCGGTGCCCAGGTGCTCCACGACCTCGGTATGAACGTCGAGAACATCATCAACACCGTCAAGTCCCTCGGCTGATTTTTCCCTCCGAGGCTTCTCTGCTGGGGTCCTCTCACGAGCTCCCCAGCGCCGAGACCTCCCCGCCGCGCGGCTGAGCCCGCCGGCAAGCCAGCGCCCCCGCCGGATGAACCGGCGAGGGCGCTGCGGTTTGTTCAGGAGGCGGTCAGCTCTTGTTTGATCTTGACTTTTCCGATGCTTCATGCATGATTTAGGGCACACGGTCATGATCACCCAATTTCGCATCAATCACTTCAAGTCGCTCATGATGAAGAAGCCCGTAACGTTAAATCCGGGGCTAAATCTCATGATCGGTCTGAACAGCTCGGGCAAATCGACTTTTCTTCAGGCCATCGATTTTGTGAGTGCACTTCCCCGTTTTGGTGGCTATAGGTCCTGGCTCGACAAGCGTGGATGGGAAGCGAAGGATCTGGCGTGTCGCGTCAAATCCGGTCCGCGCAGTCGCAGCATGCCCTTGATAGAGTTTGAGGCCGTGTATGAAGAGCCGGGTGATCATCTGCCCTATCAATGGTCGGGGGCGTTCTCTGTCGGTGAAGGGCGCTGCGAAACCGAAAAGCTCAATCACGGTGCTTGGCGGTATGAGTATGCCAAGAAGGGTGAGTTCTATGTTGTTAAAGATACTGATTTTATAGATGCTAAACCGGCCATTAGTCCCTTATCCTTCCATTATGAAGGATCTTTTTTCTCGATTTTTGAGTCGGAAAAAATCCAAGGCTTCAGAAAGCTGGCATCAAATTGCTACTCTCTGGATCTGCTCTCTCCTCAACAGATGCGCGCGCACGTGCGTCGTCGCTCGGAAGCCGGCGTGGGCACGGGCGGTGAACTGCTGGGGCATGCTCTGCTCGACTTATCTGAATCTGAGGCAGAAAAGCTGGCTGTCGTGATGAGGCGCTTTCATCCCGTCTATGAAAGCTTCGACGTCAAGAAGCAGCGCGGAGGTTCCGTGCGTTTCTCGATCAATGAAAAGTTTGCCGACGGGATCAGCCGCTTAGAGACTGAGGCAACCCACATCAGCGATGGTCTTCTTCGTCTGATAGCCATCATCGTTTCAACGATGCGCTGTCGAGGCGGCACGCTGCTCATCGACGAGCTGGAGGACGGATTAAACCCAGAAGTTATGGAGCCCTTGCTCCATTATTTGGCCTATGACGCCGGCTGCCAGACCATCGTAACGACGCACAGCCCCATCTTGCTGAGTTACCTGAACGATGAGCAGGCACATCAGGCCGTCAAACTGCTCTTCAAAGACGAAGCGGGGATGAGTCGCTGCGTGCCTTTCTTTGACTTGCCGACCACGAGGAAAATGCTCGATACCCTATACCCGGGAGAAGTCATGTTGCAATGCGATCTGAACAATCTCAGCAAGGAGGCCTGCGCATATGCGGAAAATCAGCAATAAGAGCAGCTCGTCGGTGCGCGAAATCAAGCTCTTTCTCTGCGGTGAAGGGACGACGGATTTTGGCTCCGAAGGAGACCCCGACGGCCCCTTGCAAGTGGTGCTGTTGAGGACTTTGCAGGAAGTCGCTGCTGAGGAACTCTCCTTTCCGGATATATCGGTGTCCCTGCACAGCAAATATGTAGCGAGACGTCGAAAGAAAGATCCGAGTCGAGCCATCGGCAGGGGCATGAGGTCCGGACCTTTCAAAGACCGAGAGGAGCCGCGCGATATGGCTTGCGCCTTTGCAAGTGAAGTTCGGGAGGGATGTCTGGGATTTTTTCACTCTGATGTGGATTTTACCAACAGAGCGGATAGACAAGGTGCTGAAAGGCGGAAACTGGTTTATGACAGCATAAAAAAGGGAATCCATAAGGCTGGATGCTGGGACAGGTGCCGCCCCGTCGTTCCCATGCCGCGCACAGAGGCATGGTTGATCTATCTGGCTGATCCGAACCTGACCCAGTCTCGTATGGGACAGATGAAGGGTAATGATAAAGCCGAGGAGAGAAATAACCCGAAACGTCTTTTGGCTCAGCTCTGGCCGGGCAATAAACGCCAGCGTATTGACAAGACTCAAGACGAGTTCGACTACAAGCGATTGAAACAACTTGAGGATTTCCGGCAGTTGGACGACGATATTCGGGAATTGCTGGGAAATCTGGGTGTCTCATGCCGGGCGCAAGGTTGAGGCCCCACCCCTCCCCCTTGCCGGAAGAAGCGGCATGCGGAGAAAGAGGCCCTCGGCGGGGAAAAACATAGGCTCAGGCCGCGACGCATGCACAGAAAGGCCCTGAATCGGGCGCAAGCGGGCCTGTAGTGCCGTTTGGGCGGTATGTGGGCCGGGGAAGCCTTGAGGAGCCCATCTGTGAGTTCTGAGGGGCCTCAGAGGGCCTGCAGAGGCTCGTGGAGCGTCCGGGGAGTTGGGGAAGGTCCCGCTCACTCCGCCGCCGGCGCCTCGGCCCGGCCCGCCCCTCAGTCCTCGATGAGCTCGGAGAGGCCGCGCGCGGCGATGGCGCGCACCAGCGCGCAGGTGAGATCGACGCAGGCCGCGAGATCGCGCTCATCGAGAATGCCGTTGTGCGAGTGGATGTAGCGCGTCGGCACACCGAGCACAATCGCCGGCGCCCCCTGCCAGTTCGGGTAGCTTGCCGCCGCATCCGTGCCGCCCGTGCGGCGCACGCTCGGCTGGCAGGGAATGTGCTGCTCCTCCGCCACGCGCAGCGCCAGTTGCGCCAGCGCCGGCGGCGTGATGTTCGTCGGGTCGAAGAGGCGCAGCTGCACCCCTTTCCCCAGCACCCCCTGGCGGCAGAGCGTGCTCTGGCCGAAGCCGTCATCCGCCGGAGGCCCCTCGAGAACAATCGCCAGATCCGGCCGCGGATCGAGCGCGCGGGCCCCGCGCGTCCCCACCTCCTCCTGCACCGTCCCCACACCCAGCAGCGCCAGCGGCAGAGCATCCGCGGCGAGGCGGCGCATCGCCTCAATCATGCAGTAGACACCCGCGCGGTTGTCAAAAGCCTTGCCCATCCAGCGATGCGGCACGGCGAGCGGCTGGAGCGTGACATCGGGCGTGACCGAGCAGCCGATGCGGATGCCCAGCGCCTGCACCTCCTCCGCCGAGGAAGCGCCCACATCGATGCAGAGCGCCTCCGTCGGCATCACCTCGCGGCGCTGCGACTCGGGCAGCAGGTGGGGAGGCTTCGTGCCGATCTGGCCGGGAATCGAGCGGCCGTCAGCGCTGTGCACGACGACGCGCTGCGCGGGCAGGGTGTGGTTCCACCAGCCGCCGAGCGGCACGAAGAGCAGGTAGCCGTCCGGCGTGATACCCTGCACCATGAAGCCCACCTCATCCATGTGGGCCAGCAGCGCCACCGTCGGCCCGCCCTGGCCGCTGCGGCAGACGATGTTGCCCGAGGGCATGCGGGTGATACTCTCGCAGCAGGAGGCGAGCTCGCTGCGGATGAGACGGCGGATGGGCGCTTCAAAGCCCGAGGCGGCTGCCGTGTTGCTGCAGCGCGCGAGGAGGTCGGCACGGATCATGAGGCGAGCTTAACACCTTTCCCCGCCCTCGACAAGGGAGAAATGCTCCCGAACGCCAAAGACCCACATCTGTCCCAAAGTTTGAGCAGAGGGAAAAAGGATGCAGTAATCATGCGGG
>ERZ772860.518-NODE-518-length-33880-cov-15.391101_pt1 | contig 33880 bp, 33 predicted proteins | sample MGYA00511342_ERZ772860 | MGnify/ENA primary metagenome ERZ772860 (study PRJEB29015, sample SAMEA2737665) | human gut metagenome | biome: human gut; feature: human-associated habitat; material: faeces | place: China | collected 2012 ... | reverse complement strand
TCCATTAGCTTGTGCTGATGGAGGGCTAAACTTCGTATTCTTGTCTCAAAATTAGAAAAATGATGCCGCCGTGCAAAGTTACAATATTATTTTGAGATATGCAATACGGCGTAGAGCGGATACTTACGATAAACCTCAGATAGAATATTATTATTAAAGAATATGGCAAGATAGATAAGAGGGGCAACTGGCCATAAACAAAACAAAAAATCCCCAGTTTGATTTATATGGAAAAACAAAATTCCAAATTGTAGATCAGGCTCAAGAGGGCTTGGTCTAAGAAGACAGTTGCATGGAAAATGCAGCTTGTAGCTAATGTAGTAACTCTTACTCTTGATGCTGTATGCCTGTGTATTACAGGCGACGTATCAAATCTTGTTTCTGTATGTTCTGATGCCTTTGCATTGGGATAGCAAGCAAGAGACTTTCTTTCAACTGTTACGGAGGCTACATGAGTCATCGAAAGAAAATGATTTCTTCCCTGGGGTGAGAGTCCCCAGAGCTTTTCAAAAATAAATTAAGTATTTCTATATGTTTATATCGAAAAAAGATATTATTTCATTATTGGACTTTGTTCTTGATAAGGTATTAAGTAATAAGTATTCAGCTTTAAACATTGCTAAACCTATCAAAGGGGCTAAGCTTGAAGACATAATTCATGAAACAATGAAAGAACTTCAAATACAACCCTTGGAAATGTTTTTTGTTGATGACGCTTATGATCCAAGATCTCTCAGACGGCATTGGGACTTGTTTGATAGAAATTTTGAAGGAAACCTCAATGATGAATATAAATATAGTTATGGGCGATTAATAGATGAGTTTCTATCTTTTGTAGATCAAATAAAGTCTTTATGTATGTCGCAACCCAAACAGCGACAATCTACTACAAAAATTTTAGATGTTAAAGATATGGACGAGAAACTATTAAGGCTTTCACGATCTAGAGATAAAGTTAAGGAGGAGATTGCATATCAAAATCTTAAACCTCAAAAAGATGATGAGATTATCAAAATGCTCAAAAATCAATTAGATAAGTTGGATGCTGAGTATCTTGCAGTTCTTGAAGCCAAAAAGAAATTGACTTTCGATAACATGGCTGAACAAAATATTTCAGAAAAGGTATCTAAGGCTTTTGATTCTCTTAAAGAATATACGACTGTAATTGAAGATGAAAGATATCGGGCTAAGATAGAGTATTATATCTTTCTTGGTACAATTTGTATACTTTTTCTTGTTTTTATTGTTTTTTATGGAGTCTTTGTCTATATCTTGAATTCTCATAAAGAAGATTTTGTTAGCTGGATTAATTTTATGCCATATACAGCCTTTGTTCCGATTGTGGTGGCTTTGATTTGGTTGAGTGTATATCTGAAAGGTAGAGCGAGTAAAATATCTATAGAGTTAAGTTCTAGGTTATTTAATATTCATTACTTGGAAGGTTTGATGAAAATGACGAATTCATTATCTATAACTCCAGAAGAAGCTGTGAGAAAAATAGATCATGCAACAAGTATTCTTATGAATAACTATTTGTCACAGGTTAAAGAAAACAATTTTACAGAAAATGATGTTTCTAAGTTAGAAATATCAGAACTTAAATCCAATCCCTATTGGAAATTTTTGCAAGAATTGAAAAGTTTAATAAAATTGATAAAGCAATGAATCTAAGTGATTGTATAAATATGGTGGTAATGTTAAAAACTGCCACTATAAAGAAAAAAATACATTGGGAGGAGAATGATGGCGATTTCTCGACTAAAGTTGGTGGATGTCTTATAGAATTAGTTTCTTCTTATGACTTTCAAGTCGGTATTTCTTCATTTTCTTTGCGTCTTTATAATACAGAAAATGTTCTGTTTGAGACAATTTCTTATTCAGAAGACGTTGATAATGAAGATTTTCAACGTTTGAATGATTTGTATCAAACCATTAGAGATGTAAATTATAAGATAACAGAATCGGAAAAAATCATCTTGGATGGTTTGAAGAAATTGACTGAACCTTCTGATGATGGCTTGCCTTTCTAAATAATATAGCAATTTTATGTCAGAATTTACTTTACAACAAGTCTATACAGCCTATCGCCGACTGAAGAATCATTTCTATTTCGACAATAGCAATCTTCCCATGAGGATGAAAATCGCAGAGTTTGAGAAAGAACTCGACTTTGCTTCATCCCCTCGTGGCTCAAAGAAAAAACGGAGTAATAATCCGAAAAAAGAAATAGAAAAATTGCTTCAGCCTTTGGTGAATATTTTGAATTCCCTTTATGGTTCAATGTCGGATGACGGTAAAATCGTTTTGGATTTTGATGCCAATGAAGAGATGAAGAAATTGCATGATATCACCTGTTATCCTATCCCAAAGGAATTGAAAAATGATGATGAAAATAACAGTAGTTATCATTTCATTACCAACAAGCCTTCCTTTGACAAAATTATCGTAGATAAATGCAATTTCATGATAGATGCACCTATTTTCATCCATATCATCAGTGTGCTTTGGATAGAAATTGTTGGGACTAAACTTTATCCTCACATTAGTAAAGAAAACTATGCGTATGATTTGAATGTGGCAGAAGATGAATTGTCAAAGACATATAGCATTAAGGATGGCATCTTGCTTTTTAAGCCTTACTTTATTGGCTATCAAAAATGGAGAGACAATGCGTTGGATGAGGCTAAACGTTTGTTGGACACTGGTCACGATGTGACTCTTTTGAGTTTGGATGTCAAGAGATACTATTATTCTGTCAGGTTGAATGTTTCTTCTATTACCAAGGAGGTTTGTAATCTTGATGATGTAAATGATGATGAGTTGCGAAAGGTGATGTTTATGAATAATCTTTTGCAGTTGATTCATGGCGAATATCAAAGCAAAATCGAGACTTATCTTGATGAAGAATGTAAATCTTCAGCTAAAAATAATGAGGCGCAAGAGTATGTGCTTCCTGTTGGATTGTTATCGTCCGGGCTTCTTGCCAATTACTATTTGTCAAAATTTGATAAGCAAGTTGTCAAGTCTATAGCACCATCATTTTATGGGCGTTATGTAGATGACTTGATTTTTGTCTTTAGCAATAGGGAGGTAGAAGTAAAACAGATGGAAGCCAGCAACCCTGTCGATGAATTTCTCAAGAGGTATTTCTGTTCTACTGATGTCTTGGTGGATATTCCTGCGACCAAATCTAAGGAAAAGGCTTATGGTGTGAATGTGACAGGGAAAGAATTAGGTAAGACAATTAAAACCCAGATTGATAAAGAGGATTATTCTGCATTGGGTAATCTTCGGGTGCAAACCAAGAAGGTGATTCTTGAATACTTTGACCATAAAGGTTCTCATGCGGCGATAGACATCTTTTTACGCAATCTCAAAAAGAACAGAAGCGAGTATCGTTTCCTTCCTGATGAAGAGACTATAACGGAAGAGTTCGACAATGAGGCATACCAACTTCTCTATGATGATTCTGTCAACAAGATTAGAAGCATGAAGGATTTTAAGGAGGATAAATATGGGGCGGCTAAGTATCTGGCAAAACAAATCTATCTTTCCATGTTGAATGACAAAGATAATGAAATCGAAATAAAGGAAACAAAGAAAAAGGTGACTTCTCAGCTTTTAACCTTCTTTTCTGGTAAGAACGCCATCTATATGTATCCTCTATGGGAAAGAGTGGCTACGTATTTCATATTGAATCATGACGAGAATTCTTTGTTGAGATTTTATGCCCGAGTCCATCGTACCATCGAGCAAGTATATTGGGAGGAAACGAAAAGTCAAGAACTTCAAAAAGTATTGGAGAAAATATTGCAGCTAGCCATCGCTATGCCTATGGCTCTGTGTCCCAAAAAGATCACGGCAAAGTTTAAAGAGAAAGTTGATGAACTACGTGATGCGGCTATAAAAATCAGATATTCCAACATGTTCCGCAACAACTATGTGGGATTGATGGGAATCAATCTGACAGATGCCCTCTATGACGAAGATGCTGATTTGACAGATGATAATGTGTTTAATTTGAAAGATTTAAAGTTAAACGAGGGACTTTGTTGGATGTCACCAAAGTTTATTCATTTTGAGACGCTGAATATGTTGGAAGTCTATGGGATGGTCAATGGTCGTAAATCTAATTCTGATAAGAAAATATCAGGAAAGAATAGCAAAACTTCTAAGAATGAATTGTGGGATAATTACGTTAAATATGGAAGTTCTTGGTTGAGCTTGCTAGATGGAAATTGCGATAAAGATAACCATGAAGGGCATCAAGTCTTGGTTAAAGACGTTTCTCAATGCATAGAAGTGAACGATAGTAAGTATGTGGATGTGCATAGTGAACCAGATAAAGACATCGCCATTGTCAACAAAAAGATTGAGACTAACCATTTTATGAATATCGTAAAATACCACAAGCCTCTCCATACGCTATCAAGAAAGCAAGAATTGGTGAAAATCATCAATGATACCATAGAGCAGGGTGCTGAGATGTTGGTAATGCCTGAGTTGACCGTACCTTTTGGCTGGTTGCCATTCTTGGTGGAAAGAGCGAAACAATCCAATATTGCCATCGTGACTGGTTTGGAGTATTGTTTGGATGCTTCCAAAAATCAAATAGCCAACTATGTTGCTATGATATTGCCTTTCAGAGATCGATACGTGAAGTCTTGCTTTACGAAATTGCGTGAGAAAAATTTCTATTCACCAAAGGAAGGATTGCTGTTAGAAGCGTATCGCTACCAGTTCAATAAAGAGAATAAGACGCCTGTCTATGACCTGTTCCATTGGAGAAAGTGTTATTTTTCGGTGTTCAACTGCTTTGAGTTAGCTGATATTACAAGCAGAGCGAAATTCAAGTCCAAGGTGGATTTTATCATTGCGGTAGAATACAACAAGGATGTTCATTATTTCTCAGACGTTGTAGGCTCATGGGCAAGGGATATTCATTGTTTCATCGTTCAAGTAAATTCATCAGATTATGGCGATTCAAAAATCATCATGCCATCCAAGACCGAGGAGAAAACCTTGGTACATGTCAAGGGTGGAAGTAATACTGTTGTTTTGACAGGTAGGTTGCCAATTACCTCTTTGCGTGATTTTCAACTTGCATCTTACGGGGAGCAAATCAATGATAAGAGATTTAAATTTACACCTCCTGGCTTTGACCATGATTGTGCCTTAAAGAGGCATAATGACGATTCACTTGAAGAATAAATGTATATGAATAATTGTTGGTATCCTATAAAACTTTATACTCTTCTTCCTGAGTTCTGGGAAGATGAGGAACAATAAAAATGAATTTCAAATTTAGTCAAATTATGGTATAACCTCCACTGGCATTAGCTGGTGGAGGTCTAAAACTTATATATGTATAGGTAATATGAGGTGATACCGAATTCTTACAACCAAATTATCGAACATGACAAAATAACAAATAATAATAAATGATACAACGATATACAGAAGATAAACAGAATTCAAAATGCAGAAATACCAATATTGAGATTTTGTGCTTCATATTGATGTGCTTTATCTTTTTTTGGCATATATTGGTTCATGGCTACAATTTGAAGCAATTAGGCGGTGACGAAGTCACTGTTCAGCATAGTTTTTTCTTATATGGCTTTTTGCTGACTCTTTTTGTTCCTGCAACATATTGTTTTGTTTTTATTTCAGGTTATTATGGTATAACTTTTAAGTTAAAGAAACTACTTTCGTTATTGTTGGGATGTCTTATTGTGAGTATTTCCGCTTGGTTTTATAAAACAATATGCGTTGGCACACCATTTGAGATTACAAAATTCATGGAAAGCTTATTGCCCGTTTCAACTAACAAATGGTGGTTTATGACAAATTTCATTCTGTTATATATATTGTCACCTATACTCAATGTTGGGTTTGATCATCTATCGCAGAAGCAACAGAAAACAACATTGGTCATATTGTTTGTTTTGTCATCCGTCGGAATATTGGCGCTATTGCCAAATAGCGGTACCAGCTTTATGGGCTTATTGATGGTTTATCTACTTGGACGATATGCCAAATTACAAATCGCGGGGTGTAACTGCTTAGCAAGAAAACCAATCTGCTTATATGCAATATCCTTTATAACCTTGTTCGTTGGTATTGTTGGTATATACTATATCTCCATATTCACCGGTCATAAAAGTTTATCTAAACTTATATTTCCTCTGTTAGGTTATGCTAATCCGCTTGTTATAGCAATGTCTGTATCATTGTTTTATGTAGCCAAGAATCTACCAACAATGCAATACTCAACAAAATACTTTCAGCCAATTTGTTCATATATTTAATAACAGAGGTTGGAGGCTTTGTTTCGTACCAAAAGATTGCAAACGAATTCGACAGCAATCCATTTATTGGGTTCTGTCATAGTATTTTTATCATTGTGTCCTGTTTGCTCGCAGGACACGTTATATTGAAAATCTCAAAATTAATTTTACGTAATGTCTGATATTTCAGCAAATAATAAAAGAATAGCAAAGAACACGTTGTATCTCTATTTGAGAATGTTTGTATTCTTGATAATGGGCCTTTTTACAGCCCGAGTTACGATTAACGCCCTCGGTGTAAGCGACTATGGATTGCTAAATGTCGTTGGTGGCATAATGGGATTCATAGGGTATTTCAGTACTCTTTTGTCCAGTGGAACAAGTCGCTATTTGACAGTTGGATTAGGAAAAGGCGATATGGGAGAGTTGAAGAAGATATTTTCTGCATGCGGAACTCTCCATTTGGGTATGGCGATTGCTACATTGGTTATTGGCGAAACTATTGGTTTGTGGTTCGTTAATTACAAATTGGTAATTCCACCAGATCGCATGTTCGCTGCAAACTATATTTATCAGTTGTCTTTGTTAAGTGGCTTTCTTGGAATCACACAGTCTCCGTATATGGCAAGTGTTATTGCTCATGAAAAGATGTCAACATTTGCCTTTATGAGCATATTCGATGTGGCTTTTAAACTTATAATTGTATGTCTGCTTTTATATGTTGACACTGATAAGTTAATGATGCTTTCCACTTTTTATACAGTTACCGGATTACTGACATTTCTTATGTATCGTATATACTGCTTACGTAAGTTTGAAGAGTGCAGTATGCGACTTTTATGGGATAAAAAGTTTTCAAAAGATATATGGAACTATGTAGGTTGGAACTCGATAGGCTCTTTTGCATATATGGCTAATAATCAAGGCATAACAATTGTTCTCAACTTATTCTTCTCAACTATTGTAAATGCAGCCCGTGGTATTGCGGCTACTGTCAGCACCAATATTTATAACTTCGTTTATAATTTTCAGACGGCAGTACGTCCACAAATCACAAAGTTATTTGCAGTAGGCGAATTTGACGAAATGAATAAATTAATATGTAATAGCGCAAAATATTCTTCATATTTATTGATAATCATCGGATTGCCAGTTTTTATCGAAACTGAGTATTTGATAACATTATGGTTAGGACATGTTCCTGAATATGTAATAGCCTTTATAAGAATAACTCTTATTGAGATGTTGCTTAAATCAATTGATTTACCAATTGGGGATGGTATCCAAGCTGTCGGAAAAATGAAGTTGCCAAATCTTACATCTGCCTTCATTTATTTGTCGGTTTTACCTTCTATCTATATCGCATTATTGTTTGGGGCATCACCAGTTGCAGCATACATTATAACATGTATGGCTTATCCCCTCGCTTTAGTTTGTGATCTTTTGATTTTGCGAAAATATACCGGTCTTAATATACCATTTTATTGTCGTGATATATTGTTACGCGTATTATTTATTATTGTACTTTCATCTATTTTGCCAGCATTAATCACGCTTAATATGCCATTTGGTTTCTTCAGATTTGCACTATCTGTATCCATCTGTGTTCTATGTTCTTGTTTTGTGATTTTCTATTATGGCTTGAGTGAAGAAATGCGTGAGAAAGTTCTTAGAAAAGTAAAAAACAAGTTGGCTTTTGTGTTCAACAAAAATACATAAGGAATGCAACACTATAATCCGGCAATCACATACTTGAAGGCTCTTGGAATAATCCTCATGGTTATTGGACATTCTGGTATAGAGCAACATGTTAAAGATTTTATCTATATGTTCCACATGCCGCTTTTCTTCTTCGCATCTGGCTTCTGTTTCAAAGACAAGAACTTGTCTTCACCAAAATTATATGTGCAGAATAAATTAAAAAATATATGGTGGCCATATGTGAAATGGGGATTGCTATTCCTCTTGCTTCATAATTTGTTGTTCCACTTGAACGTTTATAACGACCAATATGGATATAAGGGGAGCGTATCACATCTCTATGATTTGTCTGAATTCAGGCATATAGCATACGTTATTGTCTTTAAAATGCAAGGTGCGGAACAGCTGCTTGGTGGCTATTGGTTCCTTAATGCATTGTTTTTCGGATCAATTATATCATGGATCACAATTCGCTATATACGCAATCCGTTATCGGGCGGGGTAATTCTGCTTTGTATATGCACCATACTCAATAAGACGTGTTATAGTTTGCCATTCTTCGAATTGCAGACACAAGCATTTTCTGCAGCATTGTTAATTGTTATTGGTTATGCTTTTGCAAAATTTAAAATAAAGCCGTTCAATAATTGGCAAATCGTATTGGTACTGATATTGACGTTGGTTGGATCTTTCTTCCGTAACAATATGGAAATGGCATTGGTTTCATATAGCAACAAGATATTTGCTCCATATTTGTTGATAGCAACACTTGCAACATGGTGTTTCTATTCTCTTTTTGAAAAGATGAATACAGCACAAGGAACGTATACTAACATATTAAATTATATAGGAAAGAATACCCTGACTATTCTAACTTGGCACTTTCTAACTTTTAAGATTGTTTCATTAGTAATTATAAGTATCTATGATTTACCTATTGCTCGGCTTGCAGAATTTCCTGTTATCACAGAATATTCGAAACAGGGTTGGTGGATTGCTTACTTTTTCGTAGCTATAACAACCTGTTGTGGTTTGATATATTTCAATGGTTGGATAAAAAACAACTGGTTGAAACTATAATTTTTTAATTATGACAAAATATACATTTCTTCTCCCTGCCTACAAGCCAAATTTCTTGGCTGAGGCGTTGGAGAGTATAAAAGAACAGGCATATACAGATTTCAAGGTTATTGTAAGTGACGACTGCTCACCGCATGATCTGAAGTCAATATTTGAAAAGACTTGCGGCGACGATCCACGCTTCGTCTTTCGTCGTAACGAGAAGAACATGGGTGGCAAGAGTCTTGTCTCTCATTGGAATCTCTTGGTTGATATTTGCGATACGGAATATTTCATCATGGCAAGCGACGATGATGTGTACGAACCAGAATTCCTTGTCGAAGCAGACAAATTGCTTGTAAAGTATCCTAAAGCAAATTTATTGCGTGCTCGTTCCCGTGTGATAGACGGAGAAGGAAAGGTGAAAGCCGAAGAGAATGTCACGGACGAATGGCTTGATAACCTCCATTTCATCAATCGTATCTATCAGAAAGACTGGGTCGGAGGAATCGCAAGCTTTGTTTATCACACAAAACATTTGAAGGATAAGGGTAATTTTGTTGACTTCCCTTTGGCATGGTTCTCTGATGATGTTACCAACTTTATAATGGCAGACGAAGGATGCTGCATGACGCAAAAAGTCACTTTCAGAGTTCGCTCTTCTGATTACAACATTTCAAGCAAGTGGGGCAATCCTGACGACTGTCGTGAAAAAATGATAGCTACATACATGAACTACAGATGGATGAAAAACTATATGAAGACTTTCGAAAATTATGCAGATAGAAAATTTCTTGCTGATGTGACCAAGGAATACAAGTATAAAATATATACTAATATCCAAAGCTACATATATAGCTGTCGTCCTTCTTCTTTCTTTAAGTTCCTGCTTCAGTGTCCGTCAGACCTCGGTCTGTGCAAACTTCGCATGTTTGCTCATTGGTTGAGAGGCAGATTTAAATACGCTCATTAAATCCTTGAAATATGAACAAGATAATAGAGGCTTTAATACGTCGCTACCGGTGGTATATAGCCGACCCGTTGGCGCGTAGACCTTTTCAGAATCTGAAAATCATGGACTCTTTTGAGTCTATACAGTATATCATTGACCATCGTTGCTCTATCAGTCGCTATGGTGATGGTGAGTTGGCTCTATTTTGGGGAGAGAGAATAGGCTTTCAAGAAGTTAATGATAAACTTGTAAGCAGTTTAAAACACGTGCTGCAAGCCACCGATGCCCCAAACCATATCGTTGGCATTCCTTATTATTTGAAGAATGTGGATGGAACGGTAAAGATTACACGAGCATTTTGGGGTGATTTCATTAGAAAATTCGGTAAGAGCCTTCGACCGTTGCTTTTTGGTAATCGTACTTATATAGACACTCAGATTTCACGATTCTATATAGAGTATTACGACAGAAAGAGAAGTACCAGGCAGTTACAAATGCTGAGACGTATTTGGGAGGAACGTGATGTGGTTATTGTGGAAGGCAATCAATGCCGAACTGGTGTCGGCAACGACTTGTATGATAATGCGAAATCGTTACAACGCATTCTTGGATATTCTACCAATGGCTTTTCTCATTATGAGAAGATGCTCCATGCCATTACCTCGCATATAAAGCCTGAAGAAGGCAAACTTATCATCCTCTCTTATGGACCTACGGCAACAATACTTGCATACGACCTTGCAAAATTAGGATATCAAGCTGTTGATATAGGTCATCTTGATATCGAGTATGAGTGGTATCAACGTGGAGATATGAATGGCGGTGTTGTTAAGGGCAAATATACAAACGAGGCACTGGGTGGAAACAATGTTGAAGAATGTGCCGATGAAAAGTATCTTAGCCAAATTATTTGTGATATAACCAAAGAATAAAATTGGTATGAACATATTTCATAAGATTATGGGTAAGTTGCAGCGAAACTGGAAGATATATACAGATGCTGTTAATAAGGGAAAAGTCATGGGCTTGGGATACACTTTGTTACTTTGGCAGAACCATACGAAGTTCTTGCTTCGTATGCGAAGCCCCAAAGATAGATTTGCAGAGGTAGACAAAGTCGTATGCTTTATGGAAAAGGAGTTTGGAGGTTTTGTTGAACAATTCAAGCCCCTGCCGATATACGATTACGATATATCTAAGGATGATTCATGGAAACAGAATAAGATTTGGATATATTGGAACAATCCCGATTCTATGCCGTTGATAGTAAAATCTTGTGTGAACCGAATTAAAGAGATGAGCAACGGACATGAGGTTGTAATTCTTACGGACAGGAATGTTGGCGAGTATATTGATTTCGATCCTGTTGTATGGCAGAAATACAAGGAAGGAAAAATCACACGTACTCATTTTTCTGATTTTATCCGTGTTGCTGTGTTATATAGGTATGGAGGCGTTTATTTTGATTCGACAATCTACCCAACCCGTCCTTTAGACGATAAATTCTTCTCTTTGCCATTCTTTTCTAATCATACAGAATGGAATCAAAACGATCCTCAAATAGCTCATTCTCGTTGGAGTTCGTTTATGTGTGGATGTCGTAGAGGCAATCTTTTGATGAAAGCGGCTTTAGAAACTTTTACAGAGTACTGGAAACGTTATAACGGTCTTATGGATTATGTATTGATAGATTACACCTATAATCTTCTTTACAATCATATTCCTTCCATTAAGCAAATGATAGACAATACTCCGTTCAACAATCCGCATATTTGGGCTCAGCAAGTATGTTTGGATAAGCCGTGTACGGAGAAAAGATTTCAAGAGTTAATGGCATACCCATTGTCAGATGTATATAAGTTCAGCTATAAAGATTCTATAGGAATTCCTCTGCATGACAAAAATGGAACACCAACTTTGTTGGGACGCATCTGTGGTGAAAAGTAAGTATTATGATTCTGCTGATTAGTATTTTATTTCTTTGGGCAATTTTGGGATGTGTTCGCCCTTCTGTTTCATTAACGCCATTTACAATGAAAGCTACGCTGACTCTACGTGGAGTGTTGGCAATGGGAAATGTTATTCATCATATTTCTCTACGAGTTGTAGATGCAACCCCCGATGATTCGTGGCTGTTTTCACAATTTCAGTTTTGGGGAGCACCGATAGTGGCAGCGTTTTTCTTCCTTTCTGGATATGGCTTAATGGTAAGTCTTATCGCGAAAGGAAACAGATATGTAGATGGCTTTCTTAAGAAACGACTATTAAAGATAGTGTTGCCTCTTGTTTTATGCTCTCTTGTTTTTGAAGCAACATCAATAACCTTATGGGAGGAAAAAACGGCTGATTTCCGTTTGGTATGATGGCTTTAAGTCTGTTTATAGGTTTGTTGACATATATTTCATTGTGTCTCCGACCTATAAAAAGCAATAGATTATTGACATTCTTTGGAAAATATTCTTTTGAAATTTATTTGATACATGGAGCTGTCAACAGTGTATTGTTTGGTATGGCATATACGTAGATACCTCACTGGTGGCATGTCTTTACAATATTAACTTTTGTAGCGACCTTCTTATTTGCATGGATGTTAAAAATGGTAACGAAGGTCATTAATCAAAGATTTATTTAAAATGTGTGGAATTTTCGGAACGACGCGACGTTATGAGCGTAGCGTTGTAGAACATAAGCTGGAACTGATGAACTTCCGTGGTCCCGATCATACGGGTGTGGAAGAAATTCTGACTCCTGATGGCGAGAAGTTGACATTCGGACATGTGCGTCTCTCTATCATCGACCTCGACCCTCGCAGCAACCAACCGTTCGTGTATAACGACGATATCAGCATCGTTTTCAACGGTGAGGTGTACAACTACCTTGAACTGAAGAAACAGTATCTGGGCGATGTCATATTGAGAACAGAGAGCGACACAGAGGTGGTCTGTGCCATGTACGAGAAGTTGGGCGTCGATTCGGTGAAGCTCTTCAACGGCATGTTCGCCTACGTTATCTACGACCGTCGTAAGAATATAATGGTAGGTGCTCGCGACCGTTTGGGCAAAAAGCCGTTCTATTTCTGGCACGAAGGTAAAAACTTCGAGTTTGCTTCTCAACCAAAGGTCATAAAATATGGTAATAATCTTCATGTTGATGTAAAGGCTCGTCAGTTCTATCTGCTTCAAGGTGTTATCCCTGACCCATATAGCCCATTTATGGAAGTGAAGAAGTTGAGAGCAGGTGAATGTTTCACCTTCAATCTTACTTCTGGAAAACTCGATATTCAGACATATTGGGATGTTGATACAAATTCTTGTGGCTTCTCTTCTCCAAAGAGTTATGATGAAGCAAAGAGTATGGTCAGAGAACTTCTTTTCGATGCCGTTCGCTTGCGCCTCAATGCCAATGTTCCTGTTGGTACATTCTTGTCGGGAGGTATAGATTCCTCGCTGATTTGTGCCATAGTATCCAAGTTCAACAAGGATTTGTGTGCATATACGGCAGGCTTCGAAAACCAACAGTTTGACGAAAGTCACTTTGCAGTAGATGTAGCTCGCTCTTTGGGTGTCCCTATCAAGGTTTGCCCATGTACAGGTGACGATCTTCTGAAAGTGTTCAACGATTATATCTCTTATTTTGACGAGCCGTTTGCTGATGACAGTCTGATACCAAGCAGTCTTGTTGCAGAAAAGGCACGTCAGGATGTGACGGTTATTCTTGGTGGCGATGGTGGTGATGAGCTCTTCTATGGCTATCCCAAATATGAGTGGACAAAAGCTCGACTTCATCAGTATCAGAAGCCTTATTGGCTTCGTAAGATGTTTACACCTTATTTCAGGCATAAAGGCGGCAATGAAGAGGTTATGCAATCTACCCAACACGATTATGCTGATGTATATCGCAGTATAGGCATGTTCTGTTACAATATGGGAGGAGCTGAAAAGTTCGACCGTATCATTCTTAGCAAGCAGCAGCCAGACATGAAATACTTGCAGAACAAGGAGCGTGGCATTCTTGCTTATAGCGACTATGATATGAAGACCTTCATGAATGCTGTCAACCAGAAAGTTGACCGTGCCACAATGCGATGCAGCCTGGAACTTCGCAGTCCGATTATGGACTATCGTGTGGCAGAATATTCACGCTTGTTGCCATACGAATATATGATTAATAAGGAACTTGGCTTAAAACGTATTCTGAAGGACATCCTTTACGAAATGGTACCAAGAGATTTGCTTGATCGTCCGAAACGAGGATTCGTTCCGCCAACGAAAGATTGGTTTAGGGGTGAGATAAAAGAAGATTTGCTGGATACAGTTTCCTACGAAAAGATAGGAAAATTAATTCCAGAATTGGATGCAGCAAAATTCATACAACTACGTGACAGTTTCTTAGCAGGAAACAGTATCAATTCGAGAATATTGTTCACTGTATATACATATATAAAATGGTTTGAAAAATATGGCAACCAATAGAAATGCATCAATAGATGCCATGCGGTTCATCTTTATATTGTTCTTGTGTCCTGTTCATTGCCCTGCTGTTAGCCCTTTTCCGAATGGTTATATAGCGGTCGAGTTTTTCTTTGTTTTAGCAGGATTTTTTATCTATCAGTCATACAAGAAACATAGCGACATAGGAACTATTGATTTTACATTGAAGAAGTTAAAGCGCTTTCTGTGGCCTCTTGTTATAAGTTTTGTTTTGTTGGTTCTATTAGATAGAAAAAGTTATATATATCCACATGAATTGAGTCCTGATGGAATTTTAAGCCAGTATTTCATAAGAATACCTGAATTTATGTTTTGCCAGGGATTGCAACTGATTGATGTGGGGCATTATATCAATGTGACGTTATGGTTTATTTCCATACTTTTGATAGGAGGAGCAATTTTGTTCTCTCTATTGAAAAGTTTCGGTCATAAAACCATCTCAGTAATTCTTCCTCTTGCAGTATTATTAGGCATAACTTATTTAAGAAGTTTTGGTAATTGTGGATTGATATGGCGTCCGCAGTTGCCAGGTTCTCCCTTTGACTGCAATCTCATAAGGGGCATCATAGAAATGGGAATAGGAATAATACTTGCTTATGTTTATGAAATCAAGAAAGAATTGTTTGATAGATACAATACTTTAGTAAATGTTTTAGGATTGATAGGATTGGCAGGTATGTTTCTGATAGTATGTGCCAAAAGAAACTACGATACACTTTCTTTGTTTTTGATACCAATGATAATTGTAGCTTGCATGCAGCCTGAAACTATATATTCTAAATTATTCAAAAATAAGGTATGGTCTTGGTTGGGGGGGCTGTCAATGTATATCTATTTCATTCATTCTTTAGTTTCTGCAATTTATTACATTATAGTTTCAAAAATTTCAGTACTGAATGAACTGCCATTGGCTGTTTCGTTGATTGGTTATCTTATGGTATGCACTTTTGCTGGTGTTGTATTGAAAATAGTTTCAGAAAAACTTTATAAAAAGACTTTTTAAGTAAGCATATCTTTTAAATTTGATTATATTTATGAAAACTCAGATAGTATATACATTGATAAGTTCTGAAAAGGATTATTTCCTTGAAGAGTTATGGGTTTCGCTTTATTCACTCCGATTGTTTCATCCCGAGGCTACGGTCAACGTACTGGTAGATGAATCTACGAGAAAGTATATGGAAGCATTTCCAAAACTTTGTGATATGATAACGAATATAGTTGTTGTACCTGTTCCAGAAAATTACAATGCCAAACAAAGGTCACGAGTTATCAAAACCACAGTTCGCAATGTAATAGATGGTGCTTATCTATTTATAGACACAGATACTGTTATTTGTAAGCCTTTGAATGATATCGATCATTTAGAGTGTGATATAGCTGCTGTTCCCGATGGTCACTTGCTTTTAAAAGAATGCATGTTCCCACCTATCCAATCTACTAATAGTATTTTCAATACAGATGTATCAGATTCCAAATATTGGTTTAACTCTGGAGTAATGTATGTAGCGGATAATGAACGAACACGGAATTTTTATCAGAAGTGGAACGAGAACTGGACCTACTCTTGTTTTGAAAAAGATCAAAGTCAGGATCAGCCAGCTTTGCTCTTTACAGATAAAGAATTTGGTTATGTGATTACAGAACTTTCAGGAATATACAATGCACAAGTGGCAATGTCTTTAAAATATTTTGCAGATGCAGCTATCGTGCATTGGTGGCACATGAGTTTTATAGAGAATCAGGATTATTCTCCTTATTTTAGTTTGCAGATTTATAAAGATGTGAAGAGAATTAAGGGACTCTCAGAAGAAACTATAGAACTGATTAAACATTGTAAGCAGAGTTTTGCTTCGCCTTCAATGCCTGTTGGCAAGGAACATATTTATTTCTTATTTTCTCCAGCAGGGAAGATATTTAATAGAATATATAAGGAAGGCGGTGCTGCCAGCTTTTTGATGAATAAGTGTGCCAGCATATTAAGAAAAATCCATAAATATACAAAGAAAAAATGATTTCAGTAGTAATACCTTTATACAATAAGGAACCCATCATAGAAAAAACAATGATGAGTGTTCTTTCTCAAGATTATTCCGATTTTGAAGTAGTAGTAGTTGATGATGGATCCACAGATAATTCTGTAGAAAAAATTGAAGCAATTCATGATTCTCGCATTCGACTGATTAGACAGGAAAATGGAGGACCAAGTAAGGCTCGCAACACAGGTGTGAAGAATGCTAAAGGCGAGTGGGTACTTTTCCTTGATGCAGACGACGAATTGGAGCCTAATTCTTTAGCATATTTCGCAAATTTAACAAGGAAATTTAGCGAAATTAAATTCTTTTGCGCACCTTTCTATGTTTCTATTGGGGGGCACAAATCTTTATCATTTCAATATGTTGATGGTATAGTCAAAGACCCATTTTATGAATTTTGTATAAGAAGGGTTATGCCACGTATTGGGTCTTTTATCTGTAGTAGAGGGCTCTGCTTAGCAGAACCATTTAACGATAGTATACGTCGTTATGAGGACTTCGAGTGGCTTTTTCGTATATACAAGCGAACAAATATATATAGTGCATCTAAACCAGTATTAACAACGAATGGTGATTTTAATGCAGCCTCTCATGCCCGTTCTGATATAAAAGAGGACTTTATGGGGCATCTTAACTTTAGACATAAGTCTTTTTCAGAGAAAATGGCATTATACTTCTTATATCTTAGTGAGCGTGATTACTATCCTAATCAATGTCATAAATTATACCCATGGTTGTATTGGCGATACGATTGGTTGTTGATTTATAAATTAATAAAGTTTTTAAGGAGGCATTTTTATTAAACATGGATATGCTAAATGTTCTTTTTCTCACAGCATGTGTCAATCCTAAAGGAATGGCATATACGAAGCTGAGTAATCCGGAAATTCGACTTCAGCAATACAAGGATGCTCTTGATTGGTATCTTGAAAACACCTCGATGAAAATCTTGTTGGTTGAGAATTCTGGCTATGACTTCTCTGATTGCTATCAAAAGCAAATCAGAGAAGGAAGGCTTGAATTTATTTGCTACGATGGAAATGATTATGATCGAAGCCGAGGTAAGGGGTATGGCGAGGCTGCAATAATGGAATATGGCTTTGCTCATTCTAACATTATAAAGAATGCAAGAGCAATTGATTTGATAGTTAAGGTTACTGGTCGCTTACTTTGCTCGAATATAGAAACAATGTGTGAACATTATCATAAACTTGATACCGTTTATGCGAATATCGCCAAGGATGATTGGGGTGGCAATATATCAAATAGTCAATTTGTCATAGCTCCTATCTCTTTTTGGAAGGACTTTTTCTTTTCAAAAAGAGAAAAAATTGACGATAGTGCTCGCTATCATTTTGAACATCTTCTATATGATTCTATCTGTAACTGGAAAAAAATGGGAAACCACCATCGGGAATTTTGGGTTTTACCTAAAATAAATGGAGTAAGTGGTACAACAGGACAAATAATAATGTCTTCTGCTCATAGAGATTTTAAAGGGAAAATAATGTATTTTATTCATAGGTTGGGTTATAGGGGATATTTAAATCCTTTCTATAAAGGTGAAGTAAATTATGAAATTGAAAAGTAATAAGATGGAAACAGATAAGTATAAGAGAATTCTCTGGGTCGATGGATTAAAAGGAATATGTGCTTTGATCGTGGTTATAGACCATATATTTGCTTATGTTTCTGGTGTTGAATACAATCATTCCTTGAAAACACCGATTCTTCACAATTTATGGGATGGTAATTTTGCTGTTTCTGTTTTTATCATACTTAGTACTTTGTTGACTTGTTATGGTATCAATGGACATAGAAAAAGTATAGTAGATTGGTATTCAAATGTTGTTTTAAAGAGATATTTTAGAATATTGATTCCAACAGGATTTGTTATGCTTTTAATGTTTACGGCTAATATGTTTGGTCTGTATGCTGATGGTATTGGTGAACCTGTTTCTTTAGCTTCTTTTATTCATTTACCTGGTAACGTATTGTTTGCTCCCTTAGGTGGTGGCTTCGATATCTTGTTTGTTACTTGGATGCTCAAGTATGTGTTCTTAGGTACGATGTGGACGGTAATACTTGATCTGCTCCTATATAAACGACGGGTGGTTGGTCAATTAGTTTTATTGATATTCTGCTGTTATTTTGCTTATAAAATTGATTTCTATTATATGAATATTATAGCAGGCTATGCAATTTATTATATATTAGTGCCGCATTTGAAAAGTGTGAATGGGGGGGCAAAATTCTTGTTGGGACTTGCTATAATGCTTATGTTTTTCCTTTCGGATTTCTATTATTATACTCCAAAGTGGAATATGTTTAGAGCTATTCTTTTAGTATGTTGTGTTGTAACTATGCCGCATTTTAATAAGTGTTTGACAGGAAAGACTTTAGTCTGGTTGGGAAAAATATCCATGAATATTTATCTTTTGCATATGCTTGTTATCTATATTATTACTTGTAGAATGAGAACATTGATGGAACTTACTATAATAAATCAAGTTGTCATTTATGGAACCACAATGATTGTTGTCTTATTTTTGTCGCATATGTTCACTCTTTATGTTGAACCAAGACTTAATCTGCTGACAAACAAAATTGTTAGAGCATTTTCGTAAAATTATAGTGTTTCCTAATAGTGTAATATAAAACGTTAATAACTGAGCCCCTTTTTAAAGTGGGCTCAGTAAATAAGTTAAATTCTGGAATTATGGTTAAACAAACATATAATTTAAAATATTACAATTTAAAGCCTAATCGTAAAATCAATGGTTGGACTCTTGTTAGCCGTTTAGGCAATGGAGGAAACGGTGAAGTTTGGAAATGTCGTAATGCGAGAAAGGAAGAATATGCCATCAAGTTTCTTAAAATCGTACGTGGTGATTCGTATAAACGTTTTTATGATGAAGTTGTTTTTATGAAACAGTATGCTGGAACAATGGGAGTGATTCCTATTGTTGACAAGTATATTCCTGAGTATTCAAAACGTTATAGCAACTTAGCTTTACCATTTTATTATGTAATGCCGCTTGCTTCACCAATAGAGAAGTTGATTGATAAAATGCCTTTTGATGAAAAAATAGAAATGATAAAGAACCTACTACGTATTCTTACAGAACTTCATTCCAAAGGTATTGCTCACCGTGATATAAAGCCTGCAAACATAATGCTATATAATGGAGACTATGTGCTCTCTGATTTTGGCTTAGTTTTCTTTCAAAACAAAACCTTTAAGACTCCTCCTGGTTCAAAATTAGGCGCAAGAACTACGATTGCTCCTCAGATGCGGCGGGATGCTGTGACGGCAGATAAGTATAAAGCTGATGTTTATTCTATGGCTAAGACCATTTGGATGATCCTTACAGAAGATCTGAAATCCTTTGATGGTCAATACAAAATCAATAGTGCTTTTGGGTTAAGGCAATTAATGACGGAAAAAGGCGTTTATTGGTATCCTTTGGAAAAATTGTTGATTCGATGTACAGATTTGAATGAATCGGCAAGACCTTCGGCTGATGAATTAGAAAAGGGTTTTACGGAATGGCTTGATATTAATGGCAACTGGGAACGCCAAAATTTGATACAATGGCAGGAGGTTCAAGAGCAGTTGTTTCCTTCGTATGTCCCAAGCCATGCAGAATGGACGGATGTAGACGATATTGTTTCTGTCCTCAATCTTGTTGGTCAATATGATAGCTTGAATCGTCTGTTTTTCCCTGATGGTGGAGGATCGGATTTGACAGGTGCTTCAAAATCTTATGAGCATGGTTGTATGGAGTTATATTTCGAAGAACTTGTTTATATTGTAAAACCCAAGTGTTTGTCCTATGAGTATATAGAGAATACTTGCGAATGGAATTATTTCTATCTTGAGTTAGATGAACTGAATGCTGTTACACCTGATTTGCAGATTGAATGTTATGCAGAGGAACTTTGCGAAATGGCTCCTTTGAAATACCACCCTTTGGAGGTTATGGAAAATATGAGCCAACAGGATTATGTGAGATTAATACCAAGGCATATCGTTCGATATTTGAAAGGGAGTCTTGTGGTATTTCATAAAAACTCCATATATAATCGTAAGGTTGCGAAATACCAAGGTGAACATAGTAAATACACAGTTAGTGATTTCCGTCAATATATTGTACAACTAGCAGGTAAGTATAAGGAAAACCATGATGACGTTAAAGAAAAAAGCAATTTGAAAAAATAATGAAACAACGTATCGATTATATAGACAGAATGAAGGGCTTGGCTATCTTCTTGGTTGTCATGGGACATGTGTACGGAATGGTTTTCAATCAGGGTGAGGATATCACGTACAAATGGATCAGCAGTTTTCACATGCCTTTGTTTATGTTCCTGAGTGGTCTTGTGGCTTGCTCTGGTGTTGTGGCTCCGTATTGGGACGTTAGGAAGTTGGGCAAGAAGTTGAAAGGACTGGTGTTGCCGTTGGTTGTGTTTGGAATGTGTTTCACCATGACCTTCTCCAAAGACTTCTTGACTGGCTTGATTGGCTTTCTTGAATCACCAAACAAGAACGGATACTGGTATCTGATGACCTTGGCTGTATTCTATGTCTCTCTTAGTATTTATAGATTAAATTTAAAGCAAAAATGGTTTATAGATGTAGCATTAGCCATAGCAATCTGGGGGGGCATGTATCTCTTATGGAAATATACGTCTCAGACAAAAGATTACTTCTGTCTGCTGAATTGCGGTAACTTTTATCTGTTCTTTATGCTTGGCGTTTTCACCACAAAGTACCGGTTATTGGAAAAGGCGAAGAATGCAAACTGGCTGTTCTCTGTCTGCATCGTGCTTTATGCCGTCTTGTTCTGCGTAGAGATGCCGATTCATGCTTTGGACAGCTTGAATAGGCACATCCTCATGCCGTTCTGCATGGTGTTTGTCATTGTTACCTTGTTTATGGCACGCCACGGCGAGAAGTCGTGCTTCGAACGTATATTAGACTATGTGGGCAAGAGAACGCTTGATGTGTATGTGCTCCATTATTTCTTTATCAGCGTTGTTCATCTGCAAGACGTGGGTAAATACATGGAGGAATCAGACAATAGTCTGCTGATGTTTATATTGGCAGTCGGCTTAGCCACGGTCATTACTGCTTTGTCTGTTGTCGTAGGAAATGTACTTCACAAAGGACGGCTGATTCAAAAAATGGTTTATGGAAAATAAAAAGAAAACAATAAAGGCGGTGGCTCCTTTCGCTCACCCCGGTTTCTTGAACTTCAAGCAGGCGCCGTTTGCGGCTTGGGTAAGAAACGGGGGGCTGGTGGCGCAGGAGCACTATCCTCCTCGATGGCTGCATGGAGCGGCGTACCGATGGGAGCTGCCTACGATATGGAAGAGTAGGAAGGAGGCACGACTGAGGTTCGTTGAGCCGGTGTCGCTTTCGTTCGACTCGTTCCCCGACTATGTGAGGTACGAGGTTGTGCCGATGTTCTGGGACTGTTGGCCTCGCTACTTCGAGAAGACCTGCCGATGGCTGAGAAAGCATGGGGTGAGGACTGCCATCTTTTCTTCTCGTCAGACAGCAGAGATGATGCAAGAACGTTTCTCGGGGAAGAACGAGGGATGGCAAGAAATAAATGTTATATGGTGTCCTGAAGCTGTGGATGATTCTGTATATCAGAGAGGAAATCTTTTAAAAGACAGAAATATTGATTTGTTAGAGTTTGGACGTTCCAATGACAAGGTTTTTAAGGTTGAACAATTAGAGTCAATTTTCGATAACAATAATTGCAGTTTGAATCATGTCTGTACCAAGCAGAATGGTAAGTTCATCTATACCAATGAGCAGCTATATGAAGCAATGGGGAATGCAAAGGTAACTATTGCTTTGCCCCGAAGTATCACTCAGCCAGAGATTGCCGGTGATATAGAAACTCTTACGCAGCGTTATTGGGAATGTATGTTCTCAAGAATCGTCATGGTGGGGCATGCTCCACAAGAATTTATTGACTTTATCGGGTATAATCCAGTGATAGAGTTGAGTGATAAAATCTCAGCGGAAGAGCAGATTGCTGATGTGATAGAACATATTGAAGACTGCCAAGCCCTTGTCGATAAAAATCGTGAAACGGCAGAGAAACTGGGAAGTTGGGATGTGAGAATGAAATGGCTGATGACACAATTGCAGGAATATTATCTAATTTAAATTTAGAATATTAGCAAGGAAATTGGGGCTAAAAATGCGATTTTTAGTTAATAACCATAAAAAATATGAGAATTTTTAGAAAAAAATATCACTTGCAAAATAAAAAATGTATCTTTGCATTGTAAATATAATAACAAAACTAACAACATGGTTGATAAATATACAAAGCAAGTATTAGATTTCTTAAGAAATACTTCAAAGGAAATCAAGGATGCAGAGTGGGATAGAATTTCTAATCTCGGTTTGCCTAATATTGGTGCTTTTACGTTTGTAGAAGATGCCATGTGTGATATAATTACAAGAAGTAGCAAAAACAGTTTCAATTTTATTGATGATGGTTATTGTGCTTCGTATGATAGTAATAATGAATTAGATTTAGCAGCATAGTATGGGGGAGGCAGCTTTTCGTTTTTTAGGCTATAAATTTACAAAAATAGCTTTTGATTTCAGCAATGTAAATCCAGAAGAAGAAATGTCCGTGGATATTTCTACCTTTGGAACATATATTCCGAAGCAAAGAAAGTATGAATTGAAGTTCGTTTTTACAGCAACAAGTACTCAAAGGGATGAAAAACTTATAGAAATAGAATGTTTGAGTCAATTCGTTTTTGTTGATGAATTGACTTTAGATGAAATTCCTTCTTATTTCTATCCGAATAGTATTGCTATTGTGTTCCCTTATGTAAGAGCGTTTATTAGTTCTGTTTCTATTCAAGCAGGCATTCCGCCTATAGTTTTGCCAACTTATAATCTTTCTGTTTTGCAAGAAGATTTGAAAAAGAACACTCATGTTGTAGAAAATGGATAAAAGAACACTTTTTCAAGCTATAAAGGATTTAGATAATCCTGATGAGATAGAGCAGAATGGACCATTTAAGTGTAGAAGAAAAGACGCTTGGCTTGGAGAAGGTTATTATTTTTGGGACTCTTTTGTGGAATTAGCTCAATGGTGGGGGCGAGAATCTCTTGGAAATGATTATGTGATTTGTCGTTCTTATTGTGCAGCTTCTCTTCCTGATACGTATGATTTATATGATAATCCTGAGCATATTGTTAGTTTCAGAGCATTGAGCGAAGCTCTTTCCAAGGAGTATCCCAATAAGTTTATTTCTGTAACATTTGTCTTGGAAATGTTGAAAGCTCATTCTGATTTTCTTAAAGATTATAAAGCCATAAGAGCTAAAGCTGAAAGATGTTGGAAGGATGTACCTCGTTTGAAGTTTAATAGAGGCAATGTGGCATACTTGGAAACAATTCCTCCGATACAGTTTTGTGTGCTTGATAAATCATTTTTGATAAATGGAGAATACCAAATAATCTATCCTCCTAAGTATTTGGTGGAAGGAGTGGTATAAATGTTTGTTTTGATACCTTGTGAAAACACATAATTAGATAACAGATAAGAAAATTTTGTATGATGATAGGTTAGCAAGATGTTGGTCTTGCTAACTATCTGATATTTTATCTTTTCCCATTTTGGGAATGATAAAATGATTGATAAAAAATATAAATTATGATACCAAAGATTATACATTATTGCTGGTTTGGGCGTGGACCATTGCCTGAACTTGCACAGAAGTGCATTGCTTCTTGGAAGAAGTATTTGCCTGATTATGAAATAAAGGAGTGGAATGAGGACAATTTTGATGTGAATATCATTCCTTATACTGCTGAGGCGTATCAAGCAAAGAAATATGCCTTTGTGAGTGATTATGCTCGATTCTGGATTCTTTATCAATATGGAGGAATCTACTTTGATACGGATGTCGAGGTGATTCGTCCTATTGATGATATAGTAGAAAGGGGAAACTTTATGGGGTTTGAAACGAATCCCTCTCTGACGAATGATGACGCGAGCAAAGCGACCGTCGCCCCCGGCCTCGGCCTGGGGGTGAACCCCGGCCTCGGCCTGGTAAAAAAGATGCTTGACTTTTATGAGGACAAGCATTTTGTGCATGAAGCTGTCATGAGAAATCAAATCACCGTGGTGCATATCGCTACGCAGGTGCTTCGTGAAAATGGATTGAAGAATGTGGCTGGTATACAGGAAGTAGCAGGTTGCTTTATATATCCTTCAGAGTATTTTTGTCCTATCAATGTGACAACAGGTCGTATTCATATAGAGAAGAATACTCGTACGATTCATCATTATGCAGGAACTTGGGTGGATAAGAAATTCTCGATGAAAGAAATTCTCAAGCGAATAATTCCGGAAAAACTTTTGCTTGCTTTATTTACGATGAAAGCAAAACTTAAAAATAAATAACGATGAAAGGTATTGCACGTTTTTTCACCCTTTATTGGATTATATATTTTCCTACATGTATAGCCTATAATGATTTACCTGGTTTTTCCAGTGTTGATGAGGCAATGACAGTATTGTTGTTTGTCTATACATTGTGGATGTATAGTCATAATCGCAGTATAAATAAGCGACCATGGAAAGAGTTTACTGTTTGTATAGGCCTAATTGCTTTTTACACTGTTTACTCGCTGCTATTTGGTGCAAATGTAGCTGGAGGAGTTTGGCTTGATTTAATGCAAGAAATCCGCCCATATGCAATTATATATTGTACATGGATTTTGAATCCTCGCTTTACAAAGAAGCAAAAGAAATGGATGTTAAGTACAATGGTCATAACTTTATTCTCTTGGATTGTCTATCATCCGCAGACCTTAGATACTCAGGTTGAAGCAGAATTCCCAGTTCTTGGTCAACTTGCTATATGTACAGGTATGTCGTGGTATCTTTTTACTAAAGAGACTAAACGAAACCGAAATATTGCTCTTTTGTTAGTTTTAACCGGTATGTTAGCACCTAAATTTAAATTCATGGGTGAGGTCGTTTGTTTTATTGCGTTTGTGTTTTATGTTAAACAGCGTTTGAATTTCAAATCACCAAAAACTATGGTATATGTAGCATTGATGATAACTATCATTTTGATGATAACATGGACAAAATTTGATGCTTATTATGTTTCTGGATTGAGCAACGATGAATTAGCTCGTCCTATGACTTATAAAACTTCGTTACAAATCCTATGGGATTATTTGCCATTCGGTTCTGGCATGGGATCTTTTGCATGTAATGGTGCCTGGAAATTTTATTCTCCTTTATATTATAAGTATAATTTAAATGGTATCTGGGGATTGGATGAAGGTGGAGGTTTTCTTTGTGATGCTTATTATCCAACTTTAGCGCAGTTTGGTATTGTTGGTGTATTTTTCTTTTGCTGGTTCTGGAAGCGTCGTTTGGCTGCTTTTGATATTATTGCAGATTTGCGCTATTATCGTGTAGCTATGATAACTTTCTGTTGTCTTGCTATTGAGCAAACGGCAGACTCCTCCTGGCTCTCAGGTAAGGGTATGGGATATTGTATGCTGATAGCATTGTGTCTGAATGCCAATAGAAATGCTATGGAACAGAGATGGAGAGAGGAAATGAGGAAAGAGATGATGGAAAAGCGACGAATGGCAACAAATAGTGAAAATGAACAACTGAAATTGGCAGAGAATATTAAATCATGACAAAAGTTTTAATGGTCGGCTCTGCTGAGCAGAGTGGTGGAGGCGTGGCGAGTGTGCTGCGCCTGATGAAGACGATGCCTTTCTGGGAAAAGTATCATTGTGGATGGCTTGGAACGCAGATACAGAGAGGATATGGCGTGAAATTGTGGTTTGCATTGAAGGCTTACTTCAAAGCGCTGTTTACGATATGGCAGTACGATATTGTGCATTTCCATACGGTGCCTGATAAGATTTGCCTGATTATTTAGATGCCTGTACTCCTATTGGCAAAGAAGTGGCAGAAGTGTTTTGCAGAAAGGTTACCTTAACTGAAAGAACTGCAAGTAAACGTTAAAAACAGAAATAAAATTTGCTGAAAATTTGCAAGTTATTGATAAAAGTACTAACTTTGTTTTATAATCAATAAATACAACCAAGTTATGAGCATATACTTAAAGTCTATTCATATTAAAAAACTCTTTCATTTATCAGGCATTGACATCAATGTCTGTGAAGCAGGTAAGATGAAACATTTGTTGATTACCGGTCCAAATGGTACTGGTAAGACCTTGTTGTTGGGGGCAATTGTGGATTATCTTGAAAAAATCGCAAAAGATCCTGACTTGTTGTTCTTAAATTATGAGAAGTATTTAAAGGATAATGAAAGACTTTTGGCTTCCGCTAAAACAAATGAAGAGAGAATTAAGTGGCAAAAAGGGGTCGAAGATTGGACTAAACGAATAGAAAATTTATCTGGTAAGGTAAGTTTATCTCTGAACGAGGTCGAGTTACTGCCTAAAGCAATTTCGGATAAGCAATTTCTGTTGGCATACTATGGCGACCAAAGACGTTCTGAGTTTGAGGAGGTCAAGAACCCAGAGAAGCCAAATTTGGAATATCGTGACATCAAAGTCAACAAAGTGGGTGAATTCATCAAGTTCTTGGTGGACTTGAAGGTGCAGCGTGCTTTAGCGGATGGTGAGAATGCTAAGGAATATGCCCATGAGATAGACGAATGGTTTGGGGTATTTCAGAATATCCTTCGTCGTTTGTTTGAGGATGACGAATTGAACTTAGAGTTTGATTTCAAGACTTATGCTTTTTACATCCATTCATATGGCAAGAAGTTTAAGTTCACAGAGTTGTCGGCAGGCTATTCGGCTGCTCTTGACATTATCGTGGATTTGATCTTGAAGATGCAAGGCAAGGACAAGTTGAAAAGAGCTTTCAATACGCCTGGCATCGTGATGATAGATGAGGTTGAGACTCATTTACATCTTAAAATGCAAAGGGAGATTTTACCTTTGCTCACAACATTGTTCCCTCATATCCAGTTGATTGTGACGACTCATTCTCCTTTTGTACTCAACTCCTTGAACAATGCCGTAGCATATGACTTGTTGCGCCATGAGGTAATCTCTGATTTGACAGATTACTCATACGATGCTTTGGCAGAGGGGTATTTCGGCGTGGAATTGGCATCAGGAAAGTTGCTTGAGAGTGTTGCGAGATTTGAAGAGTTGTCGCAGAAGAGTTCTTTGTCTCTTTTGGAGAAGGATGAATTGAAAAATATAAAGAGAGATTTGGACAAAGTTCCTGATGCAGTTGCACCTACTATCAAAGAGCGATATTATGCAGCATTGGCAGTTATGCCAAATACAAGAAAGGAGTTTGTATGATAAAGGTATATAAATCAGATAAGGCTCCAGAAAAACTCGCAGAAGCAGGATATACTTGCGACGAAGTGAAGCAAGCGATATTGAATGATCAAAAAGACAAATGCTATCTATGTGAACGAAAGGTAACTACTGATTATCAGGTAGAGCATATTGTATCGCGCACAAATAACAAAGAAAAGGTGAACGAATGGGAGAATCTATTTCTCGCTTGCAATTATTGCAATGACCGCAAGAAGCATTACTATGATGATATTCCCTTGCCTAATCAATTGGAGTTTGAGAATGTAATATCTCAAACGATCAATTTGAAGACTCAAAAGGCTGACTTCCGCATAAGTGAAATCAATCCCCAGTTGGCCAAACTAAAAGAACTATTGGATAAGTTGTTCAATGGGAAAGGTATCTGTCGTAACTTGATGGAAAATCGTTTTTGGAATGACTTTATGAGTGTTTATAGCAATTTCTTGCGAAGGGTTGCAGCTTATAGAATAGATCCTACCGAGGAAAACAAACAACTTGTCATTGAGGAATTGTCTATAGAACAGTCTGCCTTGGGATTTAAGTATGCTTTTTTGAACAGGGATGCGGAACTATGGAGTGAATTTCAAGATTATTGTAAGTGGAACAAGTAGTATTAATATGTATGGCTACTTATAATGGTCGAGTAATAATCACCAACCACCACTGATTGTAAAAATGTAGTTTAGAATCAACACCTATGCTTCCGTGATATGGAGAAGTATTGTGAGAAAATAGTTTTTTTGTAATCAATGTCTAAAGTTTTAATGGTTGGCTCTGCTGAGCAGAGTGGTGGAGGCGTGGCGAGTGTGCTGCGCCTCATGAAGACGATGCCTTTCTGGGAGAAGTATCATTGCGGATGGCTTGGTACGCAGATACAGAGAGGATATGGCGTGAAATTGTGGTATGCGTTGAAGGCTTACTTCAAAGCACTGTTTACGATATGGCAGTATGATATTGTACATTTCCATACGGTGCCTGATAAGATTTGCCTGATTATTCAAATGCCTGTGCTTTTATTAGCATTACTTGGCAGAAAGAAGATTATCATGCATATTCACATGGGGAATCAGTTGGAGAATCACACGCATAATAAATTGTTTATATGGTCTCTGAACCGAGCTGATTGTGTGGTGCTGCTGGCAAAGAAGTGGCAGAAGTGTTTTGCAGAATGGTTTCCTACTGTGAAAGCCAAGACTGCTGTTATCTATAATGCCTGTGCTCCGACTCCTGCCGTGGATTATTCTGTCAAGGAGAAGAGTATCATCATGGCTGCCTTTCTGAATGATAACAAGCATCCCGATTTGCTCCTGAAGGCATGGAAGAATCTGAAAGCAGATTTCCCTGACTGGCATGTGACCATCATGGGAAATGGTGAAGTGGAGCGCTTTCAGGCTATGGCTCATAATATGGGGTTGGATGATAGCGTCACCTTTACAGGTTATATCACTGGCAAGCAAAAGAAGAATGTTTGGAATAAAGCAAGTATCTATTGTATGTGCTCCCGTCATGAGGGTTTCCCTATGGTGGTTTTGGAAGCTTGGGCAAGAGGTGTTGCTGTGGTAACTACTCCTGTAGGTGGTCTGCCTGATGTTATTGAAGAAGGAAAGAACTGCCTCACTTTCCCATTTGATGATGCTGATGCCCTTACCATGCAGCTTCGGAAACTGATGGAGTCGTCAAAGCTTCGCAGGGATATGGCAGAATATTCTAAAAGCTTCGGAGAGAGGGTGTTTGCTCCTGTTATGGTGAATGAGAGCATAGAGAAACTATATGAGGAGATATTAAAAGATTAATAGTGACGTTTTGACATTATGAATATTTTTCAGATATTACAAAAGATAAGTCTTGTTCCTTCTTATTTGTGGGACAAGATGTGGGTTCCTGTATGGAAGCGCTGTATGAAGTACTGTGGTAAGGGGGTGTATATTCGCCCGATGTCGTCGGATATCAAGGGCTTGTGGAACCTGTCTGTAGGGGATGGTACTTCTATTCCTAAGGGGAGTACCATCTATTGTACGGATGCAGAATGTACTATTGGAAAGAAGGTGCTCTTCGGTCCTAAACCTACGATTATCACCGGTGATCATCGTATTGACATTTTGGGTAAGTATATGACGGATGTTACTGTAGAGGAGAAATTTGTGGATGGGGTGAATGTATATGACCAGCCTGTTGTCATCGAGGATGATGTTTGGTGTGGGGCAAATGTTACCATCCTCAAAGGTGTGACTATTGGTCATGGTTCGGTTGTGGCTGCTGGTGCTGTAGTCACTAAATCCTTTCCTCCTTATAGTATCATCGGCGGTATTCCTGCTAAACTGCTCAAAATGAGATTTACGGAAGAGGAAATCAGGGAGCATGAAAGAATGTTGGCTGACAATATGTGATTCTATGACTAAGGAACGTTTATATTCGTTGGATATGATGAAGTGCATGGCTGCTATCTTCATCACGAATTCTCATTTCCAGCCGCTGTTTTGATTTATAAAGGTATAATTTAATAGATTAATAGACAAAGAGAGGCGTATTTTTTTACGTTACTTTACATTAAGGAGAACGAAAATGATTTATCATTATCTACTAACTCGATTTAATTTAGCTCTCTGGATAGAAGATAAGAATGGGGCAGCTATAGATCGGGAGGAATGGCTTAAAAGGCGAATGGCTCTTTTTGAAACATATTGTCTGCCTTCTGTAAAAAATCAAAGCTGCCAGAATTTCAGCTGGATTTTGCTGGTGGATGCAAATACGCCTGCTGTATATCGGGAGAGGATTAAGACTTATCGTAAGCTTTGTTCTCAAATCAAGCTTGTCGGAGTTAAGGCTGAATATTCTTACCAGTTTGCTGATATATTCCGTCAGGTGGTGATGCAGGATTTGAAACAGAAGGGATGGAATGATGGTGATTTGTACCTAACTACTTATCTTGATAATGATGATAGTATCGCCAACAACTTTATGGAGCGTGTACAGTCTGAATGTCTTTCTTTCCATCTAAATCCTTATGAAAAGTGCTTTCTTTCCTTTGATTATGGATTGCAGACCTATACTAAGTTTGGACATTTCTCTACCCGTATCTATTATCCCAATAATCATTTTCTGACTTTAGCTGAATATCTACTGTCTTCAGATTCTTCTCTATCCTCTCTACGAACCTGCTATGGTTATGGAAGTCACTTTCTATTGGAGAAGCGTGGATTGGTCAAGGTGCATCACATCAAGGAAAATATGCATCCGATGTGGATAGAGATCATTCATGAAGAAAATGTGGATAATGATGTAAAAATGACTCTTGATACACATATCGTTTATGATAAGAATATGCTCCGCCGTGTTTTTTCATTGGATATGGATATTGAATCCCATCATCTCTTCGCTTTCATCTTGAGAGTCCTGAAGCAAATGTGGAGGAGGAGTAAGAATAAATTTTAAAACCAAATGAAAATCTTAATCAATGCATACGCTTGCTCTCCTGGTATGGGAAGTGAGCCGGGAATGGCATGGAACTGGGTGAGCAATCTCGCTAAGTTCTGTGAACTATATATTATCACCGAAGGGGAGTTTCGGGATAGGATAGAGGAGGTGGTGCCTACCTTGGAACAGGGGAAGAACATGCACTTCTATTATAATCCGGTATCGGAGGAAATCAGAAAGATGTGCTGGAACCAGGGGGACTGGCGCTTCTATAAATATTATAAGGAGTGGCAGTGGAAGACGTATCTCTTGGCAAAGGATATCTGTAAGGTGGAGAAGATGGATGTGCTGCATCAGCTCAACATGATCGGATTCCGTGAACCGGGGTATCTTTGGAAACTATCGAAGGAAACTGATATTCCATTTATATGGGGGCCTGTAGATGCAAAGGATAAGTTCCCTGTGGCTTATCTAGATGGTGCTGGACTGAAGACTAAGTTGTTCATGCGTCTGAAGAATTTCTTGACTGGTATCCAATTGAGACATTCCAAGCGTGTGCTTCTTGCTGCGCATCAGGCATCGGTCATCTTTTCTGCTTCATCGAACTCGCAACGGTCTTTCAAAAAATACATGAATATAGATTCGCCTCTGCTTAACGAGACTGGGTGTTATGTTCAGGATCATCCTATTGTGGATAAATCTGGCAAAGATACCTTTGATGTGCTCTGGGTTGGTAAAATGGACTTCAGAAAGCAGTTGGGCATAGCTTTACAAAGCGTTGCTATTACGGGTAATGAAAGTATTCGTCTTCATATTGTTGGAGGTGGTGATGCTGAACCATATAAACTGTTAGCAAATACCCTAGGTATTAAAGACAAATGTATTTGGCATGGTGCTGTAAGTCATGATGAAGTGCAAAGTATTATGCAGAATTCAGATGTATTCTTCTTTACAAGTGTTGCCGAAGGAACACCGCATGTTGTTTTGGAGGCAATAGGTAATAATCTTCCTGTTGTTTGCTTTGATACTTGTGGGCAAGGTGATGCAGTGAATGACAAGGTTGGTAGGAAGGTTCCTCTTTCTTCTCCGAGCCAGTCTGCTCGTGATTTCGCCAATCTGCTCAATGAGCTTGAAAAGGACAGGTCTTTGCTGAGGCTCCTTTCGGAGAATTGCAAGGAAAGACAAATGGAGCTTTCCTGGGAGGAAAAGGCTAAGGTTATGGTGGAGTGGTATAAGAAGGTTTTCTAAAATCAACCCGTCCTTCTTTACCATTAAAGAAGGCTCCACCTCTCATCTCGGTCTTCTCCCCTCAGGGAAGAAGAGGAAACCGCTCCTCCCCGTCGCTCTGAACCGCTGCGCTCTAAGGTTGGCGGGGCATCAGAGCCCTCGTCAGGTTGTGCGGGATGGGACCGCCTTGCTGGAGGGATTTTTATTTGGTTTATGTAACTGATAAAAGCGTAGTTTAAGGCTTGGTTGTCTATATCCTAACAGGAATATGTGGGTAGTTCAAAAGATAAAGATTGCTAAAAAATAAGGAAATAAGTTGGACTATATTAGTTTTTATCGTATATTTGCAGAGATAAAAAATACGTAAGCTATGACAGCAAAAGAAGATAAGGAGAAAGAAAAGACCCGTAGAGAAAACCTGAGCAAGTTTATATATCAACTTGCAAATACCAGCTTTACAGCAATGGTTGTTGTGGCTGTGGTAGGTTTGGTACTTGGTGTAGATGATGCTAAACCATATGCTTTTTTGCTTGGTGTGGGATTGTTTGCTACTGTTTTCTTAGCGCTGTTTGCTGATAACATATTAAAGAAGAAATGATTATGGAAGGAATGTACATAGTTTTAGGTGGGGTAGGTATCATTGCATGTTGCCTATACTTGTGGTCTGCTTTTACGAAAAGTGGGAGAAAATGGGTTGAAAATCTATAGTTTTTCGATTCCCAGGATTCCCTTTTGCGAAGAAGCTTTTTTCGAAAACCAACCCGTCCTTCCTTACCGTTAAGGAAGGCATTTTCGAATCCCCTGTTCCCCTCTTGCGAAGAGGGGATCCTTAACCCACTCCCAAGCCCTCTCCCTTTACAAAAGGGCGAAGGATGTAACCGCTCCTTTCAATAGTCTTTACGACCCCTTCGGTTCCCCTTGTAGAGGACAGAAACGTCGCTCTTAACCGCTTCGCTATAAGGTTGGCGGGGCATCAGAGCCCTCGCCAGGTGGTAGTGCGGGATGGGACCGCATGGGGATAGTTGATTACAATTAATAGTTTGCAGTTTATAGCTTACTGTTGATTTGGGGGTAATTTGCTGATAATTTTCAGATTTTCTGCTATTTTCTTGGTGGTTTCGAAGAAAAGGCGTACTTTTGCGACAAGTTATATAAACTAAATAATAGGAGATAAGATTATGGCATTAGCAATTAGTGGTATCCCTATGCTTACAGGTGATGAGGCTTTAGCTTTTAGAGAAAAAGCTGAAGAAACATTGAAAAAGCGTGGTAGCATAGATTTCTCAAAGCAACGTGCTGAGATGAAGGCTATTTTGG